>Ga0075017_100000103_pt1 | contig 35946 bp, 26 predicted proteins | sample AleBraG_ABR_2012_FD_71475 | JGI IMG/M metagenome (GOLD analysis project Ga0075017, IMG submission 71475) | Freshwater sediment microbial communities in response to fracking from Pennsylvania, USA - Alex Branch Run_MetaG_ABR_2012 | ecosystem: Environmental > Aquatic > Freshwater > Creek >... | reverse complement strand
CGGGGTCTCAAGGAGAACGTCATCATGGGCCGCCTGATTCCGGCCGGCACCGGTATGGATTATTACCGGACCGTGAAAATTGCCGGCGAGGATATCGTGGAAGAAGAGCCCATCCAGGAAGAGATTGCCATCGGCGGCGACCTCATCGGCTACGAAGATGAAGCGCGCAGTGTTTATGCCGGCGGTTTGTCAGAAGACACCGGCGAAGAGACGCTGGCCGAATAAGCGCCTTTCCGTCCAACCTGTTCACGAAGCCGGACCCCTTGCGGTCCGGCTTTTTGTTTTTGCGCCGTCGAAGCAAGCGGCAAGAATTCCTGGCTGTGCAAATTTTACTTCTTCCAAACCGTGCATCGCGCCATTCCGCGCCTGGCGATCATGTCGCGCCAAAGCCCGGTCCGCGTTTGTTGCGAGCCACTTAGACGGGCTCAGCGGCCGTCCCGCCCGGTTTCTGCGCGAGGCTCGTGCCCGTTGGTAACTCACCTGCTGCAACTGTGATGAAAATACCGGCCTCGGGATTCAGCGATGGCTACTCTTGCCTCGCCGACGGCCGGAGTTTTCGCAAGACAAGCAGAGACGCAGTGGAGAACAAATGACGAGAGAACAATACGGAGCCGCTTACCAAAAAGGATACAGCCTGACCGTGCGCTTCCTGATTTCCCGAGGCTTGTCTTACGACTCAGCCCAAGAGACTGCCCAAGCCGCCTGGGCCAAAGGCTGGGAACGGTTGGGACAGTTGAGAGACTCGAGCATGGTGCTCACTTGGATGAATAGCATCGCTCTCAACATTCATCGCAGCTACGTTCGGCGCGAGCCGCTGCTGACGGTCCTTCCCGAGTTGTCAACGCCGCCCAAGGTGAACTTGGCCGGTATTGACGTTCGCCGTATTTTGAAAACCTGCAAGACCAACGATCGGGAAGTTCTGCAGCGCCACTATTTGGAAGGGTATAAAGTGCAGGAGATTGCGCAGGCGCATGGCTGGACGGAGACGGCTGTGCGCATCCGCCTGCTGCGGGCACGTCGTAGCGTAGGCAAGAAGATGGGTCGCATATTCGAGCCTGCCGCCCAGGCTACACCCGTGGTGCCCGAGAGCTGCTAAAAGGCAAAGCGGGCTTGCCGGCGTTTGAGCTCCGGCGCGTCCCAGGCGCGCCAGCCGCCGAGTAGGGGAAAATACAGGCCTAGCTTAACGGGGAGCTCTTCCTGTTGCCGCAGCAGGCGTGCGTAGCGCTCCAGTTGCTCGCGGTAGCGCACCACTTGATCGTCGTAAAACTTTTCCAGCTTGCCGCTATGCAAGCTGGTCTTGTAATCGATGATCCAGCGGACGCCACCGTCAACAAAGGTGCGGTCGATGACAGCGTCATAACGGGCGCCTTCGATCACGCCCGTGACTGGATGTTCGCAGGCGGCTTCAGTATGAGGGCTGAGAATCCAGCGGCCGCGCTGATCTGAGAGCACGGCCAACAGGCCGGATTCGACGCGCTCGACAGCGCCGGCGAGTTCGCTTGGCGGCACGCCCAGGTTTGCCAGCACCGTATGATAGGCCGGGCGCAGACTCCGCACGCGCGCGGCGTCCCATTGCGCCAGGCCCTGGCGGCCGATGCGCTGCAGGTATTGATGCACGGCGGTGCCCACGTGCCGCAAGGTGTCGCCGACCCAGTCGTATGTGATCTCCGGTGGCGGCGCTTGCTCCGGGGACACGGGCGACCAAGGGACTGGAGGGGGCGGCGCCGGAATGGTCCAGCCCTGGACGACGCGACGGATCGCGCGCGATGGCGCCGCTTCTCTCTCGGCTTCGCCGCCGGGCAACGGTACGAACAACTCGCTTACCGCGGGCCAGAGGGCTTTGAGGAACGAGTCCTTCTTAGCGGTCAAGGTCTGGTCTCGAGACACCGCCACGCAACCTAAAAGATGCAAGCGATGCCTGGCACGAGTCAAGGCCACATAGAGCAGCCGGCAGGTTTCATGCCGGGATTTCTGTTTCTCCCAAAGGCCGAGATAGTCATAGATGGGATCCGTGCCCTCGCCGGTGGCGGAAATGGGCGCGAGAATGGTCTCCCCGTCACGCTCCACCCAACGCAGCAGCGGATTGTCGTCGGGCCTTGGCGATTGCCCCAGGCCGGGCAGAATGACTGTGTCAAACTCCAGGCCCTTCGCCTTGTGAATAGTCATCACTTGCAGGCCGCCTTGGGCTCGCGGGTCGGGTTGGGCGAAGAGACTGCCGACATCTTCACGGAATGCACCAAAGTCCCGCAGATCGCCGCCTTCATCCACGGTAGCGAGCAGATCGAAGTACGCTGCGGCGTCTTCGAACTCCGCTTCACTGCGGACACAGGCCGAGCCTCCGATGCGATGCCAGGTGTCTTCCACCCAATCCCGAAGCGGAGCGCGCCCCTTCGACGCCAAGGCTGTTTCGAGAACGGGGCGAATGCGCGCGACACGCTCTTGAGCGTCTTCACTGAGCACCGGCGCGGTCAGCGCGAGCAAGTCCCAGATGGGGCGCCGGTGATCGGCTGAGGCCAGCGTGTGCAGATCGGCGAGGGTGAGTCCGCACCAGGGCGCGCGCAGCACCGCTAGCCAGGAGATGCGATCGGCCAGATGCAGCAGCGCAAAGGTGAGCGCGAGCAGGTCCTGAATTACGGGGCGTTCACCCAGACTATCGATCTCGACGGCTTGAAACCGGATGCCCTCGTGCCGCAGCAGTCTCACAATTTGCTCAAGATGACGGCGGGCTCGCACCAGGATGGCGGTTCCTTCGTGCGGCAAGGTTCTTAGTAGCGCAAGAGTCTGGGCCGCTTCGGTTTGCTGGTCGTGGAAGGCGTAACAATGGACCCCCGGTTTGCCATCGTGTGCGGCCGCGGCCTCACTGGGGCTGTAGGCGATGGCGCCGGCGTCGACGTTGTCTTCGGCTGGAAACGCCAGGCCGCATGCATCGTTGACAAAGGCGATGATGGCAGCCTGTGAGCGGAAATTCACCTGCAACTGCAGGGGTTCCAGCAAAATGCTGCCGATCCCTTCATCGCGCGCTTTCAAAAACAGACTGACGTCGGCTTGCCGGAAGCGGTAGATGGATTGCATCGGATCGCCGACCAGGAATAGCGTACGCCCATCACCGGACTGCCAACCGGCGGTTAGCTTGCTGACCAGTTCGTACTGGGTGTAGGACATGTCCTGGAATTCGTCCACCAGCAGATGCTCAATTCGATCGCCGAGGGCGAGGGCAAGGTCGCTGGGCTCGTCGAGCCGGCCCAGCGCGTCGAGCGCTCGCAAGGAGAGTTCCGCAAAGTCTACTTTGCCTTGCTCCCGGAACACGAATTGAAGTTCCGCGACAGCCAGCGGCAAAACCTGCAAGACGGCCTCGGTCAGTTGCCATTGCTCGTCGGTGTAGATGGGCTCCGGCAGCTTGGAGACGGCACGCAACGCATACCGGAGCGCCTCATTCAACCCAGGGTAAGTTCGCCTGGCGGGCGAGCGGTAAGTTCCTGCTTTGGTAAGAAGCGTATCGTGCACTTGCTGCCATTGCGAGAGGGACTGAAGGCACGGCTCGGGAAGCTGAGGCCAGCCAAGCGACTTGCACAGCGACGCAGTCAACTCTTCATCAAAATGACCACGGATCTCCTGAAGATGCGCATCGATCAGCCGCGCCAGACGCTGCTCGGAAAGACGACGGATCTCCCCAAAGTCCCGCTGTTCACTCCAGCCAATCAGGCGCAGCCACTGGTCGCGTTTTTCCAACTGGTCTGAGATCAACTTTTCGGCGCGCTGAAAATTGTTGTCCAAACACAGCAGCAACGTCCAAACTGGCCCCTTCCTTCCGTCGCGCTCTTCGGTTTCGAGTTGATGCAGCGTGCGGCGCGCCGCAGCGCGATAGAGGGGAGTGGCCTTTTCGGTGATCTCCGGTGGCGCGCCGAAGCGCGCTAGCCAAGGCATCTGGCGCGTGATGCCGGCGCACAGGGCGTCAATGGTCTCCATGCGAATCTGCGATGGATTGGATACCAAATCCCAACCGAGCCGCTGCTGGTGGGCGAGCACCCGCCGGGCGATCTCGTGCGTGGCTTGTTCATGCGCCTTTTCGGGAGGCGAACTTCGACGCAGCGCTTCCACTACACGCGCGCGCATTCCGCCGGCAGCCTTCTTGGTGAAGGTGATCGCGACGACGGCATTTGGCGAATCCACGGTCTCCAGTAGGCGGAGGTAACGCTGGATGAGCAGCTCTGTCTTTCCGGATCCGGCGGGCGCCTGGACGATAAACGAGGTGCGCGGATCCAGCGCGCGCTGGCGCGAGGCGCGGTCATCCAGCATCGTTAATTTCCTCGATACGGCAAAGGCTGGTGAGCGGGCAATAGTCGCAGGCCTTTTCTTGAGGGTCGACCATCGCATCGCCAGCGTGGAAGCGGTAAGCGAGGTCCTCCAGTGACGCTTTCCAGCCCGGCAGTTCGTCCTCGATTTCGCCGTCGCCGGCAACCGCCATTTTCTTGAGGTCCGGAATTACGCCGGCAGGTCCTAAGCCAAGCACCTTGATGTCTCCAAAGTGAAGCTGCACCAAAGCAGCGGCCGCCACTTCGGTGTCGCTGGTGACGCAATAGAGCGGAACCTGCGGCTCTTTCATACGCTGGCCGCTCCAGGCGTCCGGTTTGACTTCGCCGGTCTTGTAATCGAGAATGACATGGCGGCCGTCTTCGAGTTCATCGATGCGATCGGCGCGGACGGAGACGCTGAGCGGCCCGACGGCCACATCGCGTTTTTGTTCGCGCGCCAGCACGCGAAACGGCAAACGCCGGCGTTCGTGGTTGAGCCATTCCCCAATCAGGCGCTCCAAACGAAACTGCTCGACCTTACGCCCCATGGCGATGCCGCTGGCGGTGAGCGCAGCCTCCACGCTCCGCGCGATGGCGCCGTGAAGTTCTTCTTCGGACATAGCGCGTAATCCTGCCTGCGACCCGAGTTCACCCCACAACCTCTCCAGCGCGCCATGAGCCACGGTCCCCTTGTCGCGCGGCGAGAGGCCGAACTCGCTCTCTTCCATTTCTCTTGCACGAAGGCGATAGATGGCGAAGGCGCGGAAGGAGCAGGCGGCCATGTCGGCGAACAGCCGTGTGCCACCGGTCTGCTCGGAAGTGGCCTTGAGCGGCGGGCCAATCTCGTCCACCAAACGCTCGACCACGGCGACTGGTGAGAACGATACCAGCTCCCCAGCCGGCGTTTTCCAGAGCCGGCGCTCGACGAGAGACGTCGGCTCCAATTTGCGCTCGCCCTCGATCTCGGGATAACTGAGGATCACTTCCGGCGCGCTGGCGCAGAGGCGCTCCAGGACTTTTCGGCTGTAGGCCAGTTCAATTGCCGCGGATGATCGCGAAATGTTCAGTTGCCGTTGCAGCGCCAGCGGCAGAAACGGATTTGGGCGCGCGGGCCGCGGCCAAGCCTCGTCGTGCAAGCCGAGAACCCAGAGATGATCGAACTCGACACCGCTCGCTTCGAGTTCGCCCAGGATCTGCACGGGAGCGCCTTCGTTCTCCACTTGAAACGGGGTATCCTTTGCAAGACGGCGGAGCCGCGCCAGCGCCGTTTCGTAGCTCACCGAGTCGAGCACCAAGTCGAGAGTGGCGAAAGAACCAAGCACTCCCCGAAATGCCTCCACGGTTTGATGTTCGCGGCTGTCGAGCGTCCGTTCGCCGGGCCAGCCGAAGGCATCCAAAATCTTCCAGAAAGAGCCGCTCAAGGCGCTGGGCTTGGCGGCCGATGCCAAGGAGCCATGCGCTTTTTGCACCTTGCCCAGCCGCGCTTGCAGCCGTGGGCAGCCATCGGACTCGCGGCGTAGTTCGTCTAGCGTGATGTGCCACAAGCGATGCTGGCGCAGCCTGGCATCGAGCGATGCGCGGGCGCTGGCTTCGGCGCCGGCACTGCCCAAAAAAGGCGATCGCAGCAGCAAGCCAGCGTGGGACAGTGGTACCGCTTGGTGCGCAAACTCCAGCAGCAGAAACGCCGCGGCGATCACGGGATGTTCATCCAGCGGGCGGCCGAGCGAGACGTGTATGGGGGCCGCGGATCCCATAATGTCGCGAAAAACACGCTCTAATTCGGCGCGCATTCCGGCCATATCCGGAACAACAATGCCGATCTGGGTTGCCGGATTGTCACTCAGCCAGCGCCGGGCAGCAGCCGCCGCTGCCCGGATCTCGGCGTGACTATCTTGATAGACGAAGCAAGATGTTTCCAGTCGGCGCTGGGGAAACGGAATTTGGGTGCAGTTGCGAAAGGTATCGAGCAGAGCTTCCTGCTGCGGCGTAAAAGAATCAAATCCCGCCAGGAACACTCTGGCCGGGCGCTCCAGCCTGAGGTTGGCCAGAAGAGCGTCGGGCAGCCATCCGGAGGCATCGCAGCGGCGCTGAAACTCGCGAGCCCAGCCCAGAAACGCCGCGCAATCCTGGGTTGCCTCAAAACCGGCGGCAAGCGGCACATGGTATTGCTGTGCCAAGCGCCAAGCCAGAGCCGCGGCTTGCGCGGTCTCCGGAACGCGGAGCAGATCTTCGCCGTGATCGGCATGGATGATGGCTTCCCACACACAAGCTTCCTGCGCGGCGCTCAGGAGAACGCGGCGCTCGGCGCCATCGGCGATTTGCTCGCGCCAGGCACGCCTGAGCCAAGCGTCGAGCGGGAGGATATTCGGTGTTTGCCAGACAGCCCGGTTCTGGTCCTGCTGAAAGTCGCTATACTGCCGCTGGAACGCGCGCGCCAGGCGGGTGCCGGCAGTTAATAAGGTGGCGCCGCGTTCCAGAGCGGCAAAGACTTCTTGCATCTATAGACAGTGTAGTGTCCGGCGGCTCGATTCAGCGCCCGAAAATGATTTTTTCCGACGAGAACGATCGCGTGGCCAGCCACAGGAAAGCGCCGGCTAGAGCAAAAGCCGCCAGCGCGGCGGCGATCAGGATCAGTGGCGACGGCAATTTGCCGCCCAATATGTCCATCGCCAGTGCGTTTTGTCCGATGAACGGAATCGGCTGCATCCAGGTTCGGTTTGCGACCGGATGAAAGATGGAGGCCATTCCAGGAATGATCGCAGCGAAAATCAGAAAACTCATATAGCTCTGCGCCTCCTTGAAGGATTTTGCGAAGCAGGCGAGATATACCTGCATGGACGGCGCCAGCAGCGCCATGGGGCCGATGGCCGCAATGAGCAACAACAGTTCGGGCGTGCCCAGTTGATTGCGAATTCCCAGGTCTTCCAGCGAGAGCTTGGAAAGCACCACAGACGTGACCACTAAAGTTGCGATCATGCCGCCTATGGCGGCGACCACTGCAGCCAGCCACTTGCCGGTCACCAGTTGCCAGCGCGGCACTGGGTTCAATAACAGCGGTTCCAACGACCCGCGTTCGCGCTCGCCCGCCGTGGAGTCCGTGGCGATCTGCATGCCGGCAGTAAAGGCGGCAAGAATCAGAAACATGGGAATCATATTGAACACCGTGGCGGCGCGCTGCTGCGAGTTCGACACCTCGACGTCTTCCACCTTAAGCGCGGTAGCCACCGATGGACTGATGCCGCGCGCGATCAGGCGTAATGCGCCCGTCTCTGAGCTGAAATGGCTGAGCAAGGCGCGCAGGCGCCGGACCTTGGCACGTGACGTTTCGCGCGTAGAATCGGACACCACCTGAACGGGTGCGGGCCGTGAGTCGCGAAATTTCTCGGCGAACTCTTTCTCCATGACCAGAACAAACTCAAACTTGCGATCACGCACCGCGGCTTCCGGCTCAGCCGGTCCGGCCACTAGTTCCACGCCGCTTTGCTGCTCCAGCCAGTTGACCAAAACCGGAGCGAACTCCCGCCCCACCACGGGAATCTGAATATCCTGAGCCGCCTTTTCCTGCCCGGCGATTTGGTTCAACAGGAAGGCAACCATGATTGGTCCAAACAGCACGCTGAATAAGACGACGTAGATCGCCCGACGGTCCCGAAAACCGTCTGTCAACTCCTTGCGCGCCACAATGATCATGCGCGAAAAGTTCATGCCGCTTCTCCTTGCAGACCTACCAGGCTGACAAACGCATCTTCCAGGGAAGTTTTACCGGTGACAGCGAGCAGGTCGTCGGGTGTGCCTTCCGCCGCCACTCGGCCGTGGGCAATCACCACGATGCGATCGCACAAGGCGGAAACCTCCTGCATCACGTGACTGGAAAACACAACGCAGCGTTGTTCGGTCTTCAACCGCCGGATCACGTCCCGCATGGCGCGGGTGCTCATAACGTCCAGGCCGTTGGTGGGCTCATCCAGCAAAATGTTCTGCGGGTTGTGGACCAGCGCGCGGGCCAACGCCACTTTGGTGCGCTCTCCGTGGGAAAAGCCGGCCACCCGCCGGTCGGCAACGCTTTTCAAGTCCAGAACTTCAATCCACTTCTCGATACGTGCTTCCAGGTCGGCGCCGTGCAAACCTTGCAGATTCCCGAAATAGCGAATGTGCTCGCGCGAAGTCAAGCGCGGATAAAGACCGGAAAGATCGGGAAGCACGCCCAGCCGCGCTTGCGCGGCCAGAGGATCGGAGACGGCGTCGTGACCATCCACGTCAATGCTGCCGCCATCGGGCTTCATGAGGCCATAGATCATGCGGAGCGAGGTCGTTTTGCCCGCGCCGTTCGGGCCGAGCAGTCCGGTGACCGCGCCATCGGGCGCAGTGAAGGAGACTCCGTCCACCGCGATCACGGCTCCGAAGCGTTTCTGTAGATTTGTGGCGCGGATCATTGCTTGGCTCCCGCCAGCGGATCCGGCCCTGATGGCCCCAGGAAGAATGGTGGCCGCTTTACCTGTGCCACACAGCTTGCGTCGAGCCGCGACGCTGAACCGGCGTTGAGAAACTGTGCCATAAGATTGATCACGCATCGGCTGGTCCAGGTTCCGTGGCCACTCCCCGGGACTACAACGTGTTTTGCATTCTTCCAATGGGAGGCCACCTGCTGGCCCCACACCGGAGGCGTCACCGGATCGAGTTCGCCCGAGAGAATCAAGGCCGGCACGTCTGAGGGTGGGTTCTCAAAATAAGCCGGTTCCACCTGGGCGCGCGGCCAGAACTCGCAGGGCTTCAGTCGCAGTTCGGCCATCTCTGGACCTAAGAAGGTCCCGCTGGTTTCGCGCTGAACGGAACCGGGCTCGATGCGCGGTGCATCCTCGCTGCAGACCACGGAGAAGTGCATGCCCTGCGCCATATTTTCGGAAAGAGGGTCGTAAGCTGCGCCGAAAGCCAGCAGGCCGCCGTAATTGCCCTTTTCGGCTTCTTCCACCAGCAACGGCACCAGCGACGCGGTTAAAGGCGAGTAAAGAGAGGCGAACAGGACGGCGCCTACGGTCACTCGTTTGACGTCCAGCTCCTTCTCCAACCCCGTGCGGGGGTGCACATAGCGAACATGTTGGGGATGCGCGCTCAAGCGATCCATCAGTGCTTTCAATCGCTCTCGCAGATTCGGAAAGCGCTGGTTGCAGCCGGTGTCCTTTTCGCAATCGCGCAACAACAGGTCCAGCGCGCGCTGGCCATCGCGCGCCATGTAGAGCGGCAGCCGCATATCCGGTGGCGCCACGCTATCGAGGATCACCGATCGTGTATTGGCAGTGTGCCGCCGCGCATAGACAATCGCGGCCCGTGTGCCATAGGAGCCACCGTAGACGTTGATCTTCGAGTAGCCGAGAAACTGGCGCACGTCATCCAGGTCGTCCATTGCGATGGACGTCGTGTACTTGGTCACGTCCGCTTTGTCTTTGTACGAATCCAGGCAAGATCGAAGCCGCTTGGTAAAGAAAGCATCACCCTCCGCATCTTCTGGTTCGTCTTTGCCGGGCTTGCACTCCAGCGGATTAGATTTGCCGGTTCCGCGCTGGTCTACAAAGACCAGGTCGCGGTCGGTTACCAGGCGATGAAAGGGTTCTTGCAGTTGGCCGGCCAGTTCGGCCGCGCCTTGGCCGGGACCACCGGCCAGGAAGAAGAGTGGATCGGGAGCGTACTTTTGCTTCAGGGCGGGCAGCACCACGATCTTCAGTGAGATCTTGCGTCCTGTTTTGGCTGCTCGATCTTCCCAGACGTCGAAGGTTCCGCAGTAACCATCGCTTGGGCCATCGGCGAATTTACAAGGTTGTAGGCGATCGATCGCCGAGGTTCGCCGCAGCGTCGAACAGGAGCACAACAATAAGCTGCCGGCAAGCAACCACCGGTAACTGAGCGCAGTCATGAGATGCAGCCTACAGTATATAAGTGACCAACGTCCAAATCTTCGGAATCAAGAATTCCCAGGCGACTCGCGCCGCCGAGCGCTTCTTCAAGGAGCGCCGGGTGGCGATTCAACTCGTCGATCTAAGGCAGAAGCCCATGTCGCCCGGTGAAATCAGAAGATTCATTGAGCGTTTCGGGCTGCCTTCCTTGCTGGACACCGAAGGCAAGGCCTATGTCGACGCAGGGTTGAAGTACCTCAAGCTTTCAGACTCCGAATTGCTGCAACGCATTGAACGCGATCCCGCTTTGCTGAAGGTTCCCCTGGTGCGGGCTGCCAATCGCCTGAGCATCGGCCACGACGAGCACTCCTGGAAAGCCATGGCGGATAGCTATAAATAGCGTTCCCGCAAAATCTCAAGATGATGAGCAACGTGTCCGATCAGGATGTAGGCCAACGCTCGAACGCTGGTCGGTGAACCGTTCGACGTTCCGGTGCGGCGCCAGGCGGCTTCGGGAAGATGACGAAACATCAGAATAGAGGATTGGCGGACATGCGTGAACTCTTCCAACAATTCGTTCCAGTCCACCCGCTCCGTCTCAGCGGCCGTGACATATCCATTCTCCTCAAATCCTGCTAAGGGCGTCTGATCGGCGCGCGCGATTCGCAACGCCCGATAACTCATGATTCGCTCGGCGTCAATCAAGTGCCCGGTCATCTCTTTGATGCTCCATTTTTCCGGAGCGTATCGGTGCAACTGCCTGCTTGTGTCCAGCGGCCGGAGGAGTGACAACACCTCGTTCAGTTGGCCGTCCAGTTTTTGAATCGGATCGGCGAAGGCGCGGCCCTTGGCGACGTAGCCTTCGAAGTGTTCGTTGTACTCGGTGAGTTCAGGAATGCCCGGATGGAAAGTGGTCATTTTCCAATCGTATCGCCGCCAGGTGGCACAGGCTTTAGCCTGTGCCGACTTCGCGCCGTGCGTCCAGCGGACAAGCTAAAGCACGTCCCACCTTGTCCCAAAGAGTTTCCTGCTACCCGGCATGCACCAACGCGCCGAGCTCCTTAACAATACTGGCCACAAATGCTTTCGCGTCGCCAAAGAGCATTAGCGTATTTTCCTGATAGTAGAGATCGTTGTCGATGCCGGCGAAACCAGGGTTCATGCTACGTTTGATCACCATCACGGTGCGGGCTCGGTCCGCCTCCAGAATAGGCATGCCGGCAATGGGGCTGTTCTTGTCGTTTCGCGCCGCGGGATTGACGACGTCATTTGCGCCGATCACCAGGGCGACGTCGGTGGTAGGAAAGTCGCCATTGATCTCTTCCATCTCGACCAATTTGTCGTAAGGGATATCGGCTTCGGCCAACAGAACGTTCATGTGGCCGGGCATGCGGCCGGCCACCGGGTGGATGGCAAAGCGGACTTCGATGCCTCTCTTGTTCAGAGCGTCAAACAATTCGCGCAGTTTGTGTTGCGCTTGCGCCACCGCCATTCCGTAGCCCGGAATGATGATCACACTACGGGCGGAATCGAGAATCGAAGCCGCATCTTCAGCCGAAGCGGAACGCACCGGCCGCTGTTCGGCGTGCCCCTTGATCTGCATTTGTCCGAACGCGCCGAACAATACGTTGGTAAAGGACCGGTTCATGGCCCGGCACATGATGACGGACAAAATGAACCCCGACGCGCCATCCAGCGCCCCGGCCACGATGAGCAGCTTGTTGTCGAGAGCAAAGCCCATGGCGGCCGCGGACAGTCCGGCATAGGAGTTGAGCAGCGCGATCACCGTGGGCATGTCGGCGCCGCCGATGGGCAGGATGAGGAGCGTTCCCGACAAAAGAGACAGGACAATCAAAATCGGAAACAGCCAGAATTGTTCCGGCGAAATCGCCAGCAGCAAACCGGTGAGCGCCGTGCAGCCGAACAAAGTGAAATTGAAAATGTTTTGGCCTTTGAAAGTCATGGGCCGGGTCGGCAGGACTTCCTGCAGTTTTCCAAACGCCATCAGGCTGGCCGTGCAGGTGAGAAACCCGAGTATGGTCTCCAGGATCAAGGCGCAAAGGATGAAGCCGTGGGGCGTGTGCCGGTAATACTCCGCAGTGCCGATCAAGGCCGCCGCCAGCGCGCCGCACGCGTGCGATATGGCCGTCCGCTGGGGAACCGCCGTCATCGGCATGATGTACGCCAGCGGCACGCCAATGGCGGAGCCCACGAAGAACGCGATCATGATCCACTGGTAGTCGACCACCTCTTGCCGCAGTAGAGTGCCGACTACGGCAAGCAGCATCCCAATCTCGCCGGCAAACACGCCACGCCGCGCGGTGGCCGGCGAGTTCATCCATTTGATCGCCAGAATGAATCCAGCCGAAGCCAGCAGATATAGCAGAGGCAGCCAGTCGGCGATCATTTGTGCCCATCCCGTTTCTTGAACATCTTGAGCATGCGATCCGTTATCAGGTAGCCGCTGACCAGATTGACGGTGGATGCCACCACCGCAATAAAGCCCAGACTGCGTGTCAGCAGCGTGGCATCCTTGTCGCCCGTGATCAGGATGGCTCCCACCACGGCGATGGCGGAAATCGCGTTGGTGAGCGACATCAAAGGCGTGTGCAGCAGCGGAGAAACGCGCCGGATCAGCTCAAAGCCCAGAAAGGCCGAGAGCATAAACACAAAGAGACCGAACTCGTAGGGTTTCATCCTGCAAACATCTTATGCGGGCGACACCAGTCATGCAAGTGGGGTATCGCGCAAGCGCTGGGCGGCAGCTTCGGCGGTGATGTCGCGTTGGGGCATGCAGAGCAACTCATAACCGACTAGGAATTTGCGAATGCTCGCGGAGCGCAGCAGCGGTGGATGGTAGTGCGCGTGCAAATGAAACACAGCGCGATCGCCATCCTCCGACGTGCGCTGATGGAATCCCATGGAGTAGGGAAACGGAACGGAGAAAAGATTGTCGTAACGCCGGCTGAGAGCCTTCAGAATCTCGGCCAGATCGTGCCGTTCGGCCGGAGTCAGATCGTCCAGCCCGGAAACATGCCGTTTGGAAACCAACAAGGTCTCAAAAGGCCAAACCGCCCAGAAGGGAACCAGGTGAACGAATGAGTCGTTCTCGCAGACGATCCGCTCCGCGTGTTTTTTTTCTACGGCGACGTAGTCACAGAGCAGGCAGGAGTCATGAGCCAAGGCATACGCGCCCAGCGCTTGCCGCTCCTTGGCCGGCTCATTCGGAACGGTCTGGTTGGCCCAAATCTGGCCATGCGGGTGCGGATTGCTGGCGCCCATTTCCGCGCCGCGATTTTCAAAAATCTGGACATGGCTGATGTTGGGGAGGGAGAGCAAAGTCTGAAACTGATCAGCCCACGTATCCACCACCGGCCGAATCTCGTCCACCGACATTTTCGCCAGAGTGAGGTTATGTTGCGGAGAAAAGCAAACTACGCGGCAGAGTCCGCGCTCACTCTCGGCTACGAGCAGTTCTTCTTCATTCATGCGCCCGGTGGAGGTGTCCGGTAGCAGGGCGGGGAAGTCGTTGTCAAAAACAAACGGGCCGGCGTAAGCCGGGTTGCGATCTCCGTTCGCTCGGATATTGCCCGGACACAAATAGCACGTAGGATCGTAGGCGTGTTCGTTTTGCGCCCCGGCGTTTTCCATCCCCTGCCAGGGCCGCTCGGTCCGATGCGGGGAAACCAACACCCATTCGCCGGTTAGGGGGTTGTAGCGGCGGTGCGGCTGCTCTTGTAATTCCATTGATTGGCAATTTGATAGTATCGTGCTACCACATTGCTCGCGCCAAGCCGGCAGAGGCCTCGGCCGAGCGCCCGGATGTATGGGTATGCGCAGCCCGCCGATCCTGATCCTGTTCGCGTTGTCCCTTTGCAGCGCTCAAGAGTCATTTGATCGTACTGTGCAGCTTTCCCGCGTGCGCCAGAAGATGGCCGGCGTATTAAACCGGATGCCGGACTACACCTGTCTCGCGACCACGCAGCGAGCTGCCCGCGGACGAAAAGACAGAGACTTTAAGGCGGTTGATACCCTTCGCTTTGAAATTGCCCACGCAGGGAGCACGGAACTGTGGGCTTGGCCCGGAGCTAAGCGGTTTCAGGACACCCCGCTCACCTCCATGATCCAGAATGGCGCAATCAGCTCGGGTGACTTCGCGCTGAATGCGCGCATGGTCTTTGTGGACGGAACCGACACCGTGAGGTTTGAAGGACCCGATCAACTGAATGGCCGCGCGACGCTACGGTGGAGTTATGAAATACCGCTGTTTCTCAGCAAGTGGCAGATCACCTTCGGACAGAGATCGGCCACCGTTGGCGCGGCCGGTTCATTCTGGGCAGACCCGGAAACCCTGGATGTCCTGCGTCTGGAAATCCACGCCACTGACCTTCCGTGGGATTTTCCGTTAGCCGAGGTGGTGAACACCATCGACTATGCACCAACCAGGATTGGCAAAACTCTAGCGCAGTTGCCGCAGTCCGCCGCTCTCTCGCTCAAGCACAACACCGGAGAGTTGCGGCGGAACTCAACCGAGTTCAGCCACTGCAAGCAGTATTCCGCTGAAGCGACGATTGCTTTCGAACGCACACCGGAAGCGGGTGTTGTCGAGTCCGCAAACGGGAGTCAAGAGTTCGCGCTCCCTTCAGGGCTGCGTTTCCAGATCAAACTCGGGGCGACGATCGACTCTGCAAATTCCGCAGTTGGAGATCTCGTCGAAGGAACCCTGGAAAGGGACGTCAGTGTACGCGGAAATCTACTCGTCCCGAAGGGCGCTCTCGTCACCGGCAGGATCCGAAGGCTGGAAAAGCATGCCGAAGGGCCGCACTTCAAGTTATGTTGGGTATCGAGTTTGACGAGATCGCCTATGCTGGTCATCACGCCCGGTTCTTCGGTTCCCTGATTCAGCTGGACCCGGAGCCGCCAGGATTTCAGTGTTTTCTCGGATCCGACCGGACCGAAAACGGTGTGCGATTCCCCAATGGCCAGGGCGTGACCTCAGTGATCGTTCAGAAAAGCGTCCACATCCAGAACGCGCCGGGCGTTGGGACGTTCTTCCTGCTTGGGTCGACGTTCCGGATTCCCAAAGGAACAGTCATGGTCTGGGACACGCAGCCGCTCTGAGCCCAACCGGCCACTTTCAGTGACGATTCCTAACTCGTTCTCAACACAGCAGATACCAGACTAGGGGCAAAGCGTTTAAACCAGGGCTCACCGCACTACCCCCGACGTGGTAGACTACGCAACGAAACGGATAATTTAGAACTTTGGGCCCAGAGCTATTAAGGTTGTAGTACTAGCATCCGATGAATACCTGGGAAGAGAAAAATGGCCTTGGTTCTCTACTCCATGATAGGAGTAGGATGGTCGCGCCTCTAAACCGGCTGATCGAGTGGCGGGCCCAGCGGATCGAAGACCCGTTGGAGCGGCTCAAGTTTTTGCGCCACGCCACCACCAGTAGCATGACCTTGCAGGCTACTCTGTTGAGGCCGCAACGCTGGCAGGCGGTAACCGGCGGGCTTTTGTTTGCAATGATCACGATTTCGGCATTCACGCTGGCACGACATCCCACTTCCACGGCTGCTGCCACTCTGCCCGAACGCCTGGGAACGCAGAGCGGCGTCCAGTTGATGCCCAAGGTCTGGCTGGTGGAGACCAAGCAGGACTCGGAAGTCTACAGCAACGGTCTGCGCATTGAGAATAAATACTCCGTCGGCAACGAGCCGCGCAAGCCCTATCCCGCCTTTGCCCGCCGAAACGCCCAAGAGACCCCCAGCGAGTGGCGCACGCAGCCATCCGGCATTGTGTTTCATACCACCGAGAGCTTGCAATTTCCGTTTGAGCAGTCGGCCACCAAGGCGATCCAGCGGGTGGACGTAGATGTGCTCGGATTCGTGCGCCAAAACCGGTCGTATCATTTTATGATCGACAAATTCGGCCAGGTCTACCGCCTGGTGAAAGAGTCCGATGTTGCCTACCATGCCGGGTTCTCCGTTTGGGGCGACGAGCGGATGGTCTTCGTCAACCTGAATAACAGCTTTCTGAGCATTGCGATTGAAACGCACACCCGTCCGGATCAGGAGATGCCGACGGCCACAGCGGCGCAGATTCATTCGGCGCGGGTGCTCACGCAAATGTTGCGCAGCAAGTATCAGATCCCGGCCGCCGATTGCGTCACCCACGCGCAAGTGTCCGTCAATCCGGATAACCGGCTCTTGGGATTCCATACCGATTGGGCCGGCAATTTTCCGTTCAGCGAACTGGGCTTGGGCGATAATTATCTGGAGCCGCCCGCGGCCATCGATACTTTTGGGTTCACCTACGATTCCACTCTCGTCCAGGCAACCGGTTCCCGCTACTGGCAGGGGCTGATTCTGGCCGAAGAGCAGATGCGGGCGCAGGCCATGAATCAGGGCCTGTCGCAAGCCGAATACAGAAAGATTCTACAAGATAAGTACCGGAAGATTTCAAAGGCGGTTCGTGGAAATTCCGCCGAAAAGGAGAAAAGTAATGAAAACTAGCGAGTCTACCTCTCCGTTGGGCCTGGACATCGGCACCAGCCGCATCTGTTTGGCGCAGCGCGCAGGCGACGAGTTTCAGTATGAAACGCAACTAAACGCCTTTGTCACCGTTCCCTACTCGAAGATGACCGAGAGCGTCCTGAAGAAACAAAAAGTCCCGCACACCGTCACCGGCCCCGAGATCATCGTGCATGGAAACGAATCGGACCGGTTTGCCGACTTGTTGAACGTGGAAACCCGCCGCACCATGACCAAGGGCGTTCTCAATCCGGCCGAGCCGGGCAGCCTGGACATGATGCGCAAGATCATCACCGCCATGGTGGAAACGGCCAAGTCGAAGCAGAAACTGTGCTTCACCGTGCCCGCGGCCCCTCTCGGCCACGAGGACAACCTCACCTATCATGAGACGACCTTGCGTCAGATTCTCACCGACATGGGCTACGAGGTGCGGAGCATCAACGAAGGACTGTCCATCGTCTACGCCGAAATGGATCAAACCAGCTACACCGGCATTGGCATCAGTTGCGGCGGTGGCTTGTGCAACGTGTGTCTGGCATATTTGTCGGTTCCGGTAATGAGTTTCTCGATTCCCCGGGCCGGCGATTACATTGACACCAGCGCCGCTTCGGTAACCGGCGAACGCATCAACCGCATTCGTTTGGAAAAGGAAGAAAGCTTCCACTTCAACGGCTTCTCGCCCGGAAAACTGCATCAGGTGTTGAGCGTCTACTACGACGAGATGATTCACAGTCTGGTTCACGGAATGAAGCAGGCCATCGCCGGCACGCGCAACATGCCCAAGATGGGCAAACCGATTCCCATCGTACTCAGCGGCGGAACGGCCATGCCGGAAGGCTTCAAGGAACGCTTCCAGGAAGTGCTGAAGGAGAGCGAATTCCAATTGCCGATCTCGGAAGTCCGGCTGGCCGCCGACCCGCTGCACACTGCCGCCAAGGGCGCGCTGGTAGCCGCTTTGACCGACATGTAGCGCAATTGGGGACCGCAATTGGGGACAGCCCCAAATTACACCTTTTCGCGATCCCGATAGGGCGTCAGGGACCCGCCCGCAAAAGGCCTCGAATCTCTCGAAGGTTAGCGAACGTCGAAAGCCGACGTCAGCGCCAGGCTGCGCGAAGACCCGCCCACGAAGACCTTGTAGGGGCCTGGCGTCAACTCCCAGCGATCGCGGGTGACGTTGAAAATCGATAAAAACAGCGGCTCCAGATCGCTGGTCACGGTCTTGGATTCGCCCGGGGCCAGTTCAACCTTCTGCCAGGCGACCAAGCGTGTGGGGGGTTCATGGGCAGCCGGAGGGAGGCCCACGTACACCTGCGCGATCTCCGCCCCAGGGCGTTTGCCGGTATTGGTGACCGTGAAGGTAACGCTCTTGGCCGTCGCCTTGATATCCGAGTAGCCAAAGGTCGTATAGGAAAGGCCATGCCCAAAGGCAAATTGCGGAGTCTTGTCTTCGGCGTCAAACCACTTGTATCCGACTTTTAAACCCTCTGTGTAGTTGATGTCAAAGGGCGGTAGTGTCTCCAAGGCGCCATCGAACGGACCGTGCTTTTCAGCCGGCTCGGGGATCCGAGGATGTGGCAGGTCGGCTTCGCTTTTGGCAAAGCTCACCGCTAGTTTGGCGGATGGATTCACCGCTCCGAATAATACGTTGGCGATAGCTTCGCCGCCGCGCATGCCCGGATACCAGGCTTCCAGGATTCCCTGCACCTGATCGGCCCAAGGCATCGCAACGGGGCCTCCGGTTTCCAGCACGACAATGGTCCGTGGGTTGGAAGCGGCCACCGCTTTGACCAGTTCGTCCTGGTTGTCAAGAAGCGAGAGCGATACATCGCGCCCTTCCGACGCCGGCTGCACGGCAAACACGATGGCCACGTCTGAAGCCCTGGCCAGCGCGGCAGCGGCGTTTCTATCCGTGCCGACGTTGTACATTACGGTTGCCCCCGGAACGTGAGCGCGAATCGCCTTTAGCGGCGATGACGGATGATAGACCACCGTGCTGAGAATCGTCTCGATTGGATTTTGATCGGGCGGCGGTGGCGGCGGAGGCACGGCGTTTCCACCCGGAGGATCCACTTGAGCGGAACCGCCTCCCGACAGAACCCCGACATCCGCATGGCCGCCAATCACCGCAATCGACTTTAGAGAGCCGGCCATCAGCGGCAGCACTTGGCGTGCGTTCTTCAGCAGAACGATTCCGTGCTCTTCCACTTTCTGCGCGAATTCCAAACCGGCAAACACGTCGACCACCTTGGGAACTGGCGGATTGTCAATGATGCCCTTGGCAAATTCCGTTCGCAGGATTCGCCGAACCATGTCGTTCAGGCGCGGCAAGGGAACTTGCCCGCTCTCCACGGCTTTGCGCAGATCTTCGCCAAAGTACTTGCTGCCGGGCTGCTCTTGATCCAATCCGGCGAGCGCTGCCTTGACGGTGGTGTGAGTGCCAAACCAATCCGAGATCACCCAACCTTTAAACCCCCACGTCTTCTTGAGGACCTGGTTGAGCGTGTAGTCGTTTTCGCAGGCGAATTCGCCGTTGATCCGGTTATAGGAGCACATCACCATGCCCGGGTCCGCCTCTTTGATGGCGATTTCGAACGGCAGCAGATCCGTTTCGCGCATCGAGCGCTTGTCGATATTAGCGCTGCCATAGTTGCGCCCCGTTTCCTGGTCGTTCAACACGAAATGCTTCACGTCTCCGATCACATTCTGTTCTTGCACGCCTTGTATAACCTGAGACACCAATTTGCCGGCCAGGATGGGGTCTTCCCCGACATATTCGAAATTCCGCCCGTTGCGCGGCTCGCGGGTAATATTTACTCCGCCACCGAGAAAGACGTTGTAGCCCTGATCCCACAACTCGCGGCCGATAAGCGCGCCGTACTCGTGGCCGAGTTTAGCGTCCCAGCTCGAGGCCAGGCAGAGCGCCGACGGAAGCGGCGTGGAGTAGCGGCTGTTCTGTGCGCCCCGCGTGACTCCGACTGCGGAGTCGGCCAGATTGAGGTCGGGAATCCCCAGCCGGGCGATACCCGGTACAAATCCAGCGCCTCCGCGGGAGCGAACGATCGATGGGTCGGTAGGACCGAAGATCGTCATTCCCGCGCCATGGACCAGGGAGAGTTTTTCCTCCAGCGTCATATGTACCAGGACCATTTCCGCGCGCCGGTCCGGCGGCAGGTTCTTGTCGTCCCACGCGTGCGTCTCTTGAGGAATTGGTTTGGGTTGCGCGAGAACGGGTGCCGTTAGCGTCACAGCCAGAACCGTAAGTGTCGTCACCCGCGCGGTATGTTTAGAACGAGATGCATTCATTTCAATGGTGCCCCGGAGTTCAGCCTATCACGGCGAGCCGCTGGAAGGCGGCCGAGTACGTGCCAGCTTGAGCGACGGGAGTTAACTTGCGCTAGTATGAGACACGATGAATCCCGATCTGCTACTTGCGCCCATGGCCGGGGCGGAACACCGCATCATTGGCGGCATTGCGGTCGACACCGTTTGCGCGGGGGCGGCGCGCGTCAAGCGAATGGTTTATCAACCTGGCTTTCGCTGGTCCACCAACATCAAACCGCTGGTTGGCACGGATCTCTGCGAGCACGCGCACGTGGGCTTTCTGGCGCGGGGACAGATTCACGTCCGCTACGCCGATGGCTGCATGCTGGAGTTCGCGGCGCCCCAGGTGGTCGCGATCGAGCCGGGGCACGACGCATGGGTGGTAGGAACCGAGCCGGCGGTGCTCATCGAATTCGACTTTGTGGGCGACACGGTCAGCCGCATGGGCATGCCCACGGAACACCGCCATCAGACCTGATACTCGCGCAACCGCGGCCAAATGCCCAACCAGAGCAGGATGCACAGCGAAGCGCCGGTAGCCAGCGTCATCCACTCGAATCCCGACAAAGAGTGAAATGCGTCCTGCACTGCCGCATTGAACGCTTTTTGATTGATGTCCAAAGTCCTTTCCAGACCGCTATCAAACTGCTCAAACCACGGGTTTCCCACGGCTGAGGCGACTGCTTGAGGATGCTTGCCGGCGTGTTCCAACTGGCGGACTTCCGCGTCCTTGAAAACGTAATAACGAAGGGCAATCAGTGTCGCCTTGGCCTCGCCGGCCTCCCCGGGAAACGTGATGTTTTTCAATTCGTCGGCCAGATAGCCGGTAAACTCCGGTGGCTTTTTGCCGGCGATCGCCCGGTTGGCTGCTTGCTCAAAGGAAGCTCCTTCCGGAAGTTTGGCGAGACTGTCTACCTGCGCCGCAAAGTCCTGTTCAAACGCGGCCGCCTTGGAGCGCAGCAAGAGAAAACGGCTTTCATCGGCGCTGGCCCGATAGGCAACCGCGCGGGCCCTCCAGAGCGCGTGCAGCGAAGTGAAGGCGTCTTCCCTGGCGACTTTGAGGTGATGCATGCTGGCGGTGAAGGTCCGTTCCGCATGCATCAGAAATGCGAAAGCCAGCAGCGTACACGCCACCAGCGGTAGATTCAGAACGCGGTTAGTTCTCCTAAACAAGAACACCTGCAGGGCGATCAGAACTCCCAGGAGGATCAGGCCCACAAATATAAGCACGCCCAAGGAGAACCTGGCGAGCGATCGGCGAGTCTCGTAGGTGTTCTCAAGAACATCGAGATTCGCTTTGTCCAAGGCATCCGCCGCCGGCCAAAGCACGCCGTCCATCTTGGCTATGGCCGCCAGGTAGGTTGCGTCCCGGCGGGGATCGCCGGCGTCGTGATAGTCGCGGGCTTGTTGAACCAGCACTTCATAGTCGCCCAGCGTTAGTTCAATGGTCTGGATTGGGATGCGCTCCGCGTCGCCGTAAGTGATGTTCTCGGCGGCGGTGATCAATGCCTTGGTGGCTTCTTCGCGTCGTTCCTGATACGCCTTTTCAGCCTGAGCCGCGTGGCTTGGCGCCGCCAGCAACTGGTTGGCAGCGCTGGCATCCATCGCCGACAAAGCAGTCTTGATGTGCTCGGCTGCAATCACACTGGGCGCGGAATCCTTGCCGACGGTTTGGAGCGCCTGCCGGTCTTCGCGTGCACCCAGAATTGCGATCAGCGTCAGACAAACGGAGATGGCCAGGCCGAGATACAACGCCTGGCGCAGGATCTGCGGAGTGGATGCAGCCATCTAGATGGCCTTCGCCGCATGTACCACGATCCGGGTCCAGTGGCCCAACGTGATTTGATCGCCATCCTTGAGCGGAGTATCGGTCATCGGCTGCAGTTCCGCTCCATTCAGGCATGTGCCATTGGACGAGCCGATATCGCGCAGCGCCAGCGATTGATCGGGCTGCAACAATAGCAGCGCGTGGCGGTGGGAAACGGCGGCGTCCTGATCGAGCGGAATCTCCGGCTCGATGGCGCGGGCGGTGCTGCGCCGGCCGATGAGGCTGCTGTCCTTGGAGAGCGTGATCTGTAACGGCGGCTGATCCGTGGGAGCCTCCGGGCTTTCCGGCGTACGAAGAGACGGATCGACGGTGACCAGCACTTGCCAGGCGAGTTTGGCGGGAGGCGGCGGCTCGGCGGCGGGAATTTCGCCATGTCCCCCGGTTTCAAAATTGTAGCCGCACACTTCACAAAACCGGACAGCGGACGCGTTGTGCAGGGTTCCGCAATCCGGACACTTCACCGGCTGATCGCCGAGAGCCTGCGGCGGCGCATTGGGCGCACCGATGCGAGCGCCGCAATCCGAGCAGAAGTCCGCGTCGGCGGAGGCGTGTCCTTTGGGGCATGGGTAGGTCGGCGTCATTTCGTAATCCGGCTGGTCTTGGTGGATCGGGTTTCCAGCGCCATTTCGTCTTCCTTGGCAACGGCTCTTTTTAAGCGGACCGTTCCTTCAGCGGGGTTCTCAACATCCACAATGGTGCGCAGCAACTTGGCGGTGGCTTCGTTGCCGGACTCATAGGCGATCTTCACCGCTTTGCCCAATTTGGCGGTGGCGGCGTCGGTGTCGCCTTTAGCCCGCGCTTCCAAACCTTCCTGAATCGATTGCGCCAATTCGGCTTGGCCGGTGTAGTGGGCGACGTGACGCTCAATCTTGGTGGATTGCGCCTCATCATCGGTCCAGATGGCCAGTATGCGGGCCTCAGACAGCTTGGTTTCCACTCCGCCGACACTGGCGATGAGACTCGCCCGGCCGGCCAGCATCTCGTCTCCCACGGCGCCGGGATTCACTTCGATGCAGAAGTGATAATCGCGCGATTCATTGCCAGCCCAGGAACCGGTGGGGAAATCCTGTATCTGCGGCTTCACTTGCCGGGCGCGGCCGGTGAGGTCGACGATCTCCGGACTCACCTCTTTACAAAAGAGCACGCGTGCGCCGGAGGGCGTCCACAGGCGCAGCGAAACGTCGCTGATCGCCTTGCTCATAGCCTTTTGCAGAATGGCGCTAAAGTCCGCCTCAATGAGTTGCGGCGAGGCAATGATGTCGACGGTGCCCAGCAACCTGCCCGCGATCTTCTTCAGTTCCGCAACTTTCCAGTCGGTTCCGACGCCACGGCAATCGCATTGGAACGCTCCCTCGCAAAGGGCCAGCGCTTCCTCCAGAATCGGCTCGTCGGAGGGTTCGTTCTCGCCATCGGTGAGCAGGACGGCCTGGCGGCTGGCGGCCGGCATTTTGGCAAACTCCGAGCGCGCGCGTAGCAACCATTTGGAAATGGTGGTTCCCCCGTTGGCATCAATGGCCCGGATCGATTCGATGGCTTGCGTGCGGTTTTGCGGTGTGGCCGGAGAAGCCGGAAAACGAACAATGGCCTCCTGGCTGCCGGTGACCACAAAGAAAGCCGCGTCATCCGGAATCAGGTTGATCAGGCTCGCGATGGCTGCTTTAGCCGCGCGAATCTTTCCTCCGTCCATCGATCCGGAGGTATCGCAGATGATGCCGAACAGCCGGCCAGAGGAACTGACCATGCTGGTTGCGCCATCGGCCACCACCGTCATGATGGCATGCACCTCTTTGGCCCCTTGCGCCAGGTATTGGTTTTGATACACTTCCGCTTTAAATGCCAACTAGGCCTCCGAAAAGCGGGCGATGCCCGCAGTGATATTATCAATCCCGCCGCACCCGATAGCGAACTCCACCAATTTGCGGGAAATGCTCAACGCCCCGCCCTCCACGCCTGCTGTGAGTGCGGCAATGTCGGCGGCGCGCGGAGCGAAGTTCCACAAGCCGTCGGTGCAGAGCAACAGCATACCGGGACCGTTGAGAGGAACTTCAATCATCGACGATTCAAAATTGCCATTGCTGTCGCGTCCCAGCCACTTGGTGATGGCGTGGGCCTCTCTCGATTGCAAGGCTTCTTCCTCCGTCATTTGACCGGAGCGGACAACCGAATTTAGCCAGGAATCGTCCGTGGTCAATTGCTGCGCGCCATCCGGGTTGATCCAATACGCGCGGCTATCGCCGGCCCAGGCGACAGTGGCTACGCGATTGACAACCACGGCGGAAACAATGGTGGTGGAAGGCGGGTTGGTGTCCTCGCGCTCTTGATACGGAATTGCGCAAACTGCCTTCTGAGCTTTTTGGATCGCGGACCTCAAGGCGTCCGCGGAGTCGAATTTACCTTTCCCCAGAGCCTCGGCCAGCGAGAGCCAGACCGCTTCAGCGGCTGTCTTGGAAGCCAGGTCGGCATCCGACGAACTCGATACGCCGTCACACACGATCAGCGCCTGAACGGCTGCGGCGTCGATAAACTCGATGGCGAAATAGTCTTCGTTGCGATGGTGCCGCAAGCCTCGATCGGTGACGCCGCCCAGATCGGGGCCGAGATCGATCTCAATGTGATCGCGCTCGCGCAGGCCGCTACGGAATCCGCACTGGAGGCAGAATCCCGACTCGTCCTGTTCGTCGGCCGGTGCGCCGCATTTGGCGCACGCTTTGTTGGACGGGGCTTCCGCTTCCACAGACAAGCGAACGCCGCATTCCTCGCAAAACACGTCTTCGGGAGGCAGCGCTGCACTACAAGCGGGACACTGTGTCACAACCACGTCCTGGGGCGCACCCGATTGGCTTCATCCACTAAAAGAATTTTCTCCGCATCCCCAGAAATGTGCGCCATGTTGCGCAAACACTGCTCCAGCCCTTGGCGCAATTGCCGTTCCTGGAAGCCTTGGCCCAGGATGGCGACGGCCGGCGCCGGCGTGGCGCGCTTCTCGCGAAGCAGGTGCAGCGCCGTTTCAAACACCTGACGCGACAAACGAAACCGCTCCATGCTGTCCACGGTCATGGCCTCGATCAGATTGGACACCTCTTTCAGCTCGCCAGCGCCCGGAACCGAAAATCTGCGATCCATGAGCGCGCGAGTGGCTTCCACCTGCGCGCACGTGTGTAGATTCGAGGAAGGCGGCACGCGGTTGAGAGCCTCCACCGCTCCCTTACGATCGCCGAGAGCGCAGCGGCAGCGAGCCAGGCCGAATATAGCGCTGATGTAGTTGGGATCGGTCCGGCTGACGCGGTCATACAGCTCACCGGCCCGCTGAAACTCGCGAATGGACTCCTCCGCCAGAGCGAAGGCCAACTGCGGAGCGATCTCGCCGGGCAACTCCGAGTACACCTCATTAAAGACAGGTTCGGCCTTTCCGCCGGCGCCGCTGGCTAACGCGGCTAGGCCGCGATACCAGGCGATGCGCCAATCCCACCCTTGTTCCGCTTCGAGTTTGGCGAGCACGGCTTCCGCGTCCACGCATGCGCCGCTCCAGATGAGATACTGCGCCAGCCTCAATTTGGCTTCGGCGGACTTGGGATACAGCTCGGAGACCTGCTTCAGGACGGCAGTGCGCTGGCCGGCATCGGCGATCCCGCTGGCGTTGAGCACGGCGCTAACCGCTGGGTCGGTGCGATCGACAGCCGGTATTGGCAAGTGCCGGAAATCCGCGTTCACCGGATCGAGATTTCCGTTGTGGGAAAGCATGAGCATGTCGCCGCCGAAGAACACGCTCGCGCCGGGCCGCGGGGAATCGGTTTCGAGCGCCGCCACTTCCCGCAGTACGCCTAGGAGCTGGTCCGCCATTTCGTCGGCAGAGGAGAACCGGTCCGTAGCGCTTTCGGCGGTAGAACGTAACAGGAATCGATGCAGCGATTCGTTCTGTGCCAGCACCTGCTCTTCGGCGGCGGTAGGCAGACTGAAACGATGTTCTTTGGTGAATCCGGAAATATTCATCACCAGAACGGCGAGTGTTCTGCCAATCGTAAACAGGTCCGAGGCTACTGTGGGTCCTTCACTTGCCTCGGGCGCACTATAGCCGACTGTGCCGTAAATATCACCGCCCTTGTCGTCCAGGCGGCGCACCGCGCCGAGATCGATCAACTTGACGTCATTTTGCTCCAGCATGATATTGTCGGGCTTGAAATCGCAGTACACAAAGCCCTGCTGGTGGAGGTAAGCGAAAGCGCCCAGAATCCGGTGGATGTAAGCGATGCCTTCACTCGGCGGCAAAGGACCCCGATCCCTGCGGAGTCGTTTCAGCGTCTTGCCGCCGACGTACTCCATCACGATGTAGCCTTCCGCACCGTGCTGGACGAAATTGTAGATACCGAGGATATTGGGATGCTTGAGCGCCGCCAAAAACTGGCGCTCCGCAACGGCAACCGCGGCGCTGGCTTCGTCTTGCACGTTGAGCAGGCCCTTTAAAACCACATAGCGCGACAACACCTTGTCGAACGCCAGATAAATCCAGCCCAATCCCCCGTAGGCGATCGCTCCCTTAACCTCGTACTGGTTGGCGACCAGATTGCCGGGCGCAAGCGTGGCTACGAGGGAATACTTCTGGCCGCACTTGCCGCAGAAGCCTTTCTCGCGAGTGAGCGGCTGATTGCAATTGCTGCAGAAGCGCTTGCCTTCCGGTACCTTCATCTCCTTCATGAGCGCCAGCTCGGGAGCGGTGGAAGGCAGTTCGGGCACGGCGATCACACCGGCGCCCAACTGGCGGCGGCTGGTCCGCGAAGAATGACTAGAGGTGCGGCGAGTGGAGTGCGCGCCGTTGGATCGGTGTACGGCGGACGGCGTGGACGCGGAAAAAGGAGCCGAGCGCGAGCTCGGCGGCGTCGGCGGGGCCGTAGTAACGATGGGTGGCTGCGCCTTCGGCTTGCTGACGGCGTGGCCGCACACATTGCAGTAGCCGTCCTCGATCGTTCCCCTGCATCCGGGTTGCTTACAGCTTGCTGCTACTGGCATATCAGAACACTCAGCCGTTTCTCGTACTCGCGCACCATCTGTTCCGCCAGGTCGATGGAGGTCGGGTTGGTCTGCAACATCGTGCGCGCCTGCTTGCCGAGACGGGAGAGGTCCGCATCTTCAGATTTGCCTTTGGCCACGGCCTTCGCCTTCAGCGCGTCGAGGCGCCCCCGCAACTCGCGGCGCAGGAGAACCGGCTGCTGATTCCCTCGGGCGGCCTCCATCTCCGATTGTAAACAGTGCCCGGCGCTTTGCTTCCAATGATCGATACCCACGGCGACCGCATCCCAGGCTCCTTCTTCCATTTTGGCGGCGAGCGTCTTCAGCCACTGATCGAGAGCGGATATGGTTTGTGGCGGGCAAGGCCGATGGAGGCTGGCACTCCGAATTTTGCTTTGCGCTTCCTCAAAGGACTGAATGGCCTGGTCGTGCGCGGCATTGATGGCAGTAAGGGTTTGGGCGGCATCCGTCAACTCTTGTTTCAAGCTGGCTCGGCGGGCCACCAAATGCGTGAGGGCGTCGGTTTCGGCCTGCGCTCCCAAGGGATCCGTGGCAATCAATTGGCGAGTGGAAACGATTCGAGCCTGGAGACCATTCACCTCCCGCTCCACGGCATCGAGCTGGTTGCCTAGTTGGCGCCAAGCTGCGTCAACCGCGAGGACGACCTCTTTGGCCTCAGCCAGTCCCTGGTTCAGTTTGGCGAGAAGCTCTTTGGGTGTTCCGTTGAGGATGCGCGCCACCTGGTCGATCTTTTCCGGCGACGTGAACAGCCGGGTGGCTTCTTTGCGTGCTTCTTCCGCTCTGGCCACACAAGCCTGGAGTTGGTCGTAGTAATCGAACAGGTTGACCATGGAGGCGAGCATGGGCTCGACGCGGGCGAGCGTGACGCCGGTCAAGTCAGGATGGGCGGCCAGTTGCAGATAGGTGGGATGACTGCGAAGGTCCACCAGATTCTGGGCGACGGCATCCAGCTTGCCTCGCCATTCCGCCAGCAAGGGATCGATTTGGTCCAGGGTCATGCAGTGCCTTATCAGGATACGGCAGTTGCAGGGTATAGGTTTAGTAAAAGTGCGGCCTGAGAGGCGAATAAGAGGCGAAGCCGCAACTACAACAGTCTCAAATCAGTTTAGTTGCGGTTTACGGAGGTCACTTTGCCATCTTCCATCCGGACGGTGGCATGGTCGTATTGCAGCACTTCCAGAACGTGGCCATCGTCCCCCGGGATGGTGAGGCGGGAAGCGAAAGCTCCCATGGCGAGAACCTCCGATCGGCTCATACCCGGCTGGACTCGTTCCAGATCTTCACTGCTGGCCTGGCGGGGTTCTGAAACGACGGCCGCAGGCTCTGGAACGGGAACCGGCGCTAGCTGTTCGGCTTGGGCCACGCGATAGGGTTGTGGAGCGTAACTTGCCGCAGGGGAATAAGAGGAGCCTCCCACGGATGCGCCGTAGGCTTGTTGGGCAGCGGCCTGCGGCTTTGTAATCGTCTTCTCCGGCTTCACTACTTCCTTTGGCAACGCCTGTTTCGGTTCGCCAGTCTTGGCAGCGCCGCCAAGCAGGTTACCAAGGCCCGTGAGGCCGTCACTGACCACTTTGCCCGCAGCCGCGCCCGCCGAGGCTCCGGCGGCGGCAACCCCATGTTCCACCATTGCCTGGCCGAACACTGGCGCGGCGGTCACAAGAACCAACGTGAATACAATTTTGCCCATGGCTCCAGCCTAATCGGAGCCAGACTGATAACCTATGCCCGAAACGCCTGAATAACGGTGGGGAAATGTACTGAGTCTATTTCCCTTTACTGAGGCGCCGGAAGTATTCGGCCACCGAGTCCGCAAAGCCGGCCGGCACGGTGTCCGACCCGCCGCTGCGCACCTGGTCGCCTTTTTCGTCCAGCTTGCGGCGCAGTTCCAGCTCCAGGCGCTCCAGTTGAGGAATTACCTGGCGGCTGAGGCGCCCGGACAACTCGGGATCGTTGGTGTAGTTGAGGCCTTGCAGCGCACGCATCACGTTGACGACATCCGCGCCGATATCGGTGCCTTGAGTCGTCTGGCGAAGCTGGCTGAGGTCGCGCAGAGTTTCGCGCATGGCTTGTTCCCCAAAGGCGGGCCCGAAGGAAGGCGAGTTGCCACCCTGGCGGGAAATGGTTCCCGGCTCGCCGCGTTGACCGGGCTGCTGGCCGGGCTGGCCTTGCTGGCCGGCCTGTTGACCGGGCTGTCCTTGTTGACCCGGCTGTTGGCCAGGCTGACCTTGTTGACCCGGCTGACCCGGCTGCTGACCGGCTTGCTGGCCGGGCTTACCTTGCTGACCGGGCTGTTGACCAGGTTGCTGCCCCTGTTGTTGACCGGGCTTCTGACCCTGCTGTTGGCCGCGCGCTGCCTGCTCCAGACGGCTGCGCATGGCCTCCACTTGAGCCAGCGCCCGCTCCAGGTCCGCCTTCTCTCCGCCGCCCTTTCCGTTTTCTTCCGGACGAAGCGACGCTTGCGCGTCCTTCACTTGCTCTTTCAGCTTATCCAGCCCTTGAGTGACCGTGGATTCCCGCACCCACGTGTAGACGCCTTGGCCTTGCTTAATCCACTCGGCGCCTTTGCGCATCTTGAGTTCGATCTCGTTCTGCTCGGCCTCGCTCAACGCCTGGCGAAGCTTCTGCGACGTCTGGCCCTGCGAATCGCTCAAGCTGCGAGCGGTCTCCGCCATCTGCTGCTGCAAGCGATGCAGCTCGCCGGCCATCTTCTGTTTCTCCGCCGCCATCTTGTCGGTCTGCGGAGAGGTGGGCCCGGGCGGAGTCCACGGCTCGCCTTCGCGGCGGCGCTGCGGACGGCCGCCAAACTGCGGCGTCGGGGCCGGTATCGACTGATTGGAGAACATGTCCCGCAGCCGATTCTGGAAGTCCTGCTGCTGCGCGGCGAGTTGCTCCGCCTGCTGCGCCATCTCCGACAATTGCTCTGAGGCTTTCTGGTTGCGCATGCCGCCCAGCAGGTTTTTAGCTTCGTTGAGCCGATCTGCCGCGCGACGTTGGCCGGCGCTGCTTTGCTCGGAGTTGCCGTTCTGCGGCGCGGCGGCTTTCCGCATGTCGTCGGCTGCTTGCGCCAAACGTTCCAGCGCTTGTTGCATGCGCGGATCGGTTTGGGAGCGGGAACTCTGGCTCCCTTTGCTGGAGCTTGAGCTGGAACTCGAACTGGAGGAGCTTTGCTGCTGCGAACTCTGGCTCCCTTGTTGTTGCTGTTGTTGCTGCTGTTGCGCCAACTGCTCCATTTGCTTTTTCAGTTCTTCAGCTTCGCGGCGCAACATTTCCTGTTCCCAGCGTTGGCGGAAAGCTTCCTCGGGAGACTGTTTGCGGTTGGCCAACTCCTGCTGCCGCTTGGCCAACTCAGACAGCTTCTGCATGGCTTCATCCACCTGCTTCTGTTTCTGGTCGGACGCCGATTGCTGGCCAGTCTCATACTGATTCTTCTCGCGGTCGAGTTCGAGATCGGCGAGGTTCTCCAAATCGCGGCCGGCGGAACCGGCGCCTCCGGCTCCACTCGATCCCCGCGCTACCTGAATGTCGCGGAAAATGGCCTCGGCCAGCAGGATATGCTGTAGAGCTTTCTGCTCCGGCACCAATGCGTCATTCCATTTCTGATTCTTCAGCTTCTCCGCCGCCTGAGCCGCTGATGCGGCAGCGGCATCCATCTCCGCGGAGAACTTCTGGAACTGTTGGTTCTGTTCGGCCAGTTGGCGGGCTCGCATACGTTCCGCCAGCGATTTGGCCTGCGCGCCCAACTTGCCCTGGACATCGGTGAGAAAACGCGCCTCGTCGGCCGTGGCGCGCGGATCCTTGGGGCCGTTCTTCTGCTCATTCCAGGTCGCGGCGATGATGTCTTTTTGGCGTTGCGAAAGATCGCTCCCATCCTGATCTCCGCCGCCGGCGCCGCCGCCTGCCTGCGCCTGCGAGTAATTGCGTTCAAACGGCTGCGCTTCAATGAAGAAAATATCCGTCTTCGCCGGGGTGCGGGCATCTTTGGCGGACGCGTAGAGACTCACCACGTCGCCGGGAACCAGCTTGAATTCCTCCAGCGCCAGCGTGTATTTGCCGCTGGCCGATTTTACGCCGCGTTGCGGAAGCAGGTTGACGGTCTTCTCCGGACCGGCGTTGACCGAGTAATGCAGCGTCATTTCGGAAAGCCCGAAATCATCGTCGGCGTTTACTTCCACCGGCACTTCCTCGATCGGATTGGCTTTGAAGTCGCGTCCGGGACGGGTCATCTTCACTGTGGGCGGATTGTCCTTGCGGGCTTCAATGAAATAGTCGTCGCTGAGGCGAACGTTTTCTCCGCCTTCGATCGCGGCGATGTGATACATGCCGTCTTTGCTGATGGGCACGGTCGCCGAAAGCCAATTGCCCTCCTTGGAGTTCAGACTCAACTGTTGATCGTCGCCGAACACCAGCACGCCTTTGGACAACGGCCGGTCTGTGAGCACGGCCACTTCGGCTTGCGTTCCTTCGACGGCGCGCAGGTCGCCGCCCGGTTCTTCCGTGGCGCTAGGCATGCCCGTCCATGCGGGAAAATGGTAGGTGACGCGGATTTTCTGGATGCCCGGCAGGTCAACCACTTTCAGCGTGTAATGTTTGGACTGCACCGCGCCCGCTTCCACGTAATACTCCACTGAATCCGCCAAGCCGCCAAACAGAAATTCAAAGGTGTTGGCGTGCGGCGAAGGCTGCATCAGCACCGGCTCCCATTTGGAAGTGCCCCGATATTGCGCAAACAGCCGGACCTTGGTGGTGTCGAGGCCAATCAACTGGGCGGTGATCAACTGGTCCGCCTTGCGCCGTACCGTATGGTCGCCGGGCGTGACAAGGATGTCGTAGAACGCATGTCCAAAGTTATTCCGGGGCGTTCCCGCCCATAGCAGCGACGTTCCGTAGCCAAGATATCCCGGACCAGCCAGAATCAGCCACAGCAGAATGACCACTGCGGCGCCGGCCGAGCCCAAAAATCCAAACATCTTGCCGCGCGGCGCGAGTTTTTCCGGCTGCGTGGAACGCGCGATGTTCAGCGTATCGCTGGCCAGCAGATGGACGAATGGATCCTGTGGATTGGGCTTCTCTTCGAGCGTCAGCAAGCGTTCCTGGAACTCGGGAAACTCACGTTCAGCGCTACGTGCCGCGTTGCGGCGGTTGGCCCGCAGCCAGGGAATAACGATGCCAAAGGCGAGCGCCGTGCCGAGAGACAGGAACAACAGGAACCGCGAAATGGCCACGCTGCGGGAGGAGAACGCGAACTGGTTCATCACCAGCACCAGCAGCACCGTTATGATCAGGGCGGCCACGGCCGTGAGCGCGCTTCCGCGCGAAAAAACGAACCACTTCAGGCGCTTTTCAATTCCCTGCAAATACGAATTAAGTTGGTCCAGTGCGTTCATGCGGCCTCCTGTTCCATGGTCAGATATCGGCTGGCGACAAAAGATTCTACAAGCGCGGCGATCAACACCAAGGCCAGGGCATAACGCCAAAGGCTCCAGGGCCGGGCGCTCCCGTCGGCGGCGGGACTGCCCTCCGAGGACGGAACCGCTTTGCCGGTGTTGCGCCACAGTTCGAGCGTTTCCTCGGGAATGGGCGTCAGATCGGATTCGCGCCGGTTGGCATGCGCGGCTACCATTTCCTGGCGGCCATTGGCGCGATGAATTTCGTAGAAGCCCTCTCGCGTAACAACAAAAGTCTGCGCGCTGACCGATTCCTTCAGCGACAGCGGGCGCTTGCCATCCGGGTCGATTACTTCCACTGAAGTTCCCTGGTCTTTGGCGCTGCGCAGATCAATATAGGACCCGGCCTCGACATTCAGCGCCCGATCCTGATCGCTGCTTAAATACCGCGCGCTCTGTTCCACAAAAGGAAGAAACGAAGTGTGCAGGGGAAAATCGTTCGAGACATTATCAAAGGTCGACGCGAAGGTGAACACCCGGCCTTCGCCCACCTGCTTCTCGATCAGCAGCGGTGTCTGATCGGTCAGGCGCGCGATCACGTGCGACTGGCCCGGCTCCACTTTCACAGTTTGGTAGAACTGAACGGCTTCCAGCTTATTGGCATTGTGGACCGCCGGGTGTTGCGCGTCAATGCCGCCGACCAACTGGAAGCGCGCGCCTTCCCGGGAGGCATAAGCCGATCCTGAGATCGTTTCGCCCGACACCGGCACTTTCGTCAGCGCGGTGGACGAGGGCCCGAGCGAAACCAACAGCGCTCCGCCGGCGCGCACATAATTGCGCAACGTGTCCTCCAGACCGGCGGGGAGTGCGCCAACGTCCGACAAGACCACGAAGCTGTATTTTGTTAGAGCTTGATTGGCGGCCTGATCCACTGCCAGCGGATCCACGGCGAAGCCAGCGTTGGCGGCCGATTCGAGCGCAGTTTTATAGTAGAGCAACGCTCTGCCTTGTCCGCCTTCATGCAGAAACAGCACGCGCCGCGGATCGGTACGCTCGACCGAGAACGGAAAGCGATCGTCTTCTTTCAGTAGATCGTTGGGTTCGATGCGAATCTCGCCTTTGTGGAAGCCGTAAGGCGATTCCAGAGCCAGAAACTCCACGCTAACGCGGCCGTTGGCCGGAACTTCCACCGTTTTCGACTCCAGCACCTTGTTGTCGAGCACCAGAGACACCGTCTTTTTTGCCGGTTCCGTATTGTTGCCGGCGATCACCGCTTGCACACGCACCTTTTTGGGATCGTAAATGCGGCCAGGTTCGATCACGCTTTCCACCAGCCAGTTCGGCTCCTTGGCTTCGTGCAACCCATGCAGATTGAGTTCGGTTCCTTCCGCTAGCCGCAGATCGGCAAAGGCTGGCGGCAAGGACGACTTCTGCATATCGCTAAAGAGATGGACGGCCAAAGGAACGCGGGCGTTCTGCGAAATGGCGCGCAGCGCGCGGGCAAATTCGCCGTAGGAACTACGTTCATCGGAAGCGCTGATGCTGTCGATTGCGGCGCGCAATACGCCCACATCCTCGGTTGGCTGCGTCAGCACATTGACTTTGGAATTGAGAGCCAACACCTGCGCCTGTTCGCCGCCATGCAGGCTGGACAACGCATTGAGCGCGTCCTGTTTGGCGTGCGCCAGGTGATCGCCATAGCGCATGCTGAACGAATTGTCCACCGCCAACACCAACAATCGCCGGCCGGTGAAGGCAGCGCTCGATCGATTGATAAAGGGATTGGCAAAGGCCAGCGCCATGAGCAGCAGCAGCGCCACACGCAGCGAGAGCAACAGGAGGTAGCGCAAACGCCGGTGTTTGATGGAACTTTGCGTCCGGCGCTCAAAGAACATCAAGGAACTGAAAGGCAGCGGCGTGGTGCGGTAGCGGCGCAGCAGATGAATCCAGAATGGCAGCCCCACCGCCACCGCGCCAGCCAGAAACCACGGAGCCAGGAAACCCACGCTACATCCTCCCCGTCCGAATGCTCAGATATTCGCGCAGCCCTTCGTCCAGAGGCCGGTCGGTGCGAAGCAGGTGGTAGTCGATATTGGAAGCTTTCGCTTTGGTACGTAGCCCGTCGATATGGGCTTGCATTTTGGGGCGGTATTCGTGTTTGGCGTACTCCGGGGAGACTTCAATGGCTTCCTGCGTCTCCATGTCTACCAGCAGCATCGGCTCCTTCAACTTTGGCTCGATCTCCTGTGGATCGAGAATGTGGAACAGAATGAGTTCATTGCCGCGGAAGCGCAAGGGTTGCATCGCCTGGATCACTTGGTCCGGCTGTTCAAAAAAATCCGACATGACGACGATAATGCCGCGCCGGGTGAGGAACTGCTGAAAATGCAAAAACGGCTTGGCGAAGTCCGTCCGGGCGCCAGGTTGGGCGTGCTCGAGGGCATGCGCCACGCGCATAAACTGGCCTTGGCGCGTGGAAGGAGCGATGTAATTCTTCACTTCATCATCGAAGACGATGATGCCGGCCGCGTCCCGTTGCTGGTTGGAAAGATAGGCGAGCGAAGCGGCCAAATACTTGGCATAGTCGAGCTTGGTCACGCCCTGCGATGTGTAGGACATGGATGCGCTGGTGTCCAGCATCATGGTCAACTGGCTGTTGGTCTCGCCGCGATACCGTTTGAGATACATGCGCTCCGTGCGGGCGAACACGTTCCAGTCGACGTGACGCAGGTCGTCGCCGGGCGAATAGGCGCGGTACTCGGCAAACTCCTGGCTGAATCCAAAATCAGGCGACCGGTGCAATCCGGCGACAAACCCGTCCACCACGGTCTTCGCTACCAGGTCCAGGTGCGAGATACCGGCCAGCACCGCTGGATCGATGAAGCGGATCGGCGTTCCGGAATGTTGGGTGGTCGCCATTTGCTCCTATTTCGGTTCCGGTTTCCAATCCAGAATCTTCTTGAGGATGGCGTCGGCATCCAAGCGCTCCGACTCCGCGTGGAAGTTCAGCAGAACGCGGTGGCGCAAAATCGGCGCCGCCACCGCGCGGATGTCGGCATAAGAGACGTGATAGCGGCTGTGGATTAATGCCCGCGCTTTGGAAGCCAGCACCAGGAATTGGGCCGCGCGGACGCTCGCGCCAAAGTTAACGTATTTCTTCACGAAATCCGGCGCAAGTGGCTCATTGGGACGGGTTGCGCGGACCAGTTCCACCGCATAACGCGCCACCGATTCGGCAATTGGAACCATGCGAACCAGCTTCTGGAAATCCAAAATCTCCTCGGCACTGGTGACAGTTTGCGGAGTGGCGACCACGTTCGTTGTGGTCTGGTCCACCACTTTCAGCTCGTCATCGGCAGACAAGTAGTCGAGCAGCGTATTGAAGAGGAACCGGTCGAGCTGGGCTTCCGGCAAAGGATAGGTGCCTTCCAGTTCAATGGGGTTCTGCGTGGCCAGCACAAAGAACGGCGGCGTGATCTGATACATGTGGCCGCGCACCGTGCAGGAGAATTCCTGCATGGCTTCCAGCAGCGCCGACTGCGTTTTCGGAGGAGTGCGGTTGATTTCATCGGCCAACAGCACGTTGGAGAAAATCGGCCCGGGCACAAAGGTCCAGGTCCGGCGGCCGGTGCCTGGCTCTTCTTCAATGATGTCGGTACCAGTGATGTC
>Ga0075017_100000101_pt1 | contig 36039 bp, 29 predicted proteins | sample AleBraG_ABR_2012_FD_71475 | JGI IMG/M metagenome (GOLD analysis project Ga0075017, IMG submission 71475) | Freshwater sediment microbial communities in response to fracking from Pennsylvania, USA - Alex Branch Run_MetaG_ABR_2012 | ecosystem: Environmental > Aquatic > Freshwater > Creek >... | reverse complement strand
CCCGCAAGGACTTCACACCCACGAAGAGATCGAGCGGCGATGTTGCCGGAGACCTCGGCGGAGGTGTGACCGGACACCCGCTCCCAGAATCGGACACTTCCTCTGGCCAGCGGAACGCCATTCACCCCGGTTTTCGAGTGTTCGAAAATGGAACTAGCCGTGCCCCTAGGATCTGAATCGTGAACACGCTCTGGAAGGACATACAGTACGCGCTCCGCGGAATGGGCAAAAGCCCTGGCTTTACCGCGGTCGTCGCGCTCTCTCTTGGCCTGGGGATTGGCGCCAACACGGCCATCTTCACGCTGGTGAATGCGATCTTCCTGAAGCCGATTCCGGTGCAGGAGCCGGCCAGCCTGGTCACGGTGTACACCGCGGACCCGCGAAACAAGGGCTTTCTACCGGTTTCCTGGCACAATTACAAAGACTACCGCGACAAATGCGACGCCTTCAGTGGACTCATGGCCGGCGCGGGTGTCGGCGTCGCTTTGCGCACCGACGCCGAGCCCAAACAGGTGTTCGGAGAAATGGTCTCGGGCAATTACTTTACGGTCCTGGGCGTAAAGGCGGTTTTGGGCCGGACCTTCCTGCCTGAGGAGGACGGCGCGCCGAACGCGCATCCCGTAGTGGTGCTGAGCCACGCGTTCTGGAGCAATCAATTTGGCGCAAATCCGGCCATTCTGGGCCAGGTTCTCACGCTCAACGGCTACGGCTATACCGTCGTCGGCGTGGCGCCACCTAATTTTCAAGGCGCAAACGCCTTCGGCGGACCCTCATTCTGGGCGCCCATCGCGATGTACCAGCAATTGGCCGATTACGCAGGCTTGTTTGATACGCGCCGGTTTCTCGCACTCAACGTAGTGGGCCGGTTGAAGCCGGGAGTGAGTGAAAGCCAGGCGCAGGCGGCCATGCAGGCGCTTTCCGCCCAACTCGCCAAGGAGTATCCCAACGACAATCAGGGCCGCGGCACGGTACTGATGTCCCTGACGCAGAGCATCGTCGATCCGAACGCGCGTCAGGGCTTGACCGCCGTCAGCACGTTGCTCATGTCAGTGGTGGGCCTGGTGCTTTTGATCGCCTGCGCCAACATCGCCAATTTGCTGTTGGTGCGTTCGGCTGCGCGCAAGAAGGAGATCGCCATTCGCCTGTCGATGGGCTCCTCCAGCGCCCGGCTGATTCGTCAATTGATGACCGAGAGCATCTTGCTAGCCCTGCTGGGCGGCGCCGCTGGCCTGGCATTCGCCGCCTGGGGCAAGACTGTTCTGTGGTCCTTCCGGCCGCCGTTCATGAACGAAGGCGATCTGGACCTGAAGATCGACACACACGTGCTGCTGTTCACGTTGGGGATTTCTCTTCTCACGGGCATTTTGTTTGGCTTGGCGCCTGCGTTGAAGTCGCTGAGTCCGGACCTGGTGTCGGAGCTGAAGGAACGCTCCTCGCAGAGCGCGCATGCGCGCTTCCCCCTGCGCAATTTTCTGGTGATCGCCCAGGTAGCTTTTTCGCTGATTGCGCTTGTCGGAGCCGGCTTGTTTCTTCGCAGCATGCAACAGGCGCAGAACGCCGATCCGGGGTTCGCCAGCAAAAATTTAGGCGTCATGACCGTAAGTCCTGGCACGCAAGGCTACTCCGAAGAGCGCGCGCAGCTTTACTTTAAACAGGTGACGGAGCGCGTGGCAGCCGTTCCGGGAGTCGCGGCGGCCAGCTTTGCTTCGGCCGTGCCGTTGAACTTCGGCGGTATTCTACGCAGCGTGTATCTGGAAGGCCAGGATCCGTCTCCGGGTAATCGCGGCGTGCTGGTGCTGGTGAACAGCATCGGCCCCAACTACTTTGAGACCATGCGCATCCCCATGGTGAGCGGCCGCGGATTCAGCGACACGGACAGTGGACATTCAGTGCAGGTGGCGATCGTCAATGAAACGTCGGCCAAAAAGTTCTGGCCTGGGCAAGACGCGGTGGGCAAGCGCTTTCACTTTCACGGGCAGGGCCTTACGGAAGTGGTGGGCGTGGTGAAGGACAACAAGTACAACAATATTGCCGAAGAACCGCAGGCTTGTTTTTTTCAGCCTGCGATGCAAGCCTACTATCCCGGCATGCAGGTGGTGTTTCGCGCGGGAGCGAACCCGGCAGCGCTGCTGGGCACGGTTCGCCAACAGGTACAAAGCGTAGACCGCAATTTGCTGATCACCAACGTGTTCACCATGCCGGATCTGGTCGACCGGTCGTTATGGGCGCAACACATGGGCGGTGGATTGCTGGCGGTGTTTGGTTTTCTGGCGCTGCTGCTGTCGGCCGTGGGAATGTATGGAGTGATGGCTTACACCGTGACGCAACGCACCAGCGAGATTGGCTTGCGTATGGCGCTGGGAGCCGAGCAGAGCGATGTCTTCGGCCTGGTTCTGCGCCACGGCCTGGGGCTGGTGCTGGCGGGTGTTGTGCTGGGGCTGGCGGTGGCTCTGGGGCTGAGCCGTTACCTGGCGGGTCTGCTGTTCGGGGTGAAGCCCGCGGACTTAACAACCTTCGCCGCCACCTCCGCGATCCTGATTATAGTGGCCGTGATCGCGATGCTGCTGCCCGCCCGGCGGGCCAGCACCATCGATCCGTTGGTTGCGCTCCGGTCTGAGTAGGGCCATATAGGAATGAGAAATGATTCCGCTCCTCGCATCCTGGTAGCCGACGACCAGCCAGACGTTTTGGAAGCCATGCGTCTGCTGTTGAAGGCCGAGGGCTATCAGATAGAATGCGTGAGCTCTCCCAAGGCCGCAATTCAGACGCTGGAATCTCGCGATTTCGACGTCGTGATCATCGATCTCAACTACACCCGCGACACCACTTCCGGCGAGGAGGGCCTGGAGCTGCTTTCGAAGATCCAGTCCATTGACTCGATCCTTCCCGTGGTGGTGATGACCGCCTGGGGCACGGTGCAAGTGGCGGTGGAGGCGATGCGCCGTGGAGCGCGCGATTTCATCCAGAAACCCTGGGAGAACGAGCGCCTGTTGGCCATTGTCAAAACGCAGATCGAACTCAGCAACGCTTTGCGCCGCGGTCTGCGGCTGGAAGCGGAGAATCGCCTGCTGCGCGCCGACGGCGGTCCGACTCTCATCGCCGAATCGCCCGGCATGCAGCCAGTGCTGCAGATGATCGCCCGGGTTGGTCCCTCCGACGCCAATGTGCTGATCACGGGCGAGCCCGGCACGGGCAAAGAAGTGGTGGCCAAGACGCTGCATGCCATCTCCAGCCGCTCCAACAAACCGATGGTCACGGTAAACGCCGGAGGCTTGAACGAAGGCGTTTTTGAGAGCGAACTTTTTGGCCACGTTAAGGGAGCGTTCACCGACGCCAAAATGGATCGGGTAGGCCGGTTTGAACTGGCCGACTCCGGAACGCTCTTTCTGGATGAGATCGCCAATGTCCCGCTCAATCTGCAAGCCAAGCTGCTGCGTGTGCTGGAAGTGGGCGAGATGGAGCGCGTAGGTTCATCGAAGACCAAGCGCGTGGATGTACGCGTGATTTCGGCCACCAACGCACGGCTGGATGAAGAAGTCGGCAGCGGACGATTCCGGCAGGATCTGCTGTTTCGTCTGAATACCATCGAAATCCACCTGCCTCCGCTGCGCGAGCGGCGCGAGGACATTCCGCTGCTTGCCGCGCATTTTCTCGGCACCCACGCGCAGCGGTATCGCAAGAAGCTGGCCGGCTTCGATCAGGCCGCCTTGCAAATGTTGTTGGATAATCCCTGGCAAGGCAACGTGCGCGAGTTGAATCACGTGGTGGAGCGCGCAGTGTTGATGGCGCAAGAGGGCCAAATTCGCCCGGCGGATCTGGCGTTGCGGACCACCCGGGATGGCAGCCCGCGGCTGGAGGAAATGAGCATAGAAGACGTGGAGGCGTTCTTGATCAAGAAAGCCCTGGCGCGCTACAGCGGCAATGTGAGCCACGCCGCAAGTGCATTGGGACTCAGCCGCAGCGCGCTCTACCGGCGCTTGCAACGCTACGGCCTGTGAGCGAGCCGCGCCGCAAGCTGGTGCATGAAGACCGGGTGCTGTTGCTGGCCTTGGCCGGCGCCGTACCGGCGGTTCTGGTTTCCCTGATCATTCTGTGGACGGGCGACTACGCGGCGCGCGTTCAATGGACGCTGTCGGTGGTCATACTAGGTTTCTGGCTCGGCTTTGGTTTTAGCGTGCGCGATCGCGTCGCTTCTCCGCTGCGCACTCTGGCAAACCTGTTGGAGGCCATGCGCGAGGGTGATTATTCCATCCGCGCCCGAGGCGTGCGCGGCGACGATGCCATGGGCGAAGTGATGCAGCAGGTCAACATGATGAGTGAGACCTTGCGCGCGCAGCGTCTGGGCGCGATGGAAGCCACCACGCTGCTCAGAAAGGTGATGGAGGAGATCGACGTGGCCGTATTCGCCTTTGACGGCGAGCACGCACTACGCCTGGTGAACCGCGCGGGCGAGCGGCTGCTGGCCGAACCCATGGAACGCTTGATCGGCAAGAGAGCTGCGGCGCTCGATCTGGACGATTACCTGGAAGGCGATGCGCAACGCACGGTGCAGCGGGCGTTTCGTGGCGGCAGCGCCCGCTGGGGGATCGCCAGAAGCGCCTTTCGCGAAGGCGGCCTGCCGCATCAACTGCTGGTGGTTACCGATCTGACCAGGCCGTTGCGGGAAGAAGAACTGAAAGCCTGGCAGAGACTGGTGCGCGTCCTGGGACATGAGCTGAACAATTCCTTGGCGCCCATCAAGTCGATTGCCGGCAGCCTGGTAAGTATTCTGACCCGCTCGCCGCGGCCGGGCGATTGGGAGGAAGATATGCAGCGTGGCTTAGGCGTGATCGCCTCCAGAAGCGAGGCGCTGAGCCGATTTATGAGCGCCTACGCCCGGCTCGCCCGGCTGCCGCAGCCTACATTGGCGCCGGTGGATCTTCCCGTGGTAGTGCGCAGAGTGGCTGGTCTCGAGACCCGCGTACCGGTCGAGTTGACAGCCGGGCCGGACATCATTGTGCAGGCCGATAGCGATCAAATCGAGCAGGTGTTGATCAACCTGCTCCGTAACGCCGCCGACGCTTCGCTCGAAACCGGAGGCGGCGTGCAGGTGGGCTGGGAACGCCAAAATGGGCAGGTGGTGGTGCGGGTGCGCGACCAGGGCCACGGGCTCTCCAACACAGCAAACCTGTTTGTGCCCTTCTTCACCACTAAGCCAGGCGGATCGGGAATCGGTTTAGTCCTCAGCCGCCAGATTGCCGAAGCGCATGGCGGGTCGCTCACTTTGCAGAATTCCGTGCCCGGTCCGGGCTGTGAGGCGAGATTATTGTTGCCCGGCTAATTTTTTTTGAACCTAACGGCCGCGTTGTACGTTCGTCTAACAGGTTGCTGAAAAAAGCCTGCCAAGGAGAAAAGCATGGCCGAGAACATTTTGATTCATCTCAGCGCGGTAAACAAGGTCTTTACCACGGACGAAGTGGAGACGCACGCGCTGGCTGGCATCGAACTGGACATCAGACGGGGCGAGTACGTGTCGATTTCCGGACCGTCCGGCTGTGGAAAGTCCACGTTGCTGGCGATTCTCGGTCTGCTTGATACTCCCAGTACGGGCGAATACACGCTCAACGGGACACAAGTGGAGAAGATGAAGCTCTCGGAGCGGGCGCGCGTCCGGAACCGGGAAATCGGCTTCATTTTTCAGGCGTTTAACTTGATTGGCGACTTGACGGTCTACGAGAACGTGGAACTGCCGCTCACCTATCGGAGCATGCCGTCGGCCGAGCGCAAGACGCGGGTGAGAGAATCTCTGGAACGCGTGGGAATGGCGCACCGCATGAAACATTACCCGTCCCAATTGTCAGGCGGCCAGCAACAGCGCGTCGCCGTGGCGCGAGCGCTGGCGGGCCAGCCTTCGATTCTGCTGGCCGATGAGCCCACGGGAAATCTGGATTCCGCCAACGGCGAACAGGTGATGGAGTTGCTCAGTGAACTGCACCGAGACGGCGCGACCGTGTGCATGGTGACGCACGATCCGCGCTATGCCCGCTGCGCCGATCGCAGCATCACACTGTTTGACGGACGGGTGGTGGAGGAGACGGCGGCGGTAGCGTAGTACGTCACTCCGAAGTCGCTGGGGCGTTTGCGGGCTGATGTCCGAAGTCCTTCGCTCTTCTCAATCGCAGCCTCATCCCATGGACATCGTAAGATACTCGCTCCGGTCGATTGATGAGCAACGGAGGTCCTCACAACTCTCCAGGGAATCGTGCGGGAGAGCGGGGAATATCAGCAAGCCTCCGCCAAGCCAGAGGTGCTTTCACTTCCCGCAGGCGACGGGATGGCGCTGGTCTTTCTCCGCGACCCAGTTGCCCCAGCCAAGTGCGCCTTGAAATTGCCAAGGCGCTGCTGAGCCATCCTGAGCCTAAAGTCCGCATGGGTCTACACCAGGGCCCGGTCCGCCGGCACGCCGGCATCAAAGAAGACGTGAACGTGGTGGGTGGGGGCATCAATACTGCGCAGCGGGTGATGGATTTCGGGAATGCCGGACACATACTCATGTCGAGGAACGTCGCGGAAGTTCTCCAATAGTTGCGGGGTTGGAACGCATCGTTGCGGGATCTGTTCACGAGGTGAAGCACGGCGTCAAGCTGCACCTCTACAATCTCTGCAAAGACGGGCTCGGGGATCCAACCGTGCCCACCAAGATCAGAGGTGTTACGAAACCGCCGGCTCCGAAGTGGGAACCGCCCGGTCCGCCGCCCGCGCCGAAGGCAACGGAGGTTCCTTCCGCGCCCGGCGCGGCGAAGCCAACGTCGGCTGCCAAGGCGCCCGCGGCTGCGCCGGCGGTAAAGAAAGGCGAAGGCGGCGACCGCGCCTGGATATGGTTGGGGACCATTCTGGCTCTGGCAATCGGCGGAGGCGGGTTTCTCGGGTACCGCTATTATGCAAACCCGGCGGCCACCGTGACCCCGGCGCCAATTTCGCAGGCACCAAACCCCGATTCCGCAAGGAAACCTTCGGCGGTTGGGACGCCCGTCGAAACTCCAGCGCCGGTCGCCAATACCGCGCCTGCTACGCCGCCCGAGACTCCACCGGCAACGCCGGCGTCGCAGACTTCTGAGATCTATTCCGGTCCGTCGAACGGCCTGGTGCTCTGGTCCGGGCTGTTGCCGAAGAACGATATTGTGACCGTGGACGGAGCAACCACCAGCGTGGGGCGGATTCTGAGCGGATCGCTGCCCGGGGTTCCGGTGAATTTGACGCTCGACCCGAAGGACATAACGCTGGTGGACCCGCCGTCAGCGGCCAACGGGTGGAAGCACTTCTCGTTTCACGCCAAGAAGGGACGCAGAACTGTGGTGACGATTCACTGGGCGGCGCGATAGCGCTAGTGTTTCGCTGGGGCGGCGCTGTGGCGCACGGCGCTTGATATGCCGCGCTCTTTGAGCAGGGTTTCAATCATTTCGCGCCAATAGGCTTCCTGCAGCATCTTCTCATCGCCTGCCACCGGAGTCTGCGAGCGAATGTTGCCGGAGCGGTCAATCCATATGATTTGGGGCACGACCAGGCGATCAATGGTGGAGAAAGACAGGAATTTCAGAACGTTTTCTCGCTCGGCATAACCGATCGGGTAGGTGGCGCCGGTGCCCTTCACAAATTCGGTGACTTTGGCATCGGTGGCCTCATTGAAAGCCACGCCGACGGGCTGGAAGCCTTTGGCTCCATACTCGGCATAGAGCTTGCTGAACACACGCGCGGCGTTTTGGCAATGGGGGCAGGTGGTGAAGAGCATTTCAAGCGCGACTACTTTGCCACGATATTTATTGAGAGCCTGTTTTTGACCGCCGGGATAGTTGATGACGAAGTCCGGCGCCGGGCGAAGCACCGGCAGCGGGCCTGGGTCGGTTGCCTGGAGCAGAGCAGTGAAAAAGAAAAGTGCCACGCATGCAAAGCGCATACTTTATTTTAACGAACCTTCTACACTCGACACTTGGGCGCCAAGGCACGTGACTAGGAATTGGCTGGCATCACCGGCGCCTCTGAGCACGGTCTCGTCTTGCTGGTCGAGATCGAGCTTGCTGAACTTCTTGGCCAGGACCTTGCGGTAGAGGTCAAAAAAATGCCGGGCAGCTTCCGGGGAATCCCAATTGGTGGCAAACGTCAGAACCGGATTCTGTTTCTGCTTGTTTTCATAATACGCGTAAGACGCTCCAATCAGGTGGGCGGCCGCGGCTTCGCCGTCTGGTTTGCCCACGGTCTGCGACAACAAGACGCGGAGGTCGATTTCTCCCAACGTGCCCTCCGCCTGTTTGCGGAGGTGCTTGATGCCAGACGGCGGTTTGGGAGGTTTCGGCAAGATGGGGGGCGGCTGATCGGCGTAGGCCTCCGGATGGAGTATCTGATGGGTGGTGATGGGCGGATCCCGAAACACGCGGCTGAACGCCTCGCGGCCGTAGCGGTGATACAGCGCGTCCTGAAACAGCAACCCTTCCGCATACGGGAACACCAGGGACACGCGAATATAGAGCGGGGCCTTGGCGAACACCGGAAACTCAGAGGCGCTCTGCTGCAGCAGGTCGGGCCGGTCGCGCAAGACAAAGTCCGGGATGCCGGTGTTGCTGTTGGTCATGTAGGCGGTCATGAGCCAAGTGGCTTGTCCCTCCATGACGGCCTGGCGGGCAGCCTGGGAGTCGTCGCTGCGTCCGCTCTCCTTGATGTATTTGTCCAGACGAAAATTCTGGTCAGCCAGAGCGTGCGCGAGTTCGTGGACCAGCGCCACCCGTCCATCTGGTCCCACATTGTTGTCCAGCAGAAACAGCTTCTTCTTGTTGTAGTCGTAGAAGGCAGCAGCCTGCTCAGTGAGCAGATCGATCATGGTGGCTTTTAGATCGAAGTCCTTTGGTACTAGTCCGAGCATCTTCAGAACGGCTCCCTGGAGGCGGAGATCTTCCGGCTTCAGAGTTTGGCGGATCTTCTCATTGAGGTATTGACGTAATTGTTCCCGGTTGATTGAAGCATACGGAACGTGGTGTTTAAAGGGCAAACCGGTTATGGCGCTCAGCCTGGACTCGATTTGCGCCGTTTCTCGGAACAAGTCGTCGGTGGGGGTTGCGGCGCTGACTACGACGCCGAAGAATAGGACTAGGGGAGGGAGACGCAGCATGATTCCTCCTATCGTAGTTGATTGGGGTCCATTGGCATATACGATTGGTTCAGAACGGATAGTACCGGCGGGGAATGCCAAGCGCGGGTATTCCCTCTAGAATGAGAGTGTGAGGCAAACCTCGTACCTACGTCCGGCTGTACAGTGGCTTGTGGTCGCGGCCGCTTTCGCAGTGATGACGGTGTCGGTCTACGTCTTCTGGAACGCCCATCAGTGGGATTACATGCCCACGCGCTCTCCGGACAGAATCGATACGGATGTGCGCGGGCAAATGCTGCAGGACCGGATGGAGATTTTGAATCGGCGGGCGGGCGACATGGAGACGCTGGTAGCGTTGCTGCTGGCCTTGTCGGGGCTGTATACCATCATCTTTGTGGTCACGTCGTATTTCACTGCGGCCAGTTTTGGGAAGCAGGCGGACCGGTCTGCGCGCCTGGTCAAAGACGAACTCGGCTTAGCGATGGGTGATTTGCGCTCTTTGCAGGACGAGACGCGGCAAGTGCTGCAGGCGGAGAGCAAGGCGGCGTCGGAGCGGCTGGACAAGATCCACGGCGAGACGCGCAAGCTGGTAAGCGAGAGCGAAGCGGAGTTGAAACAAGGCTTCCTCACGTATTCGGAAATCTCTCTGAATCTGCATGCGATTCATCAGCGGCTGGCGCAGTTGGTGGGACGTCCGCTGAATGACGAAGAACAGTTGGAAGTGATTCAGTACGAGCAAGCGCTGGCGCCGCTGGAGGCGATCGGCGCGCGGCAATTGGGCCCGGCGATGGCGCCGGTGTACCGGCTGCTGGGGCAACACTACGCCGACTACGATCTGGCGCGCTCCCGTTTCTATCTGCACCGCGGATTGGCGATGTCGCCGGCGGGCAGCGGCAATCAGGCGGAAAACCACTATGAGCTGGCCCGCACCTACGCCCGCATGGTGAAGAACGCCCCGGCCGAGCGGACGCGCTATTACAGCCTGGCGACGGAACAACTACGAGCGGCGTTCCGCAATCCCTCCAAGTCGCTGGAAGATTCGCTGGCGCAGGACATCGAAGAAGGCGGAGTGCTGTATCAGCTTGCCAGCACGCCTCCCTTCGACAAAGCTGTGAACGATCTGCTGCTGAACGTCAGCGTGGGGATGGGGTAGCGGCGGCTGCCGTAGTTCAGGACATCAGTTGCCGAAGCATGGATGCCGTCTTGGTCAGGCCTTGAGCCTCCAAGGTGACGACGTATTCTTTAAGCGTCTTCCGCGGATTTTTCAGGCTCTCGCGATGATCGCGAGCGGCCACGGCCACGATATCCGTCGCCAGATCCAGAAGATGCAGGCTGAATTCATCCGGATGTCGTGCATCGATTCCGTATGGAGCCAAAACGTCGGAAGATGCGACGATCACATCTGAGCGACTGCCAATCGCTGCTGCCAAGACGTGACGATCATCGGATCGGGAAGCCACAAACCATCGATCAAATCAATGCTTCGTAGTCCGTCACGAAGGCATCGGCCGCGTGTTTGTCCGTGAGACGCAGTGGACAGCGCGATCGCCGATGCCTGCCAATGCGCGGTTTGATTCAAGGGGGCCATTCCGATCTCGGTGGTCGTCAATTGGGCTGAAGCGCTGTAGGTGGCCGAGACTGTTGTCGCTCGCACGTCCCAGAAGGCGTCGATCAAGCCGTGCGCACTCTCCCCTGACCCTATACCAAGCTATTATTGAACTAGATGCTCAGCCGTTACATTCATGAGGCTATGAGGCGGGCTCGCTACAAGACTCTCGCGGATGGCACATATTTTCGGGCAGATCCCTGGCCTCCGCGGCGTGTGGGCAAACGAAGATACTCAGGAACAATGCCGGGAAGTGCTCCAGGAGGTCCTGGAAGAGTGGCTGGTCCTGAAAATCCGCGACCGCGGCCCCATCCCCCGCATGGGACGGATCAGTCTGCCCGTGAAGGCAGCCTGACAGATGGAGCCGGTCTCCCGGCGCGAACTAATATGGAGGCGGGGTGATTGACGGGCCGCTCCTGAAAGAGATTCTGCGCCAGGCGGGAATCAGACTCGACGACTGGTGAACAAGGTAGGGCTTGCTTGGGATAGAATCATGAAAGCTTCCCGTGACCTTTTCGCCGCCGGAGCCACTTCGCACACTGTGGGGGCGATGGGAGCTAGAAAATAAAGCTCAGCCCGCCGCGGACAGCGCGAGGGGTTTGCATCAACAGGATCCCGCGGTTGTCGGACGCGGGAATGTGCAGGTAGCCTTGCGCGGTGAGATTCTGAATATCGGCCGTGGCCTCCAGGCGTCCGGGGATGCCGGGAAATCCGGGGAGGGGCTGGCTGACGTGGATGTTCAAGCCTGGGTCAGTGTAGGTGTTTCCCGTGAGATTGGCGTGCGAAGGCAATAGGGAGCTGCTCTCGTTCCACTGATAACTGGCCTGGATGCGGGTGCCTGAACCGGGCAACGTGGCTGCGGCGCGAGCCGAGGCCCAGAAGCGTTGGCTGGTGCGCAACATGCCGCGCAGTTGGTCGGCGCTGTTGCTGTCAAACTGGGCTCCGGTGGTGGTGAGAGCGCCGGCTCGTCCCGCCGAAACGCCGGCTTCCAGGTGATCGGTGATGCGGCGCTGCACGGACGCGGCATATCCATAGCGCTGATAGCTGCCGACGTTCAAGATGCTGGTGCGGTCAGAAAGATCGGGCAACACCTCACCGGCGCCGAAGACGTTGTTGCCGGAAGCCGCGGTGAGCGCGCCATTGGCCACTTTTTCGTGAAAGGCCGACACCTGCACTTTGGTTGCGCCCAGCTTCTTCTCGTATCCGAGCTCAAGATTCTGAGTGCGCTGGATCTGTGCCTTCCCGTCGCGTAAAGAAACGCGGGGGAGATAGGATAGGGCGGCCAAATCGTGCAACAGCTCCGGATCGTAGTTGGGCACGGCGTCAACCTGAGTTTTGGCACCCGGATTCCGCTCCAATTCCACCGGCTGCGACCCGGCGCTAAACGCGCCGCGCAGGGTGCCCCACTCGCCGCCGTCATAGGTAAGCCTGGCAAACGGACTGAAGTAGTTGAAGTGGTCGATGAACGAAACCGAGTCAATGGAGGCTCCATACTCCAAGCGCACATCCTCGCCCAGTTCCAGGTGGTCGCGCGTGGTGAGCGACATGGCTCGCAGGGCGGGGAGAGCCGCGTTCGGTCCGACGGGCACAGACAGTTGGCGAATGTTGACGGTCACCTCCGGGCCAAAGCCTTCGTGGCTCCAGTTGGTCCGAAACGCAGCGGCGGGCATACCCGTGCGCGCGCCATACCCGACATCGCCGCTCAATTGCAATTGGTTGCGTCCAAGGAAGGAAGTGGAAACGGCGAAAGCGGTTCCGTAGTCGGCGTCGGCGGTGCTACCAAGGGAACCAGGGTCGCCGGCAGACAGCAGCAGCACTCCGCGGGTGTCGGCGAACTTACTGACGCCGCCGACGGGCTTCTCCGCGGGCGCATTCGGGAACCAATCGGGCAGAGCGCGCAACACCGGCCGGGTGGAACTGGACACACGGAGCGTGCCCTTCCAATCGTCGCTCATCAAAGCGCCCTGACCGGGGAGCGCATACACCAGTTCAACCGAGCTCAGCAGGCTAGCCATGTTGATGAACAGTAAACTCTGCATGCCAGGCTGCACCACGATTCTCTGTTTGAGAGCGGGAACAAAGCTGCTCAAGGATACGCGCAGGGAATAGGTTTCCGGGGCCAACCCTTCAAAACCAAACACGCCGCGCTCATTGGTGATGGCCTGGAAGATTTGCCGCTCCTGCCGATTGAAAAGTGCGACGGTAGCTCCCATCTGCGGCACGCCGGCGACATCGCGGACATAACCGGCGATGCTGCCCGACAGGCGTAGCGCAGTGACTTGGGCGGAGCACACCGGGAGTCCAGCCATGACGACCATTCCCAGCATCGAGGCTTTTGCTATCCGCCTTAGGATCACAAGTTGCGCATCCAAAAATGGCACGCCGAACAGGCCGCGCCCGATTCCCCTATTTTACCGTAAAATTAGCCGTGGGTGTCAGCACCTGGTTGGTGGACTTGTCCGTTACCTTCATCCGCAATGAGTATACACCCGGCTCCAACGACTTGAGCGGCAAGAGTTTCTCTACCGTAACCTGTTGCGCGGAGGCGCCCTTGATGGTGTTGATGTCTTCCGTGTATTCCAAGACCGGCTTCTCGGCGCCGCTCTTGACAATCTGATATTCGATGGACCCGCTCGGTTTCTTGGTCTTCTCGTCGGCCGCGAAGTTGTAGAACTGGGCGTAGATTCCCAGCTTTTCGTCGCGCTGGAAAGTGTCGGTCATGCGCGGCCGCACTTTGGTGTCCCCAATGACGAACTGGCCAGTACCGATGCTGCGGGTGGGCACCTTCTCAATCAGGTCCGCCAGAATCAAGCTGCTGCCGGAGAGCCTTTCGTCCTCGTAGTGGGGGACGTTAAGGGCCATCTCGTAGCTGGTCATGTTGCCGCCGACGATATCTTTGCAAACCACGTTCAGCCGGTACATGCCGGGCGCCAGGGGAATCGATTTCTGATAAACCGAGGAGCCGGCAATGGCGCTCTGCAGCATGCTGTTGGGCACTTCCACCTGCACGACATCTTCAAAGACGTTGACCGCGCGGCGCGACAACGTGGTGATGCGGCCGTAGATATTTATCGTGGCTTTGGAAACGCTCTCAGTCTGTTTGAACTGCAAATCCTTGCGCTCAAACAACAGCGTGACGTTGCTGAGGACGGTGGAATCGGTGATCTTGAGGAAATCCGCCCGCACCTTCATGGGCAAGGTGTTAAAGCGAATGCTGGTGCTGACTACCGCTTCCAAATCCGGGAATTTGATCTTGGGAGGCTTTTGCAGGGCTGTAAACCGCTCCAGGCGCTCAAACTGATTCATACTGGCCGGCAGGGGCGAATTTCCGGTTCCGAGGTGCGTGCCGTCGGTACGGTTGAAGCGGGCGGTCTTATCGGAAAGACCCATTTGCTCGTTCATGGTCAAGCCGGCGCCAGGAACATAGAGCAGTGCGTCCTTTTCAGAAGGATCCATCGTCATGTGATATTCGCCCGACATGGTGGTATCGACAAACTCGATTTCCACGTTGTTGCCGATGCCATCAATATAGCGATAGCGCCACTTTTCAAAGGGATAAGTGGACGTGGAACCGCCGCCTTCCTCGTATGGGCGCTCATAGCTGCCACCCGAGGGGTGCGAGTCGATTTCGTCGGGAGGACCAAAGGTAATGTAGATGCGGCCGCGATCCGCCTTCCAGCCCGGGATACCGGAAGCATAATGCTCATTGGCGTAGGCGATGCGGCGATAGTGCTCTTCCTTATACTCGTTCTCTTCGGTGTCGGGTGTCGGATCGCGGCGCAGCCAGAACTGTTCGACAAACTGCTGGCGTTCTTCATCGGTTTGCAGGTTCTTGAAAGCCTTGCGCTCTTCGTCGGTGATGATGTACACCACGTCGGTGTTGAGCCAGCTCTTGTACGGCGTTTCCAGCTCTTTGCGGAGCTTCTTTTCCTGCGCTTTCTTCTGCTTGTCCGTCATGGGTTTGGCGACGGTATCGCGAGATGAGCTGGCGCTGGTTTTGTCGTCTTTATCCGCAGCCAGGCCGAGGGCGAGGAACGCGCCTCCCGTAACGACCGGAAGACCAATCAGGAAGAGCTTTGCTTTCATACAATTCACCCACTGAAGCGAACTGAGACTTTCCTATCTTAGCGCACTGACGCGCGGGGGTGGAGGCAGGTTTCGGCGGAAGGGGGCCGGTCAAGCCGTCTGTGCCATCTTCACGAGAGAGCCCAACGGCGAGGGATTCAGCCTCAGGGACGCCGGGGCGCTGCGCGTTCTTGCGATTGTGGTGCAGGATGGCATCCTGCGGCGGCATCCTGCGGCGGCTTAAGCAACCCGCCCGATTTCGGCCCGCCACGGGTCGGCCTCGCGAAAGTCTGCGACACACTCAAACTGTTTTTTCTAATTTCTTGCGGGCCAGCGGCCGGGCAAAGGCGTTGGTCGGGTTGTGGATGTTGATGGTCATGATTTTGCGATACAGCTCCACCGCCTTATCCTTGTTGCCGGTTTTCTCGTACGACTGCGCGAGCAGGCTCAGGATGAAGGGATCGCGCTGTTCCGCTTGCTCCAGCTCAGTGGCCGCCGTCTTGTAGTCGCCGGCATAGAAGGCGACATAGCCGGCGAGATAGGGATAAAAAGGCGCCTGCTGCGGGTTGGTTCCTTTATCGACGATGGCTTTCACGGCGGCGGCGTGCTGTTCAGCTTGGGCATGCCGGCCGCGGCGGGCGGCGATGCGGGCCTGTGCGTGCTCCCACCGCAACGTCCACAGGTCGGTTTCGGCGGCGGAGAGATCGGGCTTCTTCAGTGCCATTTCATGGCCGGTTTTGTACCATTTTTCCGCCTCGTCGATCGAACTCGATTCGAGGCAGAGCCGCCCGGCCTCGTTGGCGGCCTCGGCGGCTGCATTCCAATCCTGAGCAGACACACGCAGGTCGAGAACTTGTTGCTCGTACCTGGAGGAGTTCGCGCAATCGCCGGAGAAGGCGTAGGAGATCGCCATGGCCGTCAGAGCTTGGGGTTTGGATTTTTCCGGCGCGACGGCGATGGCTTTGGTCAGATACTTGCGAGCCTTGGCATATTGGCCATCGAGATCGAGCACCACGCCGGCGCCCAGATTGGCGTCGTAGGATTCCGGCGTTTTCGCCAGCACCTCCTCGTATAGCGCGAGCGCCAACGCTTGCTTGCCTTCCGCATTGAGTTTGCGGGCTTGCTGGATCTGGTCCTGCGCAGTGAGCGCGGCCGCGCAGAGGAAAACTACGGGAATGTATCGGATCATCTATTGGCTCCCCGCTCCTTCACTCTTGCGCACGGTGGGATACGTGATGCCGAGCTGTTCGAGGTAGGTATCGTACTTGGATGGGTCGTAATAGAACGCCTTCATCTTGGGCCGATACTGCTCCATGATTTTCTGATTGAGCCAAATGGCGGGTTTGTCATCGGGCCGCAAAAAACTCTTGTATTTTGTGTCTTTATTCTGCACGGTGTTGAAGTATTCCCAGGATTTCTGGACTAATTCAGGGTGCAGCAGAATGTCGAGCATGGTCATGGCCTGCACCTTGGCGCCAGCAATCACGCCCTTGTGAGCGATGGGCGTGGCCATGGAGATCGCGTTGGCCCAGTTGTGTCCCGGACCCGCTTGAATATTCGATGGGTAGTTCAGTGTCACAGTCGGCACCGCCCAGGAGATATCGCCGATATCGTCGGAGCCGCCGCCCATCGGTCCGATGTTGGCGCCCATTTCGCCTTCCGCCGGCTCTTCGCGCGGCGCGCGCAGTTCACTGAGCTTGGAAGGCATGCCGGTTTCCTTGACTTTCATTTCATGTTGCACGGCTTTGGCCAGCGTCTGATCGGCCTCTGACCATGTGGGCAGACCCACTTTCTTGATGTTCTCGTACATAGCTTCGGCAATGGGTTTGTTGAAATAGCCGGGCCAGGCGCTGCCCAGCAACCGCTCGGTATACGTCGTGTCGGTCATGAGCGTGGCGCCTTTGGCCATGTTGTCGGCGATGCGCCAGAGATCCATGATGTGGTCGTAGTCGGCCTCACGGAAGTAATACCAGACGGCTGCCGTGGGCGGGACGACGTTGGGTTGATCGCCGCCGTTGGTGATCACATAGTGAGAGCGTTGGGCCAGGCGCAGGTGTTCACGCCGGAAGTTCCAGCCGACGTCCATCAATTCCACGGCGTCCAGGGCGCTCTTGCCACGCCAAGGAGCGCCGGCGGCATGGGCGCTTTCGCCTTTGAACATAAATTCGAGTGAGACCAGGCCATTGCTGCGGGATGGGCCGTAGGAAACCGCCAGATTGGTTCCGACGTGGCAGAACAGAACCACGTCCACATCTTTGAAAGCGCCGGCGCGCACGTAGAAGGCTTTAGTGCCGAGTTCTTCTTCGGCCACGCCGGGCCAGAGCTTGATGGTGCCGGGGATGTGCTCCCGCTCCATCACCTTCTTGACCGCCAGCGCGGCCAGGATGTTTAGCGGCATGCCCGAATTGTGACCTTCGCCGTGACCGGGGGCGCCTTCAATCATCGGCTCATGCCAAGCGACCCCGGGCTTCTGCGATGCCTGAGGAATATCGTCGATATCGGAGCCAAGCGCGATCACCGGCTTGCCGTGACCCCAGGTGGCCATGAAGGCGGTGGGGATGCCAGCCAGGTTGCGTTCGATGGTGAAGCCTTCTTTCTCAAGCACGCCGGTCAGGTATTTGGATGTCTCGAATTCCTGAAAGCCGAGTTCGCCGAAGCTGAAGACGGTGTCCACCATCACTTGCGCCTGCTTTTTCATTCCGTCGATCTGGCCGCTGAGGTCAGCTTTGATGGCGGCTTCTTTGCCGGCGGCAATTTGGGCCTGCGGGAACGCGCTGGCCGCGCTCAGCAGAGCGAGAATCACTATGTTCTTCATCGGTCGAACTCCTTGGTAAAGATGACAGCCTCCACGGAGAGGGAATCAGTGCCTATGCTGGAGAATTGTACTACTGACAAGCGGGCGTGCGCCAATGCAGCGGATGAAATTCCGGCGCAAGTCCTGCAAGCCTGAGGGCATAGGCAGTCGATCTCCGGCCCCTAGGAGGAAGAGGAGGGGCGAAAGGTCGTCGAAAACATGGAAAACATGGGGAACGTCTCGTCCGTCCCCGGTTTTTGGGTCACGCGGCATCGGGCTCGGCGATATCCTCGTGTCCCATGTCCACCACAAAATGGACCAGCTTGGGGTCGGTGCCCCGCACCAATGTGGTCACCTCCGTACTGCCTTGGCGAACTCCGGAAACTCGTTGTGATACGCGACGGACAGTTCCACGCTGGCGCCAAATTTGCCCGCCGCGTTCAAGGCGACAATCTTCTTGTCGATCGCGACCGCCGGCGCGCCACTGAGGATCAGATTTTCCGCGCCCAATTTGGCCGCGCCCAAAGCAACTTTACGGTACAAATTGGCAGGCGCAATCTGGGTCTCCGGATCGTACGACGGCAACCAGATGTGGACGGCGAAAAACCGCAAGCCGGGGCGTTGATGGCGTCGCGCGCCGGGACCGGTTTATCGAATTGGCTCTCCAGGTTGCGAAAGCCGGTTTCAAAGCCCGCAAATCCGTACTTCTGCAGTTTCGCGAGCACGCCCAGCAGCCCATCAAAATCGGCGATTATGTAGGCGTTGGTCTGCGCGCCCAAATGCAGGCGCGCACTCCCGGCGCCTAACAGAGTAGAAGCGGCCAAACCCAGAGTAAAGTCACGGCGCGACAAGATCCAATTCGGCCTCGCCGGAGGATCGGCCTGATGTATAGATTCTGCGGATGCTGAGCGCGGACAAAAGCGCCTGCTCAAGGCCGGCATCCATGAGAGCAAAGCACGTGAGAAAGCGTCTGAAGCGTTTGCCGCGCGTCCATGCGCCGAACCGAATCGGAACCGTGCTCCGGATCCGTTGCGACACCTTATTGAAGGCTAACCTTCTTCCGCCTCATACCCGGCGATCGCCAACTGGAGTTCGGCGGCCCGTTCGATCATCGACTCCCGGTCGAGCATCAGCGTGCGGCCGGCGTCCACTGCCAGTGCGGTGGTTCCCGTCTCCGCCATCACGCGGATGGTGCCTTCGCCCACCACCGGCACATCAAAGAGCAGGTGCTTGCGCCGGTTCGACGATTTCACCAGCGTCAGCGGGCGTCCATTGACCAGGGTAGCGGCGCGCCGCAGCATCGCGTCGGTCCCTTCCATGGCTTCCACGGCCACGCAAGCGCGTTCGCAAATAGCCACACTCTGGCCGACATCCATGCCCGCCAGGGCGCTGGCGATCCGCCGCCCGTAGCGGATATTCTTGTTCTCTTCTTCCGTTGGCTTGCGCTTGCTGAGCACGCCCTTGTCCGCCAACAAGGGCTTCAAGAAGAGCGTGGAGTCCGCCAGGCGAATCCCCTCGTCATGCAGCAGGCGCGCCACGCCGCCAATCAACGCGTCGGTGTTTTTTCCCTTCAACGACGCCAGCAACTTGACCAGCCGCCAGTCGGGCCGAATTGAAGAGAAAATACTGGCGTGCTTGACTTGCCCCGCCATGATGATTTCGGTGATGCGCTCGCTCTTGCAGATGTCGATCAGCTTGCTCAGTTCGCCCAGGGAAATCCAGTAACATCTGGCGGCAAGCTGCTCCACTTCGGGCGCGGCTTCTTCCCGCAGCGCAATGGCGACGACCTCGTCGCCGAGTTTGCGCGCCGTCTCCAGCGCCAGCAGCGGGAATCGTCCGTTGCCGGCGATCATCCCGTACTTCACTTGATGAACTCCGTCGCATACCGTCCGGCCGTGCGAGAAAAGCACATGGGGAAGCCTGTGGCTAAAGGTGGCACAGGCTTCGGCGCGGGCGACCCGGAACGAGCCGTCACAAATATCAGAAGCTTCCAGCAACTCCCGACGCGGACGGGGACACTGCGGGCTCGAGACCGAGCTCCTTCGCTCAGAACTATCGCAGCAGTGTCCCCTTGGCGCATTTCGCGGGGCTCAGCGAACGGTTCTCTGGAGAGCGGGGGTGCCGCGGTGCGGCTCCATACGAAAGAAAAACGGCCCTTGCCGCAACGAATACTATCAACGAATTGCAGGCGATTCCTCCAAAGCCTGTGCTGCGGTAGCCTTCCAGATCCGCACTTCACTTGATGAACCCTCGCTGCGCCGAGCCAATGAATGCGAGCAGTTCCTCCAATTCGGGACTCGCCGGAATCTCTTCGCGGATGCGCTCTACCGCTTGAGTAGTGTTCAGCTTGGCACGCGTGAGCAGGCGGAAGGCCTTTTGCAATTGATCGATGCGGCCGGCGTCAAAGCCACGGCGCTCCAGGCCGATTTTGTTGGCGCCGAAGACCTTCGATTCGCGCGGCGTCACCGTCATCGAGTACGGCAGGACGTCTTGCGTAATCACGCTGTAGCCGCCGATAAAGGCATGACGGCCGATGCGGCAGAATTGATGCACACCGCTGAAGGCCTCGATCACCGCCCAGTCTTCCACCACCACGTGGCCGGCAAAGGTGACGGCATTCCCCAGGATGACGTGGTCCCCGATGCGTGCGTCGTGGGCGACATGGGCATAGGCCATCAGCAGACAATCGCTGCCGACGCCTGTCAGCATGCCGCCGCCTTGCGTGCCGCGGTTGATGGTGACAAATTCGCGAATCTGATTGCGGTGCCCAATGCGCGTCTGACTGCGCTCGCCTTTATACTTCAGGTCCTGCGGCGTGACGCCGATGCTGGAGTAAGGATAGAAGACGTTGTCCTCGCCGATCTCCAGCGGCCCTTCGGTATAGACGTGGGCTAGCATGCGCGTGCGAGCGCCCACCACAACGTCGGGGCCGAGAATGCAATGGGGGCCGATTTCGGCGGACTCGGCAATCCGCGCCCGCGGATCCACGATCGCAGCCGGGTGAATCGCCATCGGTTATTCGACGACGGCCGCCGGTTCGGGTTGCGGCTGCGCCGTGCGGTCGGCCAGTTTGCACATCATCTCCGCTTCCGCCACCACCAACCCGTCCACTGTGGCCTTGCCGTGCATCTTGGCGATGCTGGCCTTGCGTCGAGTGAGTTGCATTTCGATGCGCAGTTGATCGCCGGGACGCACCGGCCGCCGGAATTTGGCCTGTTCCACAGACGCCAACAGAACCAGCTTGTTCTTGCGGTCGGGAATCTGGCTGAGCACCAGCACGCCGGCCACCTGCGCCATGGCTTCCACAATCAGCACACCGGGCATCACCGGAAAATCCGGAAAGTGGCCCATAAAGAACGGCTCGTTGATGGTCACGTTCTTGATGCCAACGATGCGCTCGGCCTCCAGTTCGATGATCCGGTCCACCAGCAGGAACGGGTAGCGATGAGGCAGAATCTCGCGAATTTCCAGAATATCGAGTTCCGGCATGGGAAGTGGCTATTATAACAGGCGATGCATCCTTTTCTGGAACACGCGCGTTTAAAACAAAAAGAGATCATTGCGTTGACCGGAGAGATGGTGGAATGCGAGTCGCCGAGCGACGATCCGGCGGCGCTTAAACGTTGCGGAGACCTGATCGCCGAGAAGCTCTCGCCACTCGGCAAAGTGAAGCGGTTTCCTGGTGGCCATATACGCTGCGAATTCACCCTGCCTGGGCCGCATAAGAAGGAGCCCGGGCAGATTCTCGCACTCGGACATTTGGACACCGTCTGGCCGCTGGGGACACTCGCGCAGATGCCTTTTCGTCAGGAGAAGGGCCGCTTGTGGGGTCCAGGCGTGCTTGATATGAAAGCCGGGCTGGCATTTTTGATCCATGCCGTGCAGTTGCTGCGGCAGTTGGATCAGCCCGTTCGGCGCAAGCTGGTGCTGCAAGTCAACGCCGATGAGGAGGTGGGCAGCGAGTCGTCGCGTCCGCTCACCGAAGAAGCGGCCAAGCAGAGCGCCGCTGTACTGGTGCTGGAGCCCGGCACCGGCTTGGAAGGCAAACTCAAGACGGCGCGCAAAGGCGTTGGCGATTTCACGGTGACCGTGCGTGGGCGAGCGGCGCATTCGGGTGTGGATTTCTCCAACGGCGCCAACGCCATTCTCGAACTCGCGCGACAGATCGAGCGCATCGCGTCCTTCACCAACCTCGAACACGGGATCACGGTCAATCCAGGCGTCATTTCCGGCGGAACGCGCGTCAACGTGATCGCCGCTGAGGCGCGGGCGGAAGTGGATATCCGCGTCGCTCGGTTAAAAGATGCCGCACTATTGGAAAAGAAGTTCCGTGCACTGAAGCCCATTGACAAGCGCTGCACCATCACAGTGACCGGCGGTCTTAACCGCCCACCCATGGAGCGTAGCGCCGGCATCGCCAAGCTATTTCAGACCGCGCGCGAACTGGCTAACGGCATGGGCGTGACCTTGGAAGAATCCAGCACGGGCGGCGGCTCGGATGGCAATTTTACGGCGGCGCTGGGTGTGCCAACGCTCGATGGGCTCGGGGCCGTTGGCGAGGGCGCTCATGCGTTGAATGAAAGCATTCTGGTGGACCGGATTGCGGATCGCACCGCTCTCATAGCCGCTTTAATTCAAACTCTCGCTGATCGCCCAACATAAAGATCACGGTTCGTCTTCATCGACCATGGCATGTCTTTCCGGCAGCATACGCTCGTGAAGGATGCGGGAAACGAGAATGCCTGCCGGCTCGCGCCGGAAGAACACAACGTGCTTACCCTGTTCCATGCGGCGCAAACCCGGCGAATGTGATCGCAGGGTCGGCCAAGCGCAGGCCTGTCGGCCAGACGCTGGCATCAAGCTTCCAACTCGTCGAGATAACGGATGGTTTGGTCCACGCCCCACCTACGCAAGCTGTGTGTGCCGATATCCAAAAGGTCTAACTCGGCAGCTTGGGACAGACAGAATTTAGCCACCTGCTAGCTCTTCTTGGAAACCCTCAGTTTCCGTCGGACACGGTCGAAAGAGTTCCCCTTGGCAACCCCGCTGGAGTCGCCTGCATCAATCACCTTGCGCAGAGCAGCCAGTTTCGCCTCGTACTGCTGTTCCTCGCGCTCCAATGTCCGCAGTGCTGCGCGGACAACCTCGCTGGCGTTTTCGTACCGCCCGCTCTCGACCTTGGCCAATACGAAGCTGTCAAGTTCATCGGTTAGATTCACATTGCGAGTCGGCATGATGGTCCTCTTAGGGGAAGCATCGCTCGTTCTGTTCCCCAGTTGCAGTCCCCTCGCAGAAACCTCGGATGGCTCGACTTCGGTAGTCCGTCCAGCACCGACCACAACTCCGGCTGCGCAAACCAGGCCGCAGTCTGATTCCCCGCCTGCACTTCCACGTCCATGACCATCCGTATGTTCCCGGTGAAATAGCTGTGATAGGCGTGCGCAGGACGCCCTGGCTTTTGCGGATTGTATCCACCTTCGCATCGTCCTGGTGTCCGCACGCCAGTGGGGTAAATCCACCCTCATCGCCATCAAAGCGGTCCATCATGCCTTCACGCAACCCAAGGGCTTGGTCGTCGTGTGTTCGCCCTCCGTGCGCCAATCCCGCGAATTCTGCCGGAAAGTCCTCGAGTTTTTGCAACAATTAGGCATCAAATCGCTCGATCTCCCCAACGGCTCTCGCATCGTCGGTCTCCCCGCCAACGAGAACACCATTCGCGGATTTTCCGCCGCCACTTTGCTGCTCATCGACGAGGCTGCCCGCGTCTCCGACGGCCTCTACGCCGCCGCCAAGCCCATGCTCGCCACCACCGGCGGCGAAATGTGGCTCCTGTCGACTCCCCACGGCGCTCGCGGCTTCTTTTACCGCGAATGGATGGACGCCCGCTCCACCTGGGAGCGCATCTGCGTCACCGGAACCGAGTGCCCGCGCATCGTCCCCGAATTCCTCGACGAAGAACGCCGCTCCTTAGGCGAACTCCGCTTCCGCCAGGAATATGGTTGCGAATTCCTCGAGGACGGCCGCGCCGCTTTCCCGGCCGCCTGGATCGAAACCGCCTTCTCCCCCTGGCTGAGAGCCAGCGAGCGCCGCATCGGCGCTCGCTTCTCCGTCTGCGTCGACCTGGGCCAGACGTCCGATCCCACCGCCATCGCCGTCTTAGAACACTGGGACGAACCCACCGGCGAATGGGACCGCGTCACCTTCGAGCGACCCAAACGCCGCCGTTACGCCGTCCATTGGCTCGAGCGCGTTCCACTCGGCACCTCCTAAGTCGACGTAGTCAACCATATCTTCTCTCTGGTCCGCCAATGGAAGCAATTAGGCGACTGCGAAGTCGTCCTCGACGCCACTGGCGTCGGCAGCGCAGTCCTGGACATGCTGCGCCGCCACTCCTTCGCCCACTGCCGCCTGATCCCGTGTAGTCTTCACCGCCGGCGAACGCGAAACCTTCAACATTGACCGTTACCACGTCCCCAAGCGCGACCTGATCCAGGGCCTCGCCATCCTCCTCGAATCGGGCAACCTCCTGGTCGAGCCGCGCTTGCCGGAGCCGAAGCCCTCCGCCGCGAGTTACAGAACCTCCGCTGGGACACCCTCTACGGCGCCACCGAACACGACGACTTGGTAAGGCCCTGGCCCTAGGCGTCTGGCGGGGCCGAAAAACATGAACAGATATGCCAAAAATCTGTGGGACATTCCGGACGACTGTTCGAAATCCCGTCCCTTCAACCAACGTAGGCTTGTCCCACAGATTTTTTCACGCGTAATCCCCTCATTTCCCCAAAGGACCACACCCCGCCCTTCGCTTCACCAGCCGGCCAGCGCATCTGCGTCATCACCGAGCATTTTCCCCCGATGCTATCCTGAGGTTCTTGAAGTTCTCCTACGCCACCGCCAGCGGCATTCAGGTACACCGCACCGCGTCCAAGCTCCCGTATCGCCGCGGCCTGCGCCATCTATTGCGCGATCTCGACCGCCATCGCGGCATCTATCTTTCCTCCGGTTACGAGTATCCGGAGCGCTACTCTCGCTGGGACATCGCCGCCCTCTGTCCGCCGCTGGAGATTGAAGCAGCGGGACGCCTGCTGGAGTTTCGCCCGCTGAATCAGCGCGGCGTCGTTCTCAATCAAATCCTCGAGCCGTTGTTATCCAACCATCCGCACTGGGAGGACTTTCGCCGGGAAAACGGCGCGTTGCGCGGCCGCCTGAAGCCGCTTCCCAATCTGTTCGCCGAAGAAGAGCGCAGCAAGCAGCCCTCGGCGTTCTCGATTCTGCGCACGTTGATTGACGACTTCCGCACCGGCGGCGACGCGCGACTGGCGCTGGTGGGCGCTTTCGGCTATGATCTGCTGTTTCAGTTCGATCCGATTGAATGGAAACTTCCGCGCGCCGGCCAAAAAGACCTGCACCTGTTTCTGTGCGACGACATCAGCTTCATGGATCGCAAGAAGGAACAGATTGAGCGCTTTCAGTATGAGTTTGAACGCGGCAGCCTCTCCACCGCCGGACTCGAGCGCTCCAATCCGGAGATTGCGCCCGCACCGAAGAGCCCGCCCTTTGAGATCGTCAGCGATCACTCGCCGCAAGAGTACATGGCGAAGGTGGAGACCGTCCGCGAAGGCATGCGCCAAGGCGACTACTACGAGGTGGTGCTCCGTCAGACCTACAGGGCTCCATTCTCCGACAGCCCATCGGCGCTGTTTGAGCGCATCCAGACCGCCAGCCCAAGCCCGTATGAATTCTTTTTGCAGTTGGGCGACGAGCAATTGGTGGGCGCGTCTCCCGAGATGTTCGTCCGCGTGGAAGGTAATCGCGTGGAGACTTGCCCCATCGCCGGCACCGCCCGCCGCACCGGCGATCCGTTGCGCGATGCTGACAACATCCGCGAACTGCTCGATTCGGCCAAGGAAGAATCCGAGCTGACCATGTGTACCGACGTGGACCGCAACGATAAGTCGCGCGTCTGCGTGCCGGGCTCGGTGAATGTGATCGGCAGGCGGCTGATCGAGTCCTACGCCGGGGTCTTCCACACCGTCGATCATGTCGAGGGCACACTCCAGCCGGGCTTCGATTCGCTCGACGCATTTCTTTCCCACATGTGGGCGGTGACGGTGATCGGAGCCCCAAAAAAGGCCGCCGCCGTAGCGATTGAAGGCTTAGAGAAGGACGCTCGCGGCTGGTACGCCGGCGCGGTTGGCATGATCGCGCTCAACGGCGATATCAATACCGGAATCCTCATCCGCACGGTCCACCTGAGAGACGGCATCGCGCGCTATCCCGTGGGCGCCACGCTGCTTTACGATTCCGTTCCCGAACTGGAGTGGGAAGAGACGGGACTCAAAGCCACCGGCTTCTTCCGAGCCCTGCGCGCCGGCTCCGTATCGAAGAAAGGCGCGACGAAACATCCTCATCCGGGCGCCGGATTCAAGATGCTGCTAGTCGACAACGACGACTGCTTCATTCATACGCTGGCCAACTACGCGCGACAGACCGGAGCCGAGGTGATTACCTACCGCGCCGGTGTCCCGCACGAGTTGATCGAGCAGGCGGCGCCGCACCTGCTGTTGATCTCCCCCGGCCCCGGGCGTCCCGTCGATTTTGGCGTGCCGGCGCTGGTCAAATTCGCGGCGTCCAAAGGCATCCCCGTCTTCGGCGTGTGCCTCGGGCTGCAAGGCATTGTCGAGGCCTTTGGCGGAGAACTGGGCGTGCTCGACTACCCCATGCACGGCAAACCGTCCACGGTGATCAATCACCAAAAGGGCGTATTTCAAGGTCTGCCCGACCGTTTTAAGGTGGGCCGCTATCATTCCCTGTTTGCCCGTCGCGAGACATTTCCCGCCTGCCTGGAGATCACCGCGGAGAGCGAGGACGGCATCATCATGGGCGTCCGTCACCGTACGCTGCCGATTGAGGCAGTGCAGTTTCACCCCGAATCGCTGCTGTCTTTGGAAGGAAACTGCGGGCTTAAACTCATCGAGAATGTCGTCACGCAAGCCCGCCGCGCCGGACACGTGAGCGCGGTATGACAGCCCGGCCCAACCCCGCCCCGCTCGGCCACGCAGTCACTCGCCGTGGAAGCCAGTGCCGCCAGACGAGCGCGCAATGACGCCGCCACAGCGCATCCAGGCGCGCTATAATCAGGCCGTCTAAGGAGGACCCATGGCGAAAATCGAATCCTACGCTCCCGGTTCTTTCTGCTGGGCGGAACTGGCGACCCCCGATGCGGCGGCCGCAAAACAATTTTACTCGAAGATGTTCGGCTGGACCATCACCGAGTTCCCAATGCCCGAAGGCGTTTACACCATATTCCAAGTCGACGGCAATGATGCGGCGGCCATGTACGCCACGCCAGCCGGCGTGCCCGCGCACTGGAATGCATACTTCTCGGTGGCCAGCGTGGACGAAGTTGCGGCCAAAGTGGAGCCGCTGGGCGGCAAGGTGGTCGCCGGCCCCTTCGATGTGATGGAGTCCGGCCGCATGGCCACCATTCAGGATCCGCAAGGGGCCATGTTCGCGTTATGGCAGGCCAAGCGGCACATCGGCGCAACCCACGGCGGTCCGTTTAGCCAGGTGTCGTGGCCCGAGCTGAACACTCCGGACCCGGCAGGCGCGGTTGCGTTTTACAAAGGCTTGTTCGGCTGGAAGACCAAACCGGACAGCGGCTTCGAATCGGCGGAATACATTGAGTGGATCAACGGCGGGACACACATCGGCGGCCTGATGCCCATGCGCGGACCCCAGTGGCAAGGAGTCCCGCCGCACTGGATGCTCTACATCACCGTGCCGAACTGCCATGAGAGCGCGGCCCAGGCGATGGAACTCGGGGCCACCATCTGTGTGCTCCCCACCGATATTCCGAAGGTGGGCCGCTTCTCGGTCATCACCGATCCTCAGGGCTCGGTGTTCTCGCTAGTTCAATTGAACGCGGCGGTGGCTGCAAGCTGATCTCCTGCCGCTCAGTTTCCAAGCGCTTTGGTCCGCGCACGGTGCTGGATCAGGTCAGCTTTGAGGTTCAGCCGGGAGAACTCTGCGCTCTGCTCGGGCCCAATGGTGCTGGCAAATCCACGTTGCTGAAGATCCTCGCCGGCCTGCTGCCGCCCGATACCGGTGAAGCCGTGGTCGCCGGCTTCCCGGTGGCCGGCAGTCCGCGCGAGATGCGCCGCAAGATCGGCGTGGTGCCGGAGAATCTCGCGCTCTTCCCGGAGTTGACCATAGAAGAACACTTGGCCATGTCGGGGCCGGTTTATGGACTGGACAAGCGCATCACGCGGGAACGCTCTGAGCAGTTGCTGCGTGTCCTGGGCATCTACGAGACCCGCCACACGTTTGCCAAGGAGTGCTCGCATGGCATGCGCAAGAAGACCGCGTTGGCGATGGCTTTGCTTCACAATCCGCCGGTGTTGTTTTTGGACGAACCGTTTGAAGGCGTGGATCCGGTGTCGTCGGAAACCCTGCGTCACCTGCTGGAATCCATGGCGCGCCGCGGCATCACCGTACTGCTGACGTCGCATATTCTGTCGCTGGTGGACCGCGTCGCGCAGCGACTGATACTGCTGCGCGAGGGCAAGCTGGTCTGGAATTCGCTGGTTTCCGAGTTGCCGGGCAACGCAGAAGCCCTGTACTTCGATCTGGTGGAAAGTCCCACCGCGGAAGAGCTGCCTTGGCTCAAGTTGTAGCGGTAGTCGGCGCGGTCGCGCGCAGTTCGTGGCGGGAGCTTCGCAGTCTCGGCTCGTTTCAAGGCAACAATCTTCTGGCTCTGATTGCGCTGATGATGGCTGAGGAGCCGCGCAGTTTGCAGTCCAGCGCCAGCTTCTACTGGCTGATCATCGCGGCGCTATTTCTGTTTCCGCTATCCGCCGATTTGTTACGCCAGGTTCCCACAGAACGGCTCGATCTGTGGCCGCTGAGCGAAATGCAGTTGGCCGCCATTCGCGCCGCCACGCTGCTGCTCAATCCGGTCTTGTGGATCGCGCTGGCGCTTTCCATTTTTGTACACAGCGCCGTGCTCGGGTTGGTGCTCGCCATGGCGACGTTCGCGATCCAGTTCCTCGCCCGCATTCGACTGCCGCGAGCGAACCCGCTGCGCTTCATCCCCCGTTTCCCCGGCCCGCTGGGCGGTCTGATTCAAAACCACCTGCGAATCTTGCTCAGCTCTCTCGACGTCTACTTCGCCACGCTGTTTGCCATCTGCGCGGCGGTCTACTGCTTCTTCACCGCGCATCCCGACCCGATGGCGCGAGTGGTCATCGGCCAACTGGTGGTGATCTTTCTTAGCACGCTGGCGCAATGCCAGTTCGGTTTTGACGATGCGGCGGAGCGCGTGCGCTACCGGCTCATTCCCCTGTCCGGCGCGCAGATTCTGCTGGCCAAGGATCTCGCCTGGATCCTGCTCGCGCTGCTGCTGACCTGGCCATTCCACCTGCTCGCTTGCTTGTGCTCATCCGCTGCCGTGCTCGCCATCGGTCATCACACGGCGGTCCGCAAACCCGTCCGGCAGAACCGCTGGCGCTTTGCTGAAGGGCGGTTGGGAACCGTGGGACTGCTGCAGATGTTCGCAGCCATGTCATCGGGCGTGGCGGCATCGCAGGCCGGGGCGGTGGCGGTTCTGCCATTCGTTTGCGTGTATGTCGCCTCGCTCTGGTTTTACGGCAGGAAGTGGGAACAGGAAACCGCCTAACGCAAATAACACTGAAACGCGCCCCAATAATAGGGCTTCGAATAAGCGGTCTGGCGCAGCGCCACGCGGGCATTCTGCAGAGCCTCGGCCGGTGCCGCACCGGCGGCGATGCCGGCGTAGAAACGATCCATGAGCATGGACGTGGATTCGTCCGATACATCCCACAGACCGGCTACTACGTTATGAGCCCCGGCTTGCAAAAAAGCCCAGGTCAGACCCACCAGTCCTTCGCCCGCATAAGTGCGCGCGCCGGAGCTACGGCAGGCCGAGAGAGTAACCAGGCCGGCCTTGATCGGCACATTGATGATGTCGCGGGCGTAAAGGCGAAAGCCGTTGCCGGGCGAAAGAATGACGGCGGAATCGAGCGGGCTACGAGGATTGGATTCGGCGTGGGCGGCAATGTGGATAATGTCGAAATCTTCCGGCCTGGCCGTGGTCCAGGCTTCAGGCCGCGCCGCATCTCCGGTAACTACCCGCTGTCCAAAGCCGGGGAGCTGCTTACGGACGCTGGCGATTTCTTCCGCGGCATGCGGCAGGGCCGGAAAGCTGGGGCCAGGCGATAGGGGATTGCCAACAATCAACGTCTTCTGCAGCGGGGCTAGTTTGCCTGAGCCGCGGAACACGCCGAAAGAGGGCGCGATCGCCACCGTGGCTTCGTCCATCCAATAGTGCGCTTCTTCGCCATTGTAGACCGGGATTGTTTCGAAGCTGAGCTGATGCAGCGCTCCATCCGGAACTACGATCACGCGCGCCCTGGCCGTCAGCAACGGCGCGGCGGGCGCAATCAGAATGTCGTACAGGCGACGCCCAGCTTCGTTTGGCGTCGCCATGGGGTCGCGTACGGAAGCCTCGATAGAGCCCCGATATTCGTCGACCAGCTTGGTGATTTCGCCTGCGGGAGGCAGTATAAAGATACGAGTTTCTTTCGGGGTAGTGACCCATAGAAACGATCGGCGCGGCGCCAGCCAGTAGGACATCCAAACGCTGTCGGACCGGCGCGCGATCGCGTTGAACTCCTGGTCCCACCGCGGCGCGATTCCATCCAGCTTGGTCCCGGTGCGCTGCGAAAGGACACGAGACCGGCTGCCATCCGCGACGGCCAGCGCTTTGACAGTCTCGTTACGCGTCATCAGAGTATCCACATAGTCCTGATAGAAGTGAATCAGCCTGGCGAGGAACGTGATCTTGTTTTGCTGACCGCGGAGGTCGGATTGGTTGCCTTCGATGACGTGAATTGCCGCCTCAAAGTTTTGGTCGGCAAGCCCGGCATCGCCGTCGCCCACCCAGCTTTCGGCGATACAGGCATACGACATCCAGCGCGCCCCCGCATCCGCGACATTGGATCTCAGAACTCCCTCGCAGGTGGAGCGAGCGTCGGCGGAGCGGCCGCGGCCTTGCGCGATGGCCGCCTTGTCGAGATCGAGATAGGGGCGGGAACGGGGCTCCGGACCGAGCGAGAGCGCCTCGGTCAAAGCTTGTTCGGCGCCACTCCAGTCGCCGACCTGGGTCAGGGCGTTGGTCAAATTGCCGGCTGAGCGCGCGGCATCGGCGGGAGCGCCGAACTGGCGAGCCATATCCATCGCCTGTCGAAAATATGGGGCGGCCTTCCCGGGCTCATCCTGGCTCAGGAATGTGCGACCGATTTCGCCCAAAGCGCGAGACCGCAGAACTCCTGGGCGCAGCAATCCTAGGATTTCTTCCTGGGATGCAAGCGCCTGGTCATAATCGCCGAGCTGGTTGTAACAGACGAGAAGATTGTTGGCGGCAAGCAAGGCAGAATAGTTCGCTCCTTGGCTCCGCCACATCTGAAGAGCTTGATGGAACAGCGGAATGGCTTCATCGCATCGAAAGCGCACCAGGCGCAGCATGCCGAGGTCATTGGCGGCGGTGGCCAAACTGAACGCGTCCCCGGCAGCTTCTGCCGCATTGCGGGCGCGTTCGACCGCCGCTTCGGCCGGTGCAAACTGGCCCTGTCTCCCCAGGAGTTCCGCGATGTAGTTCTCGATTTCGGGCTGCAAATCTAGCCGGGAGTGCCGGACAGCTAACTGACGGGCCTCCGTGAGCAATGCGTTCGCACGCTTGAAATCGGAAACGTCGGTAGCTCGGCGGCCTTGCAGAGCGCGGCGGCGAATCTCAAATTCGGGAGAAGCGCCGGAGGAATCGGTCTCGAGTACGGCCGCGGCTTGCTCCGCCTTGCCCCCGGCAATCAACGATTCCGCTTCCAGCAGACGGAAGCGCCAATACCAGTCCAAGGGCTTTTGCCCCTGCCAGGCTGTATGCGCTTTTGACGCGGCGGCGTCAAAAGCGCCGTTCCGAAGCAGCGCCAGGTTCTTCCGGTACTCGTCTTCAGGACGATTCCCGCAAGAGCAAAGAGTGACCACGCCTATAATGGCCAACGCCGGGATTACGGCGGAATGCGGCACATCCCTTTAGTGCCCCCAGCTACCGTTCTGGTCGGAACAGGCCAACGTCACCGCCGCACCGACAGTTGAGCCCATGGCGAGCCGCACCAGAGTGATTCGCCGGCGGTTGGACTTCATGACCACCTCGCCGAAGTGGATCTTGCCGAAGCCCTTCAACGGCAAGATGTGGCCCTTGATTTTCTTTTTCTTCCAGAGGATACTCCGCACGAACGACAGCAACACGTAACCTCCTTCTGTTCGAGGGAAGCGTTCGCCGAATTTGGCCTCGCTGTCGCCGCGGATGAGGCGACCCTTGTACTTCTCGAAAAAGTCTTGGTTGCGCCGGTATTCCTTCTCGAATGCGGCGAAAGTGGGAAATCTAGCGAGATCGTCATCGACTTCGAGTTCGATCGGCTCGCCGTCCAGTTCCAGACCGCCGTAGACGATTTCCCTCGGAGCGATGTCTGGTTCTCCGGTCTGGTCATGGTCTGCCACCATTGTGACGGCCAGTTTCTTAGCTTTGAAAACGAGAGGATCGTTTTTCACGGACACATCCGCCACGGATGAGGAGACGGTGGTGATGTGGTGGCCGTCCGCGCGAAGTTCGCCCTTGGTTTCGGCGAGCGTGTCGCCCCAGCTTAAGATATTCCGATGAGAGGAACCCTTAGACTCGGATCGGTGTAACCCGCCATCCACTCCCAGAGAGCTCGAAGGCGGTCCGGGAATGGGCTCATGAGCGGGTTTGCCGGCAATACTGACGATGCGCCCGCCTAAAGGCGTCGCGTTACCGTGAAAAAGGAAGCGTTTGGACATGTGGGACAAATTATCTCAAATTTTGGCCGACTTTGAAACGGAATGACCAAAGTTTTTCGGGGGACATTGTGGCCAGGCGTACAGTCAAGGTGTAGTCGGCGGGTGCGAGCAGCTTGGAAGGCAACAACACTTTGAAGGACTCTCCCGGAGGCGGCGCCAAGGCGGCATCCTGGAAGAGAATTTGCTTGGAGTCGGCCTTGCGCAAAGCCCATTCCAGCTTGCCGGAAGCCCCCGGCAAATCGGCCTCGAGCAGCAGAAGCGATCCCAGCCGTTCCGCCGGCACGGGAGTGGCCTCGCCGCGGGATTCCGGATGCACCAGGATGGACGCCACGGCCTGCGGCCGTGGACCGCGCCGCAGTTCCAGGTTCTGATAGACGGCCACTCCCATGAGCAGCAGCAAAGCGCCCGCCCAGGCTAGCCGCCCAAACGGATCGACGCCGGCCCCGGGGAAGATCCAGCGGGGGAGCCAGCCGGCGGAGGTGCGCTGTTGGGAGGATTCCGGTTTGGGTTGCGGTTTCAGCAACTCCCTGGCGCCCTGCGTTAGGCTGGCGAGGTCGCGAACGTCTTGAGCGCATTCGGCACAACTGAAGAAGTGCTCTTCAAACTGATCGCGTTCCTCGTCGCGCAGTTCCCCTAAAGCGTATCTTTCGGCTGCCATGATGGCCATGGCCTGGTCGTGTTCCACAAAGAATCTCTACTGTTGTTGTGACAAATCCGGAACTTTCGTTTCACCCTTGATTCTGGGGTCTTTGCGCTTCCGCAAGCAGGTGGCGCAAGCGTTTCTTGGCGCGATGGAGCATGACGCGCAGATACTCGCGCCCAACGCCTTGCTCGCGGCACACGAAGTCCTTGTCGCGCTCTTCCAGGAAAACGGCACGGAGCAACGACTGGTCTTTGACCGGCATTTCTTCGATGAGTGTGCGTACTAACTGCCGGCGTTCTTCCGAAACCAGTTCACGTTCAATGCCTGCGGCCGGATCCCGGGGTTCCGGCACCTGCTCATCAAACTGGCCGGCTTTGGATTGATCGCGCAAGAACTCGCAGATTACGTTATTGCAGACGGAGTTTACATAGGCTCCAAAGCACTCCGGACGCTCCAGTCCAGAGCCCCGGCGCAGGGACCGCAGAACGCGCAGAAACACTTCTTGGCGCAGATCTTCCAGGTCGTTTCGCGAGCGCAGCCGATGGCGCAACTTGACCAGCAACAAGGGAGAAAAGTAGTCGACAAAATGGCTCTCGGTGGCGCCGTCGCCGCCGGCCAGCCGTTGAACGTACTCCCGATCGAAGTTGAAAAACTCCAATTGATGTCTAAACTCCCGCGTCACGCCAGCATAGCGGGATCCGGTAGCAAGTGCAATACGGCCAGCGGCGGAGGCGTAAGGGGGCATCGAGCAGCTCTTCGGTTTAGTGCATGTCCGGGGCATAACGTTTCACCTTTTCTGAACTCCATCGGGGATTATTAATGTCTGGCCTAACGGCGAGGGCGGCGCCTTGACAACGCTCCCGCTTGGCCAGATCCGATCCTCGATTTAAGAAGCGAAAGCGCCGGTAGAACTCCGCCACTGGAACGGCATCTTTCAGAAGTCTTTCCGATGAAAGCGCCGACGGCAACCTGGCCAAGGAATTGGGGTAAGCTAGCTTAGCTATGTCCGGACGCGCCGCAGATAGGCAGGAATTTCCAAAACAGTTCGACGGGCCACAGGCTGGGTGACGGAGAACATGCGCATCCCGACCGACGTGCCCGGCGTCCTAAATCCCGTTGGAGCCCGTCTGCTTGCCATAGATCACGAGATCGAGGCTTTGAATGCTGGAATTGACGGTGGTGAGCTGATTTTGCAGTTGACTCACCGCGGCGTCGGCAGCCGCGAGTTTCGCGGTCAAGTTGGTCTGATACTGGTTGATCTTGATGTTCAGGGTGTTGATTCTATCGGTCAGGGTTGCGTTTTGGGCAATGTAACTCGATTCCCGCTGATGAATGACTCCGGTGGTCGGATCGCTCAATTGGCTAAAAGCGTTGGCCAAGGCGCCGAAGCCGGATGTCGACGAGCCGAGGAATTTGAAGGCGTCCTGAATCTGACTGGACGACAGAGAGGAGATGACGGAGGAGTCAAAGGAGATTTGGCCCGTGTTGTCAAAAGTGAGCCCGAGGTCAGCCAGGCTCTTGATCGCGCCTGAGCCATGATAGCTGCTGACTTGCTGGAGATCGCTGCTTAGGGCGTAGACCAGGGAATCGCCGGCCAGGGCGCCGGCGCCGGCGCCAATCTGCCCGTTTACTAGATCCGCCAGTGCGTTATAGCTCTGGGCAAAATTCTGCAGCGCGCTCGACAGACTGGAAGAGTCTGGCGAGAGCGTAAGCTGAGCCGTTTGGTTGGTGGTAGTCGTATTGAGCAGAGTGAAGGTCAGTCCCGGAACCACGTCGTTGATGGTGTTGCTGGATTTGCTGACCGGCAGGCCATTGAGCTTGAACGCGGCATTGGTGCCTTGGTTGGTGCCGGAGATCAAGTCGACGGCCGGTCCCGTTTCGGGAACGTCCTGTAGTTTAAGCGTGGTCTGGCCAGAGGAACTGGCGGACACCGTTAAGTAAGCCGGAGTTGCGCCGGTACCGGTATTCAGTACGGTGGCGTTGACGCCTACGCCAAGCTTATTGATCGCCGCCGCCAGGCCGTTGAGATTGTTGGTCTTCGCGGTTAGGTTTAGGGTGTAGCTGTGCGCTCCATAGATGAGGTTTACCTTGCCGGCGCTGGAGACGGTGGCCGTGGTTGCATCGGCATATCCTGAAAGGGATGTTTCGGCAGCCGGCGCGGCGAGCGAGGTGATGTTGGAAATGGTGTAGTTCGACGCCCCGGTGGCGCCGGAATTCACCACCGAGACTAGGCTCGCATCAGAACTGTTGGCTACCAGTCCCTGGCCCGATCCCAGCGCACTCAAAGCGGCGATGCTCGATCCCAGATTTGCCACTTGAGGGTTCAGTGCCGTCAGCGCTGCCTGCTTTTGCACCAAATCGGTTTGCTGATTCTGGAGTTGTTGTACCGGCAGTTGCTGGATCTGAACCTGGCGATTGAGAATGGCTTGAAAATCGCTGGAATAGGAGCTTAGGCCGTTGAATGCGATGGGGGTGGTAGCTGAAGTGGACATTCTTGTATTCTTATCGGACATGTTCATCGGCCTCTTAACCTTAAAGTTCGCCGTACCTCCAGCGCAAAGGCGGTGGTAGGCGCTCCTCAAAACTGTGTCATCATTTCTTCTGGAGTCCCTATGAACAAGAATTGTGCGATTACGTTGCTTTCCGCGGCCACGGCCTGCGCTCTATTGGCGCAGGAGCCGCCTGCCAACCCGCTGGTCAACGGGGAGAAGGGTATCTACACCTACATCAGCGGCGCTCTCATCGCCGCAGCCGAGAAGATGCCGGAAGAAAACTATGCGTTCAAGCCAACGCCCGAGATTCGCAGCTTTGGCCAGTTGGTGGGTCACGTTGCCGATGCCCAGTACATGTTCTGCTCCATGGCGCTGGGCGTAAAGAATCCGACGCCCAGCATCGAGAAAGGCATAACCGCCAAGGCCGAC
>Ga0075017_100000099_pt1 | contig 36238 bp, 38 predicted proteins | sample AleBraG_ABR_2012_FD_71475 | JGI IMG/M metagenome (GOLD analysis project Ga0075017, IMG submission 71475) | Freshwater sediment microbial communities in response to fracking from Pennsylvania, USA - Alex Branch Run_MetaG_ABR_2012 | ecosystem: Environmental > Aquatic > Freshwater > Creek >... | reverse complement strand
CCGATTTGACCTCGAAGCCGGGCATGACGGGGGCGAAACCGGCCCGGCCCTCGCGCGCCGCGGCGCGCGAGGGCCGGGCCGGTTTCGCCCCCGTCATGCCCGGCTTCGAGGTCAAATCGGTCGCGAGCCGCGCTGAGGGCGGCGAGTGGGTCAAGCAAACCCGAGCGCCGGGCGAGGAGTTCGAGGTCCCCGATGGGCATCGGGTCAAGGGCGTTTCGGCGCTCGTGGACCCCGACGGGCGGACAGTTCAGCAGTGGGTCAAGACGTCCGAGGGCGCGCCGGAGATCGCTGCGATCGAAGCCGTCAGGGCGGCGTTCGCCGACTTCGAGCCGCTGGCCCCGGCCGTGGCGCGGCCGAAGGACAAGCGGGGCGATCTTCTGACGGTCTACCCGATCGCCGATCACCATTTGGGCCTTGCGGCGTGGGGCCGGGAGACGGGCGACGACTACGACCTTAAAATCGCGACCAAGTTGCTGCGCGAGACGATGGCCGAACTCGTGGCGCGATCGCCGGAGTCCGAAGTCGGCGTCGTGCTCAACCTCGGCGACTTCCTGCACGCGGACAATTCGTCGAATCGGACCGAAAAGAGCGGGAATCCGCTCGACGTCGACACGCGCTACGCCAAAGTGCTCAACGTCGGGTCGCAGTTGCTCGCCGAGAGCGTGATTCAGGCGCTCTCCAAGCACGATCGCGTCGTTTTGCGGAATCTGCCGGGGAACCATGACCCCTACAGCGCGCTCGCGCTGACGATGGCCTTGAAGGCATATTTTCGGAACGAAAAGCGGGTGAAGGTCGACGACGATCCGGGCCGATTCTGGTTTTTCCAGCACGGCCAAGTCATGCTTTGCGCCACGCACGGCGACATGGCCAAGCCAGACCAGATGCCCGGCATTGCCGCAGCGATCCGGCCCGACATCTGGGGCGCGACGCAGTTCCGCTACGGCTACGGAGGTCACGTCCACCACAAATCGAAGCGCGTCAGCGAAGTCGCCGGCATGATCTTCGAGACATTCCAGACGCTCGCGGCGAAAGACGCATGGCACGCAGGCGAAGGCTACGTCAGTGGGCGCTCGATGACCGCCGTGACACATCACTGCGATAGCGGCGAGCACATGCGCCATACGATAAGCGTCCCGAGGTCGCCGTGAGCTACAGGCTCAAACGTATCTCGCCGGGCGTGGACCCATTCGACCGGACCTATCTCGTCGACCTTCACGAGGACGTGTTCGGCACCAGCGCGCCGCCGATCATTCCACATGAGGGCGTCTGGTTTGTCGTGACTGACGGTCCGAAGTATGTCGCGTTCGGCGGGATGCGCTACCTGCCTAAGATGGTGAACTGGGCCTACCTTAACCGGTCCGGCGTGCTTAACGCGCACCGAGGGCGCGGGTTGCAGAAGCGTCTCATTCGAGCCCGAGAGCGATACGCTAGGCGCGTAGGCATCAAGGTGTTGGTGACTGACACGAGCTTTAACCCCGCGTCGGCCAACTCCTTGATCGCCACAGGATTCCGTGTTTACGATCCGGTCGAGCCTTGGGCTTTCGAGCACTCGATTTACTGGAAGAAGGAACTCGCATGATTCGTCTCGTCGCGCTCACCGGCCGCGCCGGTGCCGGGAAGACCACGCTCGCCAAGAGGCTCGAAAAGGAGCTTGGGTTCACTCGCACGTCGTTCGCGGCTCCGATCAGGCGTATGCTCGGCGAACTCGGCATCTCGCATGATGATTTTACGGGGGACAAGGAAGCGCCGCACCCGCTGTTGGGCGGCGTGTCCTTACGCCACGCGATGCAGACTCTCGGCACCGAGTGGGGCTGTATGTGCATCAATCAGGACATTTGGTCGGGTATATGGGAGAAGGAGGCGAGGGAGCTTGTTAAGGCCGGACCCGTCGTGGTCGACGATTGTCGGTTCGTCAACGAAGTCTCGTCTGTGCGGGCTCTCGGCGGCGTGATTGTGCGAGTTCACAACAGCAGGGTCCACTTGCCGGTCACTCACGCCAGCGAGCGTGGTGTAGGGGTCGAGGACTTCACGATCCTCAACGAAGGGTCGCCCGACGACGCCTACGCCGCCTTGACAAAGTTCCTCACGAAAGACCAAAATACCGCATGAGCAAGTGGGAACTGCCTACGCAGTTGCCCGGCGGCGATCTACTGCCCTTCATGAGCGGTCGCCACCGGGCGACGATGATCGACGCCCTGTTCCACCACACGGGCGGATTCGAGCGCGCGGCTGCGTGGATCGAAAAGAACGACGACAACTACGGGGAGTTCCTCATCAAGATTTGGGCTAAGGGCGCGACTCGACCGACCGCCGTCGAGAGTCTGACGCCCACCGCTTCGGTCGAGGACTTGCTGGCACGGCTCGACGCCGGTGAGCATGCCAAGGTCGTATCGTGAGTCAGCCAGAGGATTTGTCACGTCTAGCCCGGCTGCGCGATCCCGCGGGCCTGCCGGAGTTCTCAAGCTCGTGTCTGGTCGTCCGCACGAAGGCCGGACAGTTCGTCAAGCTCGAACTCAACTCGGCGCAGAAGTATGCGCACATGCGAGTCGAGACGCAGCGCGCGACGACAGGGCGCGTGCGCGCGTTGTTCCTCAAGGGGCGTCAGCAGGGGCTCTCGACCTACATCGCCGCGCGCTACTACCAACGCGCGTCTCTCAACCGAGGCGTCAATGTTTTCATCCTGTCGCACGAGCAGTCGTCGTCCGACACCCTGTTCGGGATGGTGGATCGCTATCACAAGTCGAATCCGCTCGCGCCTCATATCGGCGTGCAGAATACCCGCGAGCTTGAGTTCGACAAGCTCGAATCTTCCTACGTGGTTGCGACGGCTGGCGCGCGCGGCGTCGGACGTGGCAAGGCGATCACGCTGTTTCACGGCTCCGAAGTCGCGTTCTGGCAGAACGCCAAAGACCACTTCTCCGCGTCCGTGCAGGCGGTTCCTCACGCCGACAACACTGAGGTCATGCTTGAGAGCACTTCGGCCGGGCCGAGCGGCGAGTTCTACGAACGGTTCAACGACGCGATCGCCGAGCGCGGCGATGGCTACATGGCCGTGTTCATCCCGTGGTATCTCAGCCCCGAGTATCAGCAGCCGACCGGCGACGACTTTCAACTGGACGACGCGCAACTTGAGGGCGAAATTTCGGAAGCGGAGTACGCCTCGGTCTACGGACTGACCGCGCCGCAGATGGCGTGGCGTCGCATGAAGCTGCGCGAACTTCGCGACCCCGCGCTGTTCCGTCGCGAGTACCCAGCTTCGATTCAGGAAGCGTGGTCGTCAGCGAGCGACGACCGCCGCTTCATTCAACCGGGGCTCGTGCTGCGCGCCCGAAAGAACCGACGCGACCGTGGCACAGGTCCTCTCGTGATCGGCATCGACCCGGCGAGCGGTGGCGGGGACAGATTCGCGATAGCGTGGCGTCGCGGCATGGTCGTCGAGAAGCTAGAGCACCGCACGAAGATCGATATTCTGGAATCGTTCGCGTGGGTCAAGTCGATCATCGAGCGCGACCAGCCGGCGCGAGTCTACATCGACGCCGGCAACATCGGCGTCGACCTAATCACGATGCTGCAAGCCTCCGGCCCGCGCTTCACCGAGTGCGTGCGCGCGGTCAACTTCGGGGCCAAGAGCGAGTTCAAGCTGGCCTACCCCAACATGCCCGGCCCGGCGAACCGGCGGGCGGAGATGTATCAGAGGCTCCGGGACTGGCTTGGGCTGCCCGAGGGGGCGAGCATCCCCGACGACGACGCGCTCGAAGCCGATGTCACAGCGCCGCGCGAGAAACCACAGCTAAATAATGATTTTTACCTCGAAGCCAAAAAGGACATGGCGAACCGCGGCGTGCGGTCGACCGACCTGTCGGACGCGGTGGTTTTGACATTCGCCTCGCTTGAATATATTCCAACGTGGTCCGAACCCGCCCCCAAGGCGGTCTACGGGGAGTTGAAGCCCGCTCGCAGGGGCGAAAACGTCTACTACGAGGCGGCTGTGAGTCCTGACAGTTGGATGGGCTGACATGGCGAGCAAGTATCAAATCTACGGCAGGACCTCGGGCGATCCAAACGCCGAGGCCCCGAAGTTCGACGTGCCGGAAGGCTACGAGAACGAAGCCGAATTTTTGATGGAAATGAGGGCGATGTTCGCCGACGACGTGGGGGCGGACCGACTCAACCGCGACGCGGCGCTCGAAGACCTACAGTTCTTCGTCGGTCAGCAGTGGGATGACAACGTTGTGGCCCGCCGGCAGGCGCAGAAGAAGCCGGTCATGACAATCAATCGGCTACCGGCCTTCGTCGCCCAAATTCTCGGTTCGCGTCGCCTCAACGAAACAGACATCAAGATCGCCGCCGACACCGGCGGGCAGGTCGGCGTCGCGCAGGTTCGCGAGGGGCTGATCCGAAATATCCAGAAGGTCTCGAACGCCGAACTGGCTTATGACACTTCGCTCGCGGGCTCCGTGACGTGCGGCATCGGCAACTTCAAGGTCGATCTCGAATATGCCGAGGACAGCGCGCGCGGCGAGCAGGACATCAAGTTCAACCCGATCATGGATCATCTGTCCGTGGTTTGGGACCGCAACCTCACCGACCCCACCGGCGCGGACGCCACGCGCTGCTTCCTCGTCGATCTTCTCAGCCTCCAAGATTTTTACCAGAGTTGGCCGTGGGCTCGCCCAAGCGATCCGCCTATGGACTACAATATGCGTGGCGATCTCCGCATGACAGGCTGGATCAGTGCGAACGACGTGCGAGTCGTCGAGTACTGGCGCATGCGCAAGCACAAGCGCATGATCGCACAGTTGGTCAACGGCTCTACGGTCGACGTAACCGATGTCGAAGACCCGATGAAGATGCTGCAAATATCGCAGTGGCCAGACGGCTCGCCGATCATCCGCGAGACGATGAAGAAATACGCGCAGATGTACATCTGCTCGGGCACTCAGATTCTCAGCGGGCCTTACAACCTGCCGATCTCTCGCACTCCGATCTTTCGCGTGCCGGGCTGGGAGATGCGAGTCGGCGAATGGCGTCACCGCTGGGGCCTGATCCGGTTCCTTAAGGACCCGCAGAAGCTTCATAACTTCTGGCGCTCGGTCGTCGCCGAAAAACTCATGCAGACGCCGCGCGCGGTGTGGACCGCGAAACAGGAAGCCGTCGTCGGCCGTGAGGAACAGTGGCGCACGTCGCACATTTCCGACGACCCGCTGCTCATCTGGAACGGCTCGGCTGGCGAAGCTCCCGTTCGTGTCATGCCCGCTCAGATGGAAGACAGTCTGATGGGTCAAGCGGAGATGACTTCGCAGGACATCAAGGACGTGTCGAATATCCACGAGGCGAATCTCGGGATGCCGTCGAACGAAGTGTCGCAAGTCGCGATCATGGCGCGTCAGCGCGTGAGCGACACCGGCACGATCATCTATCACGACAACCTCGCCAAGGCGCAGGAGTCGGCCGGACGTGTGGTCAACGAACTCATCCCTCTCGTCTACGACACGCCGCGCGTAATCAAGGTCATGGGTCAGGATGGCGTGGTCTACCAGCAGGCGATCAACGACTTCAACGACCCGAAGTCGATCGACATTACGGTCGGTAAGTACGACGTGACGTGCGGCGTCGGGCCGAGCTACGCGACCAAGCGCATCGAGCAGGCCGCCAGCATCCTCGGCATGTCTCAGTCGATGCCGCAAATTCTATCGCTCGCCGCCGACCTCATCGTCGAGGCGCAGGATTGGCCGCAGGCCGATAAGATCGCGACGCGACTCAAGAACGCCATGCCGCCGGGCATCCTCGGCCCGGAAGAGATGACGCCCGCGCAGCAGGCCAACGCACAGGCCGCCGCAGCGTCGCAGCAGGATCAGGCGCAGGCCGCTAAGTCGATAGCGGTTGCGAACTACCTCAAGACCCAAAGCGAGGCCTTGCTAAATTCCGCAAGGGCGCGTAATTTCGCCGCCGAAGCGGCTAACCAGCCGCAAAAACTCGCGATAGAGTCGTCGCGCGCCGCCTCCGAGGCCGCGCACACGGACTATCAGGACAGGCTTGACGCCCTGCGCTTGGCGCACGGGGTTTAAGGGAGAACGGACTTGGCCGAAGTTGAAAACGCGACCGTCACCGCTACGGACGACGGCAACCGGGGCTTGCAAGGTAAGACGCCGACCCTAGAGCAGCAGATCAGCGCCTTCAAGGGCGCTTCATTCGAGGATGGCGCGCTCAAGGGCGCGCAGGATGGCAAGACCGCCATAACAGCGGCAACGGAGCCCGTGGAGGGCGCTGAGGGCACCGAGGGCGTTGTGGCCCCTACGGAGAAGCCCAAGGCCAAGAGCGCGCAAGAGCGCATCGATCAAGCGGTGCGCAAGCAGCGCACGGCCGAGCGCGACGCTCAGTCCGCGCGCGACGCGCTGACCGCGCTCAATGAGCGGCTGGCCCGCCTCGAAGGTCGTCTTGAAGGGCGGCCCTTGACAGAGACCGCGAAGGGCACTAGTCCTGCCGCCCGCGATGCTTCCGCTCCCGATCCGGCGAAGTATCAATACGGGGACTTGGACCCGCGGTTCATTGCCGACCTCGCTCGTCACGAAACGACGAAGCTGATCGAGGCCGACAAGACTGCCCGCGAGTCCGCCCGCAGGACCGAGGCCGAGCAGCAGGCCAAAGCTGCGTTCGACGCAACCAAGGCCAAGTTCACGACCGCGGCCGTCGCCAAGTATCCAGACTTCCAAGAGACGGTGCTTGATACCGTTGCGGATTGGGATTTGTCGCAGACTGTGGGCGAACTTGCGCTTGAGAGCGATGCCGGACCTGAAATCCTGTATCATCTCGCCACGCACGCCGACGAGAGCAAAGCTCTCGCGAAACTGTCACCGGCCAAACAGGCCGCTTGGTTTGGGAAAATGGAGGCGTCATTCGCCTCTCCGGCCGCGTCATCGGCCGCAGCGGCAGGCGGGCGCTCCGCGCCCACGGCCACAAGAATGACGCAAGCCCCCGCTGTCCCTGCAACGCGAGTTCGAGGCAACGGGAACCCGAGTCCAGTCTCGCCCGACACGACCGACTTCAAAGCTTTCGAGAGGCTGGCGGCGTCGTCGAGACACTAACCACTGAGGGGCTACGCCCGTGTCCAACGTCAACCAATTTCTTAACGCGCAGGAGTATGCCAATGTCATGCTCCTGCTGCTCAAAAACCAGCTTGTCTTCGGTCGTCTCGTCGACGGCCAGTTCAAGGACGAAGTGACCGACGAGAACGGCCTGACGATCAACGTCAAGCGCCCGCCTCGTTTCATCGACGCCAAGGATGGCACTGCGAACCTCGTGTTGCAGGACCTCGTGACCGGCACTGCGCCCGTCGCGGTGGACCAGTACTCCAAAGTTCACGTTCAGGTCGGCGACATCGAGTACATTCAGAGCTTCAACGCTCTGATGCAGAATGAGACGATGAAGTCCGCGGCTTCGACGCTGGCGCACTCCATTGACAAGTTCATCGCTGGCAAGACGCTCGGCTTCCCGTCGTGGGTCGCCGGTGCGGCTCCGTCCGCAGGCGGTTCCGCGAACGCTGTCGACCCGACGAAGGGGATCAATTCCCCGTCCGAGGCGATGGCCGGCCACACCCGCCTCATGGCGCAGGGCGTCCCGAACGTCGACCTCAGCGGCGTCGTGTCGTTCAAGGACGGTGAGATGATCCGCGGTTCGTTGCTGTCGGCCTTCACGCCGGCAATCAACGTCCCGGCTCTTGAGCGCGTGAAAATCCCGCTCATCTCCGAGGTCGACTGGTACGCCTCGCAGCAGCTTCCGGTCTTCACGACCGGCACGCGGTTGCAGGGCAACGGTTCGTCCACGGGCTCCGTCATCAACGGCGCGAACCAGAACGTCAACTATCGCGACGTGAAGGGCTCGGCCGGAACGGCGGGCATGTTGCAGAACCTGACCATCACTGGCGACGCCAACGCCGTGACGTTCAAGAAGGGCGACGTGTTCACGATCGCGAATGTCTACGCTTGGGATTGGCGCGCTCAGCAGGCGCTCCCCGATCTCCAGCAGTTCACGGTCCTTGCGGACGTGACCGCGGGTTCCTCGCCGGCAACGGCGGTGCTCTCGATCTCGCCCCCACTCATCGTGCAGGGCACCAACGACGCGACCGGTAACAGCTACACGAACACCGCGTTCGCGACTGTTGACTCGATCCCGGCCAATGGCGCCTTCATCCAGTTCGCCGGTGCGGCGAGCACCAAACTGACCGTCCGGTCCGCGTTCCACAAGCGCGCGATTTCGATGGTCAGCGCCCGCCTGCACATGCCGTTCACCGGCGTCGCCAGCTACGCTGTCGATCCCGACACCGGCATTTCGGTCCGCTACTGGCGCGGGTCGGACATCAGCACCGGCAACCACATTCACCGTTGGGACTGCATGTACGGCGCAGCGGTCCTCGACGGTTTCCTCGGAACTCGGGTCTGCGGCTCCTAGCTTTTGACCCAAAGTTCGGCTAAGAGACAGGCGCGGCTCACCCCGCGCCTGTTTTCACGAGAGGCCCATGAATCGCCCCCTGACCAAAATGGACATGCTCAAGGCGCATATCCGAACGCCAGCGCCAGTCGTCGAGATCGCCGCTCCGCTCACCCCTGCGCCCGCCGAGACTGCCGTAGAGGCCGCAATGGGCCGCGCGGAGCTAATCTCCGCACTCCGCTCCCGTGGCTTGCGGTTCAACCCAAGGGCCTCTACAGAGGCGCTTGCGAAGCTTTTGGAGTAGGCTGTGGGAACGCCGGTCGCCAACATCATCGCACGGGCCTATCGCGAAGCCAACATCACGGCTCTCGGGGCGATGCCCACGGCCGCGCAGCAGAACGAAGGGCTCGACAACCTCAACAGCTTCATGTCGCTCGCACTCGGGCAGGACTTGGGCGAGCCGCTGTACGACTGGCTCGCGCCGCGCCCGCAGCGCACCGCGCCCGTCGCCGCCAACTGGCCGCAGGGGCCTTGGGGCAACCCGGACCCGCTGACCTACCCCAACGTTAACGTCACGCCCTTCCCGAACAACAACGCGCGCATCGTGTGGGGCGGCCAGACGCAGACCATCTACTTCCCCGAGAACCCGAACAACGGCGGGCGCGTTGGCCTCGTCCAAGGCTCCGGCAAGGGCGATCACGGCACGCCCGGCGACGTCCTGACGCTCGACGGCAACGGCCGCTACGTCAACGCGCCCGGCACGTCCTTGCTCACCTTCACATTCAGCAACTCGGCCCCGGCCGCGGGTAACTGGATTTACGTCGCCGCGACGGGCATGTGGGTTTCCATCGGCGCGCTGGCGCTGACCGACATTCTCTTGTTCCCGCCCGACTACGACGACTATTGGATCACGGGGCTCGCCGGTCGTCTCGCGCCGAAGTACAACAAATCCTTGAGCGCCGAGACGCAGGCCGCCTTCCTGCTCAACCAAACGAAAGTGCGCGCGGAGTTCCGCCAGCCGCACGACACTGTCTACGGCTCCGACAATTTCCCGAACACCTTGCAGGCTTACAACGCCGGTCGCTGGCTGTTCCCGTTCCCCTACTAAGCCATGACCACGATCCCCTTTGGCCTCGGAGCCTACAACCGAACCTACGCTGGGTCGCCGGAGATTCAACTGCTCAACAGGTTCGTCGAGCAAGTGCCGTCGAACCTTCGCGAGCGTGTCGGGCTTATATCGCGCCCGGCGACGACCTACCTCGCCACGATAGGCGGCGGGCCAATCCGAAGGTCGTACTCCAAGCTCGGTTTGTTCAACGGCGACTTGTTCATCGTGTCGGGAAACAGCCTGTTCCGCTACCCGGCGGGCGGCCCCGTGATCCCGATCATCGGGAACGTCGGCAACGGCAACCCGAAAATGACATGGGACGCCGGGCCCGGCTACCAGCACCTTTTCATTTCGGACGGCGAGCTTCTACAGGTCTACGAAGGCGGCACGCACGCCTCCGGCACTCTGTCGGGCAGCGTGCCGACGAATCAGGTCATCGACATCGGCGGGACCTACTATTCTTGGAACGCCGCCGTCGACACGAACTCGCCGGACGGCTCGTCGGCGCACCCGTGGCTCGCCAAGCCGACCAGCGGCGGCAACGCATGGAACGCCATGGCGAACATGCTGAATTTCATTGGCGTGCCCGGCACCGACTTCTCGACCGCCCTCGGAGGCGCGAACACTCAGGTCACGGCGGTCGCGAACGGCGGCCCAGCGATCTCCATGACCGTTACGGCGATAACCGATCTCACGGCCGGCAACTCCATTGTGACGAGCGTTTTCAGCGGCGCGGGCATTTCGTGGAGCCATCCGACCCTCGTGGGCGGCGGCACGCACTCGCTCGTCGGCGTCTACGTTCCGACCGGCGAGCCGATCAACGGCCTTTGCACGCTCAATCACTACGTCATGGCGAGCGTCGGCGGCACGAACAAAATGTTCTTCATCCTGCCCGGCGAGATCGTGATCCAAACGCTCAACTTCTTCGCGAAGGAGAGCAACCCTGACCCGATCATCGACCTTCTGACCTCCGGCGACACGTTCATCGCGGCGGGCTCGGGTTCGATTGAGACGTGGTTTGGCACAGGCGAACTCAATGCGCCGTTCGCGCCGATCGAAGGTCGCACGATCGCGCGGGGCATTATTGACGGGACGCTCGTATTGGTGCAGGACACCCCAGTTTTCGTCGGCAGTGACGGGGTCGTCTACATGCTCTCGGCCGGCGCTTTGCAGCGCATCAGCGACAATGGGATTGAGGAGCGTATTCGCATCCTTACGAGGCAACAGGCGGGCGTCACATGAGCAACGTGTTTGTAGATGGGTTCGCCACTTACGGCGTCGGGTCGGGTATCCCCACGAACGTCGGCAATCCGGTCGCTCAAGCTCTATTGGCGGGCCGCTACGCGGCCTTGTGGCCTCTTGGCAGCACATTTGGCCTCGGCGTCCTGCCGTGGGCTCCGTCCGACCCTGACATCTATTTCTCGGCTCCGCTCAAAGGCACCGACCACCAATATGACGGCCTGAGGCTGGCGCTCCCCGCCACCACCACGACGGTCGTTGTCTCCGCCTACGTGGCGCTCGACTCTCTGCCCACGGTCGGCGGCGCAGAGCTTCTGGTTTTCAGCGACGGCTCGAACAACCCCCTGTGTGCGCTCGCGGTCACGACGACCGGCGCGATGATCCTGCACATTATCGACTACTCGCAGGCGCACCCGAACTCCATCATTGCCTCGACGAGCGGCCCGGTCATGACGGCGCAGAGCGCCGCGCATATCGAGTGCAAGCTTGTGTGCGGCACCAACAACTCCAACACGTTCACGCTTCAAGTCAACGGCGCGGCGGTCATCACTGCGACCGCGCTCCCAATGTCGTGGGACCCGACGCAGACCTACCCGCACAACAACACGAACCCGTGCGCGCAAATCACGTTCAACGGCGACAGCGCCGTGCTCGGGTCGGTCAGCGCGTCGAGCCTCTATATCGGCAACCTGATTGTCCGCGACGCCAACGGCGGCGTGAACAACGACATCACGGGCGATCGCCGCGTCGCCACGCTGTTCGTCAACGCCGACGACCCGCTTCATCAGGGCTGGACCGGCCAGCCGCTCCGCCGCTTCGGCGCGGGCATCCTCGACCTGACGAACAACGCCACGTCCGGCAACTATAACACCGGCGTCGCTGTGGCGACGCCCACTACTTCGCTCGACATCGGCGCGGCGCAGTTCACGATCGAAGGCAACTTCCGCTTTCAAGGGCTGCCGAGCGGATCGTCCAAGGCGGTGCTGTACTCGCACTGGGATGAGCCGCATAACAAGCGCGCGGTCGAACTCTACGTCGGCGGCCCGTCGCTCGAAGGCGGCAACCTCGTGTTCCGCATTTCGACTGACGGCACCGGCGGGACGATCACGGAAGTCATCTCGTGGCCAGTGCAGTTCATCGTCGGGCACTACTACCATATCGCCGTCGCGCGCGACGGGTCGAACAACACGCGCCTGTTCATCAACGGCGTGATCCAAGGCGTCCCCGTCGCCGACGCGCACACTTATTTCAGTGGCGGCGCTAGCGGCGCGAGCCCGGCGATCGGCGCTGACCAGAACGCGGGCGTCGGCGGCGTCGCCGGCACCGGCTTCGACGGCTGGGTCGATGAGTTCCGCCTGACGATCGGCTACTGCCGCTACCCCGCCAACTTCACTCCGCCGGTCGCGGCGTTCCCGCGCGGCGGCGGCGACCCTCAGTGGGCGGACGTGGCGTGGATCAGCGGCTTCGACGCCGGCACGATCGTCGACGAAAGCTCCTACGCCCGCGCGCTCACCGCGCAGAACGGCGCAGTCGCAGTCCTGCCCACGGACGGCGACTTCAATTTTGAGACGTTGAACAAGAGCGGCCCGCCCTACGACAACTCGTTCATCGAAGCGGCGCTCATCGCGGCGTCGCAAATCCTGACCTACACCGCAGCGCCGATCGCCAACGACACGATCACTGTGGGCACCAAGGACGGCACGGTGCCGGCGGTCTACACGTGGAAAACGACGCTCACCGGCGCGAGCTTCGAAGTCCTGCGCGATCCGTCGATCTCGGTGAGCCTCGCCAACTTGGTCGCGGCGATCAACGCGGGCGCGGGCGCAGGCACGACCTACGGCACCGGCACGACCGCCAACTTCAACGTCGGCGCGACGCCGCTCTCGACCATGGAGCTTGTCGCGACTGCGCTCGTCCCCGGCGCGGCGGGCAACGCGGTCGCGTGCTCGTCGACCGACCCCGGCGGCACATGGGGCGCGACGACGCTCGCAGGCGGACAGGATATCCCCGCCTACTCGCAGTTCGGCTACGCGCGCCTCCCGTCCAACGCCACGCTGGCGGACAGCATCACGATCCTGTCGCGGTCGTGGAAGACGGACGCCGGCGGCTGCGTCGTGCAGCAGAGCTTCGTCGGCGGCAGCGGCGGCGTGGCGGCGGGCGCGTCCGTGTCCGTGGCGACGGCCCCCAACTTCCACACCGATCTCATCGAGACGGACCCCGACACGTCGGCGCACATTACGCCGACGACGGTGTATCAGGGCAAAATCAGGGTCAATAGGACTTCCTAATGACCTACGCTCGGGGCTCAGAGGGCGCGGTCCTCGCGCCGATCGCCGGGCTGACGCGCGCGCACGAATCGCTTGTCGCGGCGCTCGTCACCTACGGCGTCGCCTCGAAGCGCGGCGACGTGAGCGTAGAGAGCGCGTTGGTGCCCTACGCCCTCGGCGCGAGCGCGATCCCGCGCGTCTCGGAGTTGGCGATGCTCGTCGCCTACTCGACGGCCGAGCCCGTCGTCACTCAGTCGCGCGCGTGGACGTTCACGATGGACGGTCATACGTGGTATGTGCTCGACCTAGGCCAGCAGGGCACGTTCCTATACGACACCGGCTCACAGTCTTGGTGCAAATACGAGACGCAGGGCTTCGCCGGATGGAACCTCCGAAACGGAACCATGTGGAACACCGGCGCGTCGCGCGTCGTCGGCGGCGACACGCTCGGCCCCTACGTTTGGGAACTCGACCCGCTCAAGATTTTCGACGACGATTTTCGCGACGTGGCGCATGCCGCTTCCGCGGCGATCACGCTGCGCTCGCGCGTCTACAAGTCCATGTCGGAGCTTCGCGTCGCCATGAGCGCCGGCCTGCTCGACGACACGACTGGCGCGGCGTTCGTCCAACTCACCTACAGCGACGACGACGGGCAGACTTATAGCGCGCCAATCGTAGTCCAACTACTGTCCGGCACAACGCCCGACGGGCAGCAGGACATCAGGTTCCCGTCGCTCGGGTCATTCATGGCCCCCGGCCGCATCATGCAAATCGCCGACGTCGGCGGCGCGCTGCGGCTCGACGGCGCGGACGCCATGATCGACAATTACGACGAAGAGGAGCCGGTCGCTCCGGGAACGTAAGTGACTCTCGTCTCCACGCCGCGCTCAACAGGCTCGCTGGCAGCCCTGACCGACGTGGACGTTGCGTCCGTAATGCCCGGCCAAGTTCTGGCCTATGGCATGGTACCCGGTCCTGTTGCGGACAAATGGGTTCCGATCACGATAGCCGGCGGCGGCGTCACCTTGACTGTGGACGAGTTCGTGGCTACGGCTGACGGCGCGCAGAGTAGGCCAATCCTCAACGGCTCCCCCACGCCGCCGGGCATCGACCTCACGATAAACGGGATGGACCAGCCGACCAGTTCCACGACGGTCGTTGGAACCAGCATCGTAATTCCATCCGGCATGAACGTGTTGGCGGGTGACTTGGTTAGATTGTCCTACTAGGAGGCTAAAATGGCGGCGAATCAAATCAACGGTTCAACGCAGATCAAGGCGGCCACAGTCCCGCTGTCGGCCCTCGTGACCGGCTACTCGATCCCGACCGGTAACTTGGCGCAAGGGTCGTTGTTCGTGCAGTCCGGCGGCTCCGTCGCCATGACGGCCTCATTCAACGCTGGGTCGAACACGGTCATAAACGTGGCGACGCCAGTGAACGGCACCGATGCGGTGAACAAAGCCTACGTCGATGCGAAGGTCGGCGGCATCGGCGGCTTCCACGACGTGCGCATCCTGTCCAACGCCAACATCGGATCGCTCTCGGGCCTGTCCGCCGTCGACGGCGTGACCCCAGTGGCCGGCGACGTGCTCTTGCTCATCGCGCAGACGACCGCCTCGCAGAATGGGCCTTGGACCGCCGCGTCCGGCGCGTGGACCCGCCCGTCATGGTGGGCCGGCGGTTCGGTCGTCAATGAGGGCCAGTATTTCGTCGTCGCCGAAGGCACGACCTTCAAGAACACGAAGTTCTTTTGCACGACCACGGGCACGATCACCGTCGACACCACCAGCGTCAATTTCGCTCAGGACCTATCCGGCACGACCTACTCCGCCGGCACGGGCTTGCAGCTTGTCGGGTCGGTCTTCTCGGTGCTTTACGGCACGACCGGCACGACCGCTGCGGTCGGCAACGACTCGCGCATCACCGGCGCTCTGCAAACCTCGGCGCTCGGCACAGGCGTCCAGACGGCGCTCGGCGTCAACTTGAACACCGGCGCGGGCCTGTTGGGCCTGTCCGGCGGCGTCGTGCCCGCTGCGCAGTTCCCCACGCTCTCCGGCGACGTCACGACGCCGGGCAGTTCGCTCACCACGACGGTCAACAACACGTCGGGCTCGGGCTTCACCAAATACACCAACTTCGTGTTCAACGAAGTGCCGGGCGGCGCGATCAACGGGGCGAACACGAGCTTCACGCTTGTCACCGCGCCCGCCAATTCGAGCGCCGACTTGATGCTGTTCAAGAACGGCATGCTGCTTCTGGTCGGGTCCGGCAACGACTTCACGATCTCGGGCAGCACGATCACGATGCTGACCGCCCCGGCGACGGGCGATCAGCTTCTCGCCAACTATATGAAGTAAGGGCTCATGGCCGCGAACCAAATCAACGGCGCTACGCAGATAGCGAGCGGGACCGTAACCCGCTCGCGTCACAACACCGCCACGTCCGGCAGCGCGGTAATCACCAAAGTCATAGCTGGCACGAATACGTCGATCAGCAGCACCGGCGCAGACGCCGGTACGGGCGACGTGACGGTGAATATCCCGTCGCCGCTCACAGCCGGGCTCACGCTGATCGCCGGGACGTCGGCTATCGCCCCGCTCAAATTCACCAGCGGCACCAGTTTGACCACAGCAGCCGCCGGCGCGCTGGAGTACGACGGCACGGCGTTCTACGCCAGCATGGCGGCGAGCACGCGCGGCGTGCTGTCGACCGCGCAATGGGCGGTGCTCTCTTCGGCCTACACGCTCACGTCGCAGACCGCGGCGCAGAAGCTCTTCAACTCGTCGACCAACGGAGCCGTGACGCTACCGGTCGGCACTTACGAGTTCGAGTGCGAGTTTTCCCTGACGGCCATGTCGGCCACGTCCGGGTCATTCGGCTTCGCGCTCGGCGGCGCGGCGACGTTCACGCAGGAATGGACAGCGATCGCCGACAAGAGCGCGCTGGCCGTGGCGGCCTCGCCGCAAATGACCTTCAACACGGCGGCCAACACGACGCTGGCGACGGCCAGCATCGCCACGACCGGCGTTGCGCGGGTCCGCGGCATCATCCGCGTCACCGTGGCCGGCACAGTGATTCCTCAGGTGTCGCTCGGAGTTGCGGCGGCGGCGATCGTTGGTGTAAACTCCTTCTTCCGCATCGCTCAGATCGGCGGGTCGAGCGTAACGACTGTCGGCAATTGGAGCTAGCCATGGCACTCGACGTCCTCAGCGCCTCAGTCCCGATAGTCAACGTCAACAGGACGCCGACCGTCGAGTTCATGATTAAGTGGGAGCAGCTTGCCGCCACGCTGCTGACGATCCCCGCGCTCTCGACGCAAGTTGAAGTGTCCGCCGTGCTCGACGTGCTCGGCACGAACTTCGGCGATCTCATCTACCGCGGCCTGACGCAGTGGGGTGTCCTGCCTCCGGGCTCGGCGGGCCAAGTGCTGACGATCTCCGGCGGCGCTCCGACGTGGGCCTCGGCGGGGGCCGGCTCGCTCGCGGGCCTGACCGACGTGCTGCTCACCGCGCCGGCCAACAACGACGTGCTCACCTACGAGTCAGGCACGACGAAGTGGAAGAACAAGCCGGTGCCGCCGCCGTCGCTCGCGCTCGCGTCGCTGACCGACGTGCTGATAAGCGGCCTCGCCAACGGCCAAGTGCTGACCTACGTGGCCGGTGCGTCAAAGTGGGAGAACTCGCCGATCCCCGCGCAGGCGCTCTCCGGCCTGACCGACGTGAACGTCACCGAGGGTGCAGGCATCGACGGCAAGCTGCTGTCTTGGAACAACGCGACGTCGAAATGGGTCGCGGTGTCGGCCGGCGGCGGGACGCTCGCCAGCCTGACCGACGTGAACGTCACGGAAGGCGCGGGCATCGACGGCGACGTGCTGACGTGGAACAACGCGACATCGAAGTGGATCGCGGCGGCGGGCGGCGGAGGCGGGCACTTCCCGATCTTCATTCCGCCGTTGGTGGCCGACTTCTCGACGTCGCACATGAACACCGGCATGAGCGTCGCCAACGCCGCGGGCAGCCCCGGCTTGAAGGGCCTGCTCGCCCACAACGACGGCACGTCGAGCGACAATTTCATCAGCGCCCTACTCAATTCGACCTCGGGCACGTGGCGCATAACTGCTCGCATCCGACAGAGCAACCTTTATGTTGCCGACGGATGGGACGCCGCTGGACTGCTATGCGGCAAGAGCGGTAAGTATTTCTACGCCATGATTTCAAACTCTGGCGGAGCCGGTAACTTCTTCGGCGTATTCCCTATACGCGCCAACGACCTTAACGGCTCCATAAATACGATAGGATCGTTCATTACGCTAACTATGGAGCCCGAGTTCCTTCATCTCGACTACGACGGCACCAACATCAACGTGAGCGTGTCGATCGATGGCGAGCACCTACAGACCATCTACAGCGAAGCGGCAGCCACGTTCCTCGGCGGCGCGCCCGACCAGTTCGGACTCGGCTTCTCCGGCGGCGGCGGTCACGTGCTCAACTACTTCTACGAGCACTACCACGTCGGCTCGAACAGCGGCGTCCTTTACTCGTAACCCCTCTCATGCCATAGGCGCGCCATGTCTGCTCTTCCCCCTCCCCCACGCACAGGCTCCATGATGGCCCTCACGGACGTTACGCTCGCCAACCCGAGCGACGGCGATGTCATGACGTGGAGCGCGCCGAGCGGCGGCGTCGAGGGGCGTTGGAAGAACAAGCCGCCTAGCGGCGGCGGAGCGACGACGCTCGCCGCGCTGACCGACGTGGCGGTTTCAGCCCCCGCCGACAGGCAGTCCCTCGTCTACGACCTTGCAATGGCAAAGTGGGTCAACGGCCTTGCGGCCCTGACGGTCGAGCAGTTGTCCGATGCAGCTATCAGCGGGGCGGCGTCCGGCGACGGGCTCGTGTGGAACGGCAGTTCGTGGACCAATATCCCCCTCGTGATCGAAGGGAACCTGACGATCAACAGTCTCGCCGCCGGCCAGACGATCAAATGGGATGGCTTCACTTGGGTCAACACCGACTTCCCCAACGCAGGCACCGGCAGCACGAACGCTGTCGCCGGAGCGGCCACGCTCAACACCGTGGCCGGCGTGGTGCACAGCGAGGCGCTTGTCGCGCAGACCTCCTACACGCTGACGCTGACCAACTCCCAAATCGCGACCACGAGCATCGTCCTGTTCAACGTCTATGGGCTCGTAGGGGGCCCTGTCGATGCGACGATCGTATCGAAGATCGTGAACAACGGCAACGTCGTGCTGGCCGTGTCATTCCCCTCCTACACCGGACAGCTTTATTTCGATTTCGCCGTTCACAATTAAGAGGCCGCCGTGACCGACTTCGACCGCTCCCTGCCGCGCATCCTCGTCTACGAGGGCGGCAAGGTAGACGATCCGCAGGACCCCGGCGGGCGCACGGCCTACGGGATCACGCAGGCGGTCTACACGGCTTACCGCGCCAGCAAGGGTTTACCGTCTGAGGACGTGTTCGACATCGACCAGCCGACGGTCGCCGACATCTACAAGACCCGCTACTGGAATGCCGTGCGCGGCGACGATCTGCCGCCCGGCCTAAACTTCGCCGTGTTCGACGCCGCCGTGAACTCGGGCGTCGGCCGCGCGATCGAATGGCTGCAAGCCGCGCTCGGCGTCGGCGTGGACGGCATCATCGGCGACAAGACGCTGCAAGCGATCGCCGCAGTCGGCCCCGTCGACGTCGTGATCGAGGACCTGTGCTCGCGTCGGCTCGGCTCTCTCAAACGCCTCAAGACGTGGGGCCGCTACGGCAAAGGATGGTCCGCGCGCATCGCGAATGTCCAAAAGACCGCGCTTGCGTGGAACAACGCCACGCCGCTCCCGGTCAGTGTAAAGGCGCTCGGCGGGCACAAGAAGGCCGTGGTCAACGACCAGACGATCGCCGCCCCGCCCATGGGCCAAATGACGGCGCATATCACGACGGCCGCGGGCTCCGCGGCGACGGTCGCGACGCAGGCCGCTCAGCAGTTCCAGCCCCTTCAAGACACGTTCGCGTGGCTGAAATACGTGTGCGCGGGCCTGACGCTACTCGCCGTCGTGATCGGCATAATCGTGAAGATCATGAGCGACGCCAACGACGCAGCGCAGAAGTCGCAGGCGACCGCCATGGTTGACCCTGACGCCGACGCCTCGTGCTTCGCCGTCAACCTTCCCGTGGGCAACCCGTGATCGCCCTGCTGCCGTTCCTCCTGCGCAACTGGCGCGGCGTCCTGACGGCGGCGGCGCTGGCCGCCCTTATCGGATTCGGCCTCTATTATAGGCATCAGCTTATCGTCGAGGGCGAGCAGAAAGCCCTACAGGAGATCGAACATGCGAACGAGCAGGAGCAGAGCGCGGCGCTGCGCGCGGCTACGGGCGTGGTCGACTGCGACCGTGCTGGCGGTGACTGGGATCGCGCTGTCGGCATGTGCGTCGGTTCAACCAGTCGATAAGCCGTGCGGCGTCATAGTCGACAGTTTGAGAGACGTGCGCGGGAGCACCAAGAACGGCGACGTGCGGATAAGCGCGCACTTCGAGCGCGGTGTGGCGGCCGGATGCTGGACCCGTCAGGGTCCATGATCACTCATCTGGTCACGCCGTCCGACTACGATCGCGTTACCGATCTTCTCAACGAGTTTGCCTACACGCTCGCGCCCGGCCTCGGGCCGCTCAACGCCGGTCCGTTCTTCGCCTCGGCCAACAACGTCGGGTTCCGCACGCCGGACCATAACGGCTACGTGCTTTTCAGTCACGTCGGCAACCACGGCGACGGGGCGGTCTACGACGGGCATCTTCTCTGTAGGCCGAAATCGGGGGCGATCGCCCTCGGCCGGGCCGGCGTGGCCATGATGTTTACACACTGGCGGGCTAGTGCTATAGCCGCCTTGATACCGAAGACGAACCGCGCCAGTCGCATCGCCTTCCGCGCCATTGGAGGCACACCAATCGGCGAATCGGACGATAACCTCGGCCGCCCCTGCATCGCTTACATGTTGGAGCGCGGGCCGTGGGAGAAATCGTTGGTGCGATCGCTGGCCTAGCCGGCGGCTTAATCCAGAACGCGGGAGCCGGGAAAGCCGCCAAGCAGGCGCTGACCGGCTTCAACTATTTGACGAACAGCCCGCAGGTGCAGGGCTACGTCAATCAGGGCTCACAGGCGATCGCGGGGCAGGGCAACACCGAGGGGTCGATCGCGGGCCTGCTCGGGCAGGGTCCGAACAGCGCCGCCAATCAGGCGGCCTTCAACAACTATCTCGGGTCGACCGGCTACCAATTCCAACTCGGTCAGGGCACGCAGGCGATCAACTCGAACGCGGCGTCGCGCGGGCTGCTCCAATCCGGGGCCAACGCCAAGGCGCTCGAGGGGTACGGCCAGAACCTCGCCTCGACGACGTTCAACAATTACCTCTCGCAGCTTGGCGGGCTCGGCGCGTTGCAGGGCCAGACCGCGGGGATCGGCGCGAACGTCATAGGCGGCATCGGTCAGGCCGGCACGGCCGGCGGCGCGGGCGCGGCCAACGCGACTCTCAACGGCGCTAACGCGCTGGGCAACAGCATCGCCGGGTTCGGCGGCGCGGTCGGTAACTTTCTCGGCTAGGAGCGCCCGACATGCTCGGTGACAACCTCTGGAGCAGCGCCCAACAGGGCATCAACTCCGACCAAAGCATCATTCAGAACAGCCTTCTGAATCAGGCCAACGCTGCGCGCGTCGCGGCTTACGGCCCCATGGCCGGCAACCCCGAAGCCGCGCTTGAGTCGCAGCAGTACAATTATTTGCAGGGCCTCAACCCCCTGCGCACGCAGGCTCTCGCCAATTCGAACATGCTCACGGGAGCGCAGGGTCAGGTCGCGCAGGGCACGATTCCAAGCACGATCGCCGCGACCAACGCGCAGAACAGCGGCATCGTCCAGACCGAGCCTTACGTCGTGCAGCAGAGCGGCGCGGCGGCGTCGAGCGCCACGTCGGCGGCCAAGACGGCCTCGCTCGGCGCGGACGCGCAAGCCGGCGTCCGCGAGGGCGTTGGCGGGTCCACGTTCGCCACGGCCGCCGCCGCCTATCGAGCCGCCAATCCCAACGACCCGGAGGGCGCTTTCAACGCCGGCTTGCAGGCGCTAAAGATCGCTTCGCCCGATCTCGCCGCGCAGTATGCGCAGCCGGGGGGCCCTCTGCATCAGTCATTCCTCGCCAATCCCGACAGCGTGATCGACACGCTCAAGAGCGCGTCGGCGGCGCACCTTGCCGCGCAGATGAGCAATCTCACGGTGCCGCAGCGCATCGAAATGATGAAAAGCAACGCCGACTTGCAGAAGCTCGGCGACGAGCACAGGACCGCTGCGCAGAAGTTCTTCACCGACACGCAGTCCGACTACACGGAAAAGCTCGCCAAGCAAGGCCCGCTCGGCGCGTCGATCGTGCAGGCGGATCGCGCGTCGCAGAACATCGAGCAGATGAAGGAAATTCTCAAGGACGTGCCGAACAATACGACCGTGGCGGCCCTGAGCGAGCACATTCCCGGCTCCAAGGTGCAGCAGCTTATGGCGCTCGCCAAAGGCACCGGCGCGGCGTTTTCCGTCGACATGCTCGCCGGTCTGCGGCAGGCCGGCAACGGCTCGGGCATCCGCGGCACCAACACCGAGTTCCAAGCTGTCGGCGAGTCGCTCGCGAATATCGACCCGACGCTGACCAAGGCGCAGTTGATGTCGCAACTCGCCAGCGCGTCTGCGACGGCCAAAGCGTTCCACGACTCGGCCGAAGGCTTCGTCACCGGCCCGAACGGTCCCGCCGAGATGCGAAATGCCGCTGCTCGACTGCATCAAGCCGAGCAGGGCCTGAACTACACGCAGGGCATCTTCCCCGACGCCAGCGCCGCGCCCGCGACTGCGCCCGCAAAGCCCGCGGCCGCCGCGCCCGCCGGCTCGACCTCCAACGCCTCCACTGCGAAGGACTTCCTCGCGGACGTGGAGAGCGGCAATCGCAACATCTCGCAGCAGGTGGAGGACAAGAACTCCAAGGCCGGCAATCCGGGAGAAGGCTACGCGCAGATCATTCCGCCGACGTGGAGGCTTTACGCCCCTGCGGCCGGGATCGACTTGAAGAAGTTCCCGACGCCGATGAGCGCCTCGCGCGACGATCAGCTTAAGGTCGCGTCGCTGATTCCGCTTAACCAGTTCGGCCCCCGCACGCAGGAAGCGTTCAAGGCGCGCTACCCCGGCGTGGACTTGGCGACGCCTATCGGGTCGATCGACACTCACTACGCGGCGGCCCCCGGCTCTGTCCCCCCGCCGAGCCTCGGTGCAGGCTCGCCCGCCGGCCCGGCGGTGCCCGGCACGCCGAGCGCGGCCACGGTGAACCCCGACAACTCGACGGGTCCGAGCGCGAAGGCTGCGCCCGCTGCGTCCGGTCAGCAGACCAGTCAGGCCTCGCCGATCCCGTCCGAGGTCCCGCAGCATGTGGCGACGGCGCTCGACGCCAACGGCCGGCCGATCAATCCGCTCGCCAAGCCGCACGAGGCGGTCATGGCCGGGCGCGCGCTGCTCGCCAAATATCTCCCGAGGATCGCCTAAATGGCCGCCGCAGCCGCCCCGCCCGCTCCCGCCGCTCCGGCAGACGTGTCGCTCGACGACATGATGGCGGCGCTTCACCGCGCCGACTCGTCCGGCAATGCGGTCGATGCCGGCCACATTGCGGCCATGATTCAAAAAGCCTACCCGGATCACACCAAGGCGATGCTCAACATGACGCCGCCGTCGATCCCGTTCCCACAAGGGACGTCGGCTCCGATCGACCCGATGGCCGGCATGCGGTCTATGATGACGCCGCAGCCTGCGCCGATCACTGCGCCCCCGGTGCCGCTCTACGGCACTCCGCAGGGCACACAGCCTGCTCAGAGCAGCCAAACTGCCCCGCAGGGCGGCGGTGGTGGCGGGAATGTCCTCGCGCCCGCTGGCGTGGCTCCTACGCAGCCGGCAGGCTACGACTGGACCACGGACAACGCGCCCATGGCGATGCTTCGCAACTGGGTCGGCTCGATGCCGGGCGGCAACTGGCTCGCGGCCGGGATGCGCGCAGGGCTCGACACGGCCGGGCTTGCCAGCGGCCCCGGCTTCTCCGGCATTTCACAAATACATGATGCTATTAACGCATCTCAGGCGCAGGCGACGTCAGGCAGCCCGATTGCCGCGTTGGCGGGTAACGCGGTCGGCAACTCAATCTCCGTGGCCACAGCCGGCGGCGCGCTCGGAGCCGGGGCCAAGGCGCTCGGTGCAGCCGGCGTCCCTCTCATCTCCCCCATGGCGCGCGCGGTGGATGCCGCGGCCAAGGTGCTAGGTACGCCCGGCGGGACGCCCGTGGCGACGGCTGGCAAGCTCGTGGCGGCCGGCGCGGCTGGCGGCGCAGGCTCCGCGGCGATCGACGACATTGCGGCCGGGCACGCCCCGAGCCTGTCCAACGCGGCGGTCGGCGCGGCGGTCGGCGCGGTAGCGGGGCCGATCATCTCCAATACCGTAGAGAGCACTTGGGGCTTCTTGGCTAAGAAGATCAACGACACGCCGGCTCTCTCCGACCTTTTCAAAGGGGCCAAGGTCGATCCGGCCGAGCTTCAAAAGACCGCGGACGCGATCAAGGCGGCCAACGGCGGCCGACCGCCGACGCTCGCGGAAATTCTGCCCGCTCAGGTGCGTGCGAACACGGCCAAGCTGGCGGGCGACAACCCGGACATCGGCAACATGCTAGCCGGCGCTAAGGCCGGTTTGGACGCCGACTCCAAGACCCAAGTGCCGGCCATGCTAGCGGACGCGAGCAAGACTACGCCGGCTGCGGCCAGCCCCACCGGCTCGGCAGGCGTGCAGCGTCTCGGCGATCTCGAAGCTGCGCGCGACGCCAAGATGACCGATCTCATGCGCGGCGGTCCGACGCCGCTCGCCGACCAGCGCGTGGTGTTGCAGCCGGGCGACGACTTGGCGCTATCGCATCCGTCCGTCGTGTCGTCGCTGCGCCCGAACCCCGCCGCTCAAGACGAGATCGGGCGGGCTATCGACGATCTCGGCAACGGCCGGCAGGCGTCGGTGTCGATAGACACGCTCGACCGCCTGCGCCAGTCCGTCGCGCGCCGAGCGGGATCGGCCGACCCGGAGGTCGCGGACGCCGGCAAGCAGGCGTTCAACGGCGTAATGGACATCGCCGGGCGCAGTCAGGGCTACAAGGCCGCGCTCGACCAGAACGCGCAGCATAACGCCTTCATCGAAGGGTTCCAAAAGGGCCAGAGCGGCAACGCTATCGCCGACACTCCCGGCGCGACTCGGCTCGCCAACAACGCCAAGACTGGCGACGCCTTTAAGGCCGGGCACGGCTCTGGCGTCGTGTCGGGTCTGGCCGATCAAGCGACGGCGAGCCCGGCCGCGGCGAAGACCGTGCTCGGCAAGCTCGTTAACGACGATTCTCTAAACGCTTCGATCGCCGCGGCGCATGGCCAGCCGGCCGCCGACGCACTGCGCGGAGCGGCCAAGACCCTACAGGACAAGATCGGCGCGCTCGGCGACATCGCGCCGGGCGGTCCGGTCGGCGACAAGGAGAGCAAGACGCTCGCCGAGGGGATGCAGCGCGCCGGGCTCGCGGCGGTGTTCCATCACCCCATGGCGATGCTCTATCAGCTTGTGGACGCAGCCAAGAGCAGCGTGAGCGGCGGGCTGTCGCCTTCGGTCGTCAAAGCGATCGGAGACAAGCTCGTTGATCCCAACGGCGCGCAGCAGGCAATTGAGTTCCTTCGCGCGCGCGGCGTCTCCGAGCCCAATCTTGCGCGCATCCGCGCTTTCGCGACCGCCTATGCCGGCGGCTTGGCTTCACACGAATCGGGACTGGCGCAATGACCATGGCTACCGCGGCCTCAGACACCACTACCGGGCTTCACAACGCCGTAGCGCAGACCGCGACTTATGGCGGGGCCGGCGCGGCCGTGGCGGTGCATCAAATGTCCTTGCCCGACTGGGCCGCGCTCGTATCTATGACGGTCGCGGTGCTCGGATTCCTGTTGCAGCTTTATCTAGCTTTCAGGAAGCCGCGCGCCGCCCGCCATGGCGGCGATACCAACGCTTAAAGGCGTCGCGCCGGCATTGCACGCACCGGACGCCCCCACGATCGAAGTAAATCGCGGCATCGTCGGTCAACGGATGCCCGTTGTTGCAGACCTCGCGCATCTGGTAGCGCGTGTAGTAGTCGTCGCGCCCGGCGTCGAGACGCCGCTTATGGTCACGAGTCAAGCGTAGCGGGGGCATGTAACACGTCTAAATCCGCCCCGAGCACTTTCATGTAGCAACGAAGCACGCTTAGCGTCGGCGAGTTGTAGCCCAACTCCCAACGCTTGACGGCATCTTGGCTTATGCCGGCGCGGAACGAAGCTTCGTCCTGAGAGAGGCCGCGAGCTTTGCGCATCTTGGCGAGGCTCTTGATGATCGGGTCCACCTTGCCGTCCATCGTCACGAACCCCCGATCTCTGCTGACGCTCACAGCGGCGGCTCCAAGGACTTCATGACCTCGCCGTCGCTGGCCTCCATGAGCGCCTGTGTCATGCCGGGCGGAAGGATCATGAGGCCGCACGCCGTCTCGTTCTTCACGAAGCCGACGATGGACTCGCCGTGCGCGGAGACGAATAGCACCACGTAATCGCCGTCGGGAGCCGTCTTGTTCGTGTTCGCGGCGTAGATGCCCTTGGCGGCTTCGAGTTGCTTCGCGGTGCCGTGGAAGCCCTTGAGATCGTCCGCGGCGGCGCGATCTTCGAGCTTAGCCAGCGGCATGCAGAAGGCGTCTTCGGCGAGCGCCTGCGCCGGCGCATAGAGAAGGAACGCAGCGGTTATGAGTGACTTGCGCATCAATTGAACCCCAGTTGATTGCTGTTGCAGGCCGAGATGAACAGTAGCACGAACGCCGCTGTCAACAGCCAGTTTGAAGCTCTCCGTCGCTCCATGGCGACGGAGAGTAGGGCGATCACAAAAACTAGGATCGCGAGGAACTTCACGTCGTGGCCCAAACGACGAAGCAGGCCACGGCGAGAGCTATGACGATGAACCAGTAAACCACTGGGACCTCCTACATTTTGTTGACCCACGCCCAGAGGTCGTCGGCGACCGCCAGACCTTCGCCGAGAGGGGTCGTTGCATCGGCGAACGCCAGTTTGAGGCACTCCATGCGCGCGCTGAGCGCGGCGACGACCGCCATGGTGTTGTCCACGCGCGGAGCGGGAGAATTCTCGTCGGCCGACTTGGCGTCGGCTTCCATCTCCGCCTTTGTGCGTCGCGTGCGCTTCGCAGTCCCCGCAGGCTGCGCGGCAGGGACCTCGTCATAGTTGGTTGAGGCGATCGCGGCCGCGGCGGACGCCGCTGCGCCGGAAAAGCCTGCGCCGACCGCCGGCTTGGCGTCGGGAGCGATCTGCGCCCGGATAGCTTCGCGCTGCGCGGTGTCGGGAGCGGCGGCCGGAGCGCCCCAGCCCATAGGAGGCGACTGTGGGGCAGTCTGCGGCCCCGTCGGGGAGGTCTGCGTGGCTCCCCAGCCGCTCGTAGCCTGCTGGACGGCAGGCGCGGCGGCGACGGGCTGATTCTGGATAGGCTGAGCGCCCCATCCGGGGACCTGCGTGGATGCAGCCGCGGAGTTATCCGCGGGTCGTGTCAGTCGGGCGACCATTTCGTTCTCCTTGCCGGCCGATCCGGGGCGGCGTCCGGTTTCTCGCTCCTCGCGTGAAATCTCTCGGTTGAGAATCGCGACGAGGTTTTCCGTAGTGAACCCCTTTACGTCGCGGGATGCAAGCTTTTCTTCGTCGACCGTTCCTTTGACGACGAGCATGTGGTTAAAAACGCGGGGCGCGACGTTGCCGCCGCGGCGCACGCGGCGCACGAATTGGTCGTAGAGTTCGTAACTCCACGGCAGCGAAAACCAACAAATGTTCGTGCAGCCGCCCTCTTGCAGATTTAACCCGTGCCCCATGCTGGCGGGATGCCCGGCGAGCACCGGCAGTTCGTTACGGCTCCACGCTGCGATCCACGCGGCTTCCTGCGCCGGCTTGGTGCCCTTGCCGAGATACGGCAACTCCTTCTTGAACCTATCGATATGCCACTTCTGCAAGCGGACGAGATCATGGTTGAATTCGTAGCCGAGCAGCAGAGGCAGGCCGTTCAACTCCTCCACGAGATCGTCGAGAGCCTCGATCTTGTCATCGTGAATGTGGTGAACCTCGCGCGCGTCGTCGTAGACCGCGCCGTTGGCCATCTGCGCCAGCTTGGCGTAGGCCGCGCCCGCGTTGGCCGCCGTGATCGTGCGATCGCCGAACTTGGCCACGTAGGCATCGCGCATTGTCGTGTAGGCGAGCCGCTTGCCCGCCGACAGCGCGATCTCGATTGGATGGTCGACGATCTCGGGAAGCTCGGCGTAGTCGGCTTCCTCCATGCGGAACCAGTAGGGAGCGAGCTTGGCGAGAACCTGCTGCTCGTGCCCGCGATTGAGCGTATAGGTGAACCCGTCGAACCCCTGAGTGAAGTGAGCGTTGCGATACCACGTGACGAACTTGCCGAGAGCCGCGCCGTCGTCGAGAACAAGCTGCTGGCCGAACACGTCGAGATAATCGCCGTCCCCGGCTAGTGATCCTGTAAGCCCCCAACGCCACCGCGGTCCGCCCTTAAGGTGCGGGCGCAGCGCCTTGCTACGCCCGCTCTGCGCGTTCTTGAGACGCGTCAACTCGTCGAACACGATCACGTCGAACGGCAGCGGTCGGCCGAAGTAGTTGTTACAAAGCCAAGGCAGTCCCTCGTAATTGATGAGGTAGACATCGGCCGAGCTTGACCGAAGAATGTCGTCTTTTTTCGGACCGTGCAGCAGCGCGACCCTTAGGCCGGCGAACTCACTCCACTTCGCGACCTCCGCCGGCCACGTCTCGCGAGCCACGCGCAGCGGCGCGACCACCAGCATCGTCCGCGCCTTGCCCTGCGCTCGCAGGATTTGGAAAGCGGATAGCGTGATAGATGTCTTTCGACCGCCGGGCTTGAGCGGCAGCCCCGCTGCGTAGTGCGTAGCGAGGAACGACGATGCCCGTTCCATGTAAGGCAGAGGCCGCCACTCTTGCGAGATACGCCTTCGCGCGCTCGGCGTCGTCGAACCAAGTTGCATCGAACCCATAGGCACGCAGCTTCTCCAATCTTTCGTGCTGCAACGGCGTCGGCTCTTTGCCGGGCCTCTTGAACTCCACGAACACGATCTCGCCGAACTGGAACATGAACACGTCGTCGGGGAACCCCGCTCGCACGCCGGGGCGGAACGACATGCGTTGGTGCAGGACGCCATTGGCCTTCGCCCATTTGACGACAGGGTTGCGGACGTTAACCTCCGTAACGACACGGGCCGCCTTTGGCTTTTGAGAAGTCGCAGAAATGGCACCACTCGTTTGGCCGCGGGAGCCAGTCTCTTTCATTGAAGATCGACGCAAAACGTTCCTCCCATTGCTTCGTCATGTTCGCAAGGTCCGCCCTCGCGTGGTCCATGATTGTCTGTCCGCCCTTCTCGACGTAGACGAGGCGCGTCGTCACTTGCTCGACGAACGGGTAGCGGTGAAAGACCGCCGTGGCGAACAGCGACATTTGGGCGACGCTCTCGCCGCGCTTCTTGCCGGTCTTCCAATCGATGACTTCCATCGAGCCGTCGCCGTAATCGAGGCGCACGTCGATGATCGCGCGCAGGGCGGCGTTGCGCCAATCCGTGACGATCCAGTCGTTTCGGAAGCCCCACTTTTCTTCGACGAACTTGGCGAACGGCGCAGCACCGACCTCAAGAACGAACTCTTGCTCCTTTGGCACTATCTTGGCGTCGAGCGGCGCGCCCATGACGACCTTTTCAAGATGCTCGTGCGCCGCGCGGCCCTTGGCGAAGAACGCCTTGTCTTGCGTCGGCAGCTTGTCGATCTTTTCGTACTTGAACCGCGCGGGGCAGTTCGTGAACGTCTCCCACGCGGTGAAGGAGACGCCGCCAGTGAACTGTGTCATGTCACCACCAGTCCTCTAAAAGACACTCAAGCATCGCCAGCAACATAAAGGTGGCTAGCATGATCGCGCCTAGGCCGACAAATATGAGCAGCAGGGCCAATAGAAGCTCGATCATTCGCATTTCTCCAAGTCGGCCCAATTCGGGCCGCGCTTGCCGTCGCTCAACATCGGCACCGCCATGCCGAACCGAGGAGCTTCCATAACCTCGCGCAGCACCGCCATTTGCGTCTCCGCCACGTCGTCGGGCGCGCTCACGTTGATCTCGTCATAGACCGTGACCATAAACCGAGCCTCGCGCTCGGGCGCGTTATGCCAGTCGATGATCGCCTGTTTCGTCAACTCCGCGGCGGAGCCTTGGACCCAGTAGTTGATGAGCTTGTAGATTTTTTCGCGGCCGTCGAGCCCCGGCCTCTCCGCGTTGAACAGCCGGCCGCCGAGCGTACGGATCGCTCCGCCTGCGCGAATAACGCGCGTGATTTCTTCGAAGACCATCTTGCGCCCCGGCAGCGCCTTGTCGTGCGCAGACTTTAGAGCCTTCGCTTCGGCCGTCGTGCAGCGCAGCTTGGCTTGCAGCGCCGGGACGCCGCCTCCGTAGATGGATTGGAAGTTTAGCACCTTGACGGGAGTGCGCGCAAGCTCGCGCTTCGCGATAGGCTCCATCATGGCTTTGACCCAAGCGTGCGGATCGATGCGCGGGTCGCGCTGATACTCGCGGTAGAGCGCGCCCTGTTCGGCCTGAGCGAACACGCGAAGCTCTTGACCGCTGTAGTCCCGGTGCAGGAAGACGTGGCCTTCGTCGGGCAGGATATAGCGCCGGCACAGCGGCAACTCGGGCACGCCCAAGAAGGCGGGATGCATGTAGCCGTCGTCCTTGCCGATGAACGACTTCGGCAGATTCAGGAAGTTGTGGTTGTTGGTGCTAGGGCGTCCAGTGCGTGTCCCGCCGTTCTGGCCCCGCACTTGGTTCCAATTCGTCGTGATGTAGCCGCCGTTGGCGCGCGCCTGCGCGTTCCAAGGAATCAGGAAGGTGTTTAGGCACGTCTTGAGGCGATTGCGGTATCCGAGCGCGCTGGCGAACGACGGGTCGGAGAAAAGTTCGGGGCGCAATTCCTCCTTCGACATGCTTAGAGCGCCCTTGTCGGTGCGCGGGAAGTCGGCCTCTTTGATGAGCCCGGCGCTGATGATCGCCTGCGCCACGTCTTGATCGGCGTCGAGATTGAGGTCCGGCCGTCGGAGGTAGCCGCGCACGGCGTCCTCTACGCGCTCTCCGGCCTTATCGTATACGACGATGTCTTCGGCGATGCGCGGGTCGAGACGCATGCCGTACTGCTCGTTACGCAGCAGGATCGGCATCAACTCGCGCTCGCGGTTGTAAGCCGCCGTCATGCCGTCTCTGTCTATGCGCGGACGAAGGCGGTTGTAGAGCGCTTCCGCGCGGTCAACGTCGCCGAGCGCGTAGGGTTCGACGAGCGCGCTGGGCATCGCCCAAATCCACGCGCTTGCGTTCTTGCGCGTCGCCGGCTGCGACGGGTCGATCTCATTGAGTCGCTTCTTGCACGTCTCGACCCAAACGCCGAGCGCATCGAGTTCTTCTGGCGGCCAGTCCAAATGCTCGGCGGCGAGGTCCTTAAGACCGAGAGAGCGCGCGTGAGGATCGTTAAGGTAGGCGAGGAACATCGTGTCGTGGACGCGACGCCAGACCGGCACGCGTAGGCCAAAATGAGCCTCTGCGACTTCGAGGTCGAACTTGGCGTTGTGGAACAGCAGAGGCTCCCCGCCGCGTTCCCAAATGCCCTCAAGCATCTCTCTCGCGTAGGCGAACGCCTCAGGGTCGAGGGGGTCGGCCGCGCCGAGGCGCTTGGAGCCCCAATGCAAATAGCGCGCTGGGCTCCCCTCGCGCTTGATCGCCACGCCTACCGGGAACGGCGGGTAGCCCGGCCGGTCCTCGATAGGATGCGTCTCGAAGTCGATCGTGATCAAAACGGAGCCTTCTCTGGGGGTTCGTAGCCCTTGAACGGAGTCGAGATGACGCCATCGACCTTGCGCATGACGATCTCGAATAGCGATTCGGGAAGCTCGCCGAGCATGTCGAACTTGACCTTGTACTGCGACTTGGGGTCGTTTTCGAGATAAATTTCGGTGTACACGCCGTAGGGCGGCAGGCGGTGAGACGCCGCAAGCTGAGTGACGTAGGCAGCCCAGTTGGCCCCCGACGTGACGGGGAGCTTGAGGCCCACGGCGTCGGCTTTGGCGAAGTGCGCCGGGTCGTCGAACAGCGTCGGCTCCGACGTTCCGCCGCGCGACTTGGGCGGCTGAAAGAAGCCGGCGGGAAGCAAAGTCAGAGTTTCCCGGTTCTTGCACGCCTTGCCCTTACGGCCCGGCTGCGAGCCCCACTTGTTCTGCACGCAGCCCGAGCACAGCCCCGGCGCGTTGACGTTCATGTCCCACGGCGACTGCGGCTTGAAGAACGTGAGGTCCGCCTGCATCGACTCGTGCGGACGCATCTCGTGCTTGCCGTCGCGTGCGAAGGCGTAGCAGACAGGCGGCTGCGGGTCTTCGGGATCGTAGGGCTTCGACGGGTCGTAGAACTCGTTCGCGAAGTAGCTGTCGAGGACGACGGCGATGATGCGCGAGCCGAGCGTCTGGCCGCCAATGGCGAACACACCGCCTTGCAACGACAACATCGCCGAACTGCGCTGCTCGCGCGCCGCGGCGGCCGTGGCGTCGGCGACAAGCCGCTCGCGAAAAGACACTAACTCCGTTCCCATGTGCGAATCTCCTAGAGCTTGGTCAAGCTGATTTTGACAGCGGTGAAAGTGCCAAGGCCCGGCAGCGAGCGACCTTGAGTGGCGTTGACTTCGGACACGGCCTTAGAATTGATGCGCTTCTGGATCAGGTCGAAGCGATCGTTCTTGCGAACCCACGAGCAGAAGACGCCCCAGTCTTCGATCACGGGTTCTTCCTCTTTGACGATCTTGGCGATATGGTGCTGGCCGCCGAACGCTTGATTGTCGGCGTTGGCGTTGGAGATAATGTGATTTGTGATCTCCGTCTCGCGCGCTTTGATCTCGTCCGTCTGGCGCTGCATTTCGAGCCTAAGCTGCTTGACATCGTAAAGCAAGTCGGCGCAGCGCCCTAGCGACGCCGGCATCGGACCGCCCTTTTCCAGATAGCTCACTTACGACCTCCGCAAGAAGAACATTTGATCCCGTTCACGTATCCTACGCCGCGGCACAGTTTGCAAGGAGAATCTCCGAACGCGTCGTGGTGTAGTAGACAGTCGCGTGCCGCTTTGAGGCGCTGCACCTTGTCGGCGCTGCCGCTGAGAGACGTGTCTGGATGCGCGTCGCGCATCGCGAGGCGGAACACGGTCTGAATTTTGTCGACACGCGGCCGACCTGTGAGGCCGAGCACGCCAAGCGCCTCGGCTCTATCCATCGCGGAACAACCTTACGTGTAACTCCATGAAGTAGTGTTTGGCCTGCTCCGGGGTCCAGCAGAGAACCTCGATGCCTAACGTACAGGTTTCGCCTACCCACTCCGCCGAGGGCGCGCCCATAAGCTGTCGCCTCTCGTCGAACACGATTCTTTTGTCGACGCCTTTGACTTCCTCCGGTAGCGGACCTTCTAGCCCGAATTTGTCGAAGATCACCCGCGCCACGCGGTTTTCAATCTTGGCGTAACTCTTCAAGTGGGCTTTGAGCGGGCGCGGCACGTCCACAAGATAGGCCTCGCTCGCGTCATGCATGAGCGCCCACTTCGCTAAATGCATATGGCCTCTGTTCACGAAGCATCTCGACATCAAGACCGAATGCTCGGCGACGCTGTAGAACTTGCTCGTGTGCCCGGCGAACCGGCACAAGTTTGACAGAGCGTGCCCAATGTCGAGAATGTCGACCATCTCTGCGGTCGGGTGAAGAAACTCGAATTTCCTTCCGGTGTAAGTCGGAATCCAACCCCAAGGCGTTTCTTCGCTCATGCCCGACTCCTTACGTCCGCGAACGTCGGCCAGTTCGCGTTGGCTTCCTCGAACTCCGCCTGAGTGAGAGGCTGCGACCATCGCTCGAAGTCGGAGATGACGAGGAACTGCTGTAGGCGTCCTCTTACCAGAAATCCATCCGGTCGGTCGGCCGATTTCAAATATGGTATACCAGCCTCGCGCAGCGCGCGCGACACTTCGCCCGGAGACAACTCACCGCGAACTTTACCGCCGGCCTGAGCCTGCAAGAGCGGGAACAGCATGCAAATCTCGGCGGCCGTGTAGAACGGGCGTATATGGAATTTTGGAAGGTGCTGAGTGAACACGCGGGCGCGCGAAGCGACGTCGGCGTTCGGCGACAACTCCGCCTGCGCGGCCCATGCGGCGGCTGCGGCGATCCATTGAAGAATCGCGTTCTGGTCGGAATGGCGCATCTCGTCTGCTAGCTTTTCAACAGGGCTGAGCCCCTCTGCATAGGCGATGACCTTCTCCGCGCTCGACGGCGCGCTCGACGGCGGAGTCCAGTCGCCGAGGTCGGACGCCAGAAGCCAGCCCATGAGATGCCTTGCGCCGCCGGCTTTCCGCCACGCCTTGACGCGGGCGTAGAACTCAGGCTCGCGCTTGGCGGGGATATCGGCCACGATCATGCGCCGGTCGTCGAACCCGTAGGAGCCGACGGCGCGCTTGTTCGAATTGAAAATGAAAGTGGCGTAGCAGTTGATCTCGCGCTGCGGGCGGAACTTCTCCTCCATCATGATTCGCAGTTGCGAGATCATGGCGCGAATTTTCTCTTTGTTCGTCTGGATTGTCACGGCGTCGGCTTCGTCGACCACCGCAAGAAGGCACCGCTCCGTCCATCCATTGAACTTGCCGACCATCTGCTCCGCGCTGACCGAACGCCCATATGCTTCGAAAGCCTCGACAAGAATCTCGCCCCAAAGGCTCTTGCCCGATCCGCCGGGGCCGACCATGACGAGAGACAGCGGGATTTTTAATTCGGGATTGCGCGCCTTGTAGGCGATGAGCTTGAGCGGCAAATCCTGTTGGTCGACCGGCATGTTCTGAAACAGGTGCTCAGACAACTCCAAGAAGGGGCCGACGTCGCCTTCCTCGGGGTTTTGGAACCCGTCCCAGATATTGAGCGCCGTGCCACCCTCGCATGGCACCGTGCGCGGCTCGCCGGGTCGGAACAGGATTTCGCTGAACCGCTGCGCGAGCGGGTGCGTAAGCCAAATCTGCGCCACGTTCACCGCCTTCACGGCCCGCGCCGTGGCGACTGTGTGCGTGTGGCTGCTATGGTGCGACCCGCATGTGAAATTCGTTTTCTGGATTACGCGCTTCTGGTCTATGTCGTAAACCGCGCCCTCGCCTTCAATCCATGCGCAAGAAGCGTTTAGGCGCAGCACTTTCACGTCGAGCGCGTTGACTGCGTTGGCGGCCCCGCACAGGCGCGCGAAGGCGTCGAACCCGTGCTCCGTCAGGTAGTCGTCTAGCCCGACCTTCCCCTCGCCGGGCGGAAGTCGGACGATGCGCACCTTGGCCCCTCGGCCGCGCTGCAACTCATCGGCTAGCCGGCCCTCGGCCGCCATGACTTGAGGATTGCTCACCGCGTCCGAGTCGAACACGATGTAGACGTCGCGGTCGCGCCAAGAAACGGCCTCAAGCTCCGGCAGGATGCCGTCCTGCGACCGCGCCATGAAGCTGTGGACGCCACCGAGCGCCACGGCGGGCACGCCATGCTTGGCCGCGCAGAGCGCCTTGGCCTCGCCCTCTGTAACCACGATAGGCCGCGCCGGATTGCCAACGATTGAGCCCCAATCGACGGTCAGCGGGAAGTAGGCGGCCACGCCGCTCTTGGGCGGCTGGCCGTAACGCTGCGGCTTGGGCTTTAGGAACGCCTGCGCGGCCGTTTGCATCGTGACGAGCCATCGGACGCGGGCGAACGGGCAACACCGCCCTGACGCATCCCTGTAGGTCTTCGGTGCCCCGTCGGGGCCAAAGTAGGGGATGACGATCGCCGGGGCGTCCGGCATGTCGGGATAGAGCGCCTTGACGGACGGGACGGTGAACAGGCCGGCGCGCTCTGCGTCGGCATCGGTCAAGCCCCAACGCGCCAGTTGCGCGGAAGCGTCTTCCGCCAAACTCACAGTGCGGCTAGGTGCTTAAGGCCGAGGATCGCCAGTCCGGTCAGGCAACAGAAGGCGTAGAGCCCGAGCCCGAACACCAGAACAGCGGGAGTGAGTCCTGCCTTGATGAGCCTGCGAATGACGATCACGGCGAAAATCGCCAACAAGAATAGCAGCATAAATCGGCCTCGTCGTGCGGGACAGGTAGCTCAGGGGCCGCGCGCCGTCAAGCGCGCGTCACGTCGAGCCGCGCCGTGTAAGTCACACCGTTGGAGTCGTAGGCCAGCGACACTTTGGCGCATCCGCTCTGGCGGGCCAGCAGCACGCGCAACGAAGGCACGCGGCGCGCCAATTCGACGCTGAGCCCGGCAGCGTCGGCCATTGGCTGAAACGATTTCACGAGATCGCGCGCCCACTCTATCGCAGCGGGCAGGCCAGTCAGTACCGTCTCGCCGGGCGCATCGTCGGCAGCCTCATCGCTATCGGCCACGAGGGAGTCAGTGTCATAGAGCCGGAGCCGGACGCGCCACTGGCGCGTGCGCCTGTCGAGTCCTGCGCGCGAGCGCATGACTTCTCTGGCCGCTTGCGGGACGGTGAACCCCAACGCGCCGACTAGGCGGTTCATCACCGACTCGGCGATCTCCAAGTCGGCCGGCTCGATGCCGGCCGAGCGCAGCACTTCGTCATTCAGCATCGTCGACCCTCGCGATTAGCGCAGGATAGATCGCCCTATCGCGATCTTCAAGCCAAATGTACGGCCCTTCACAAACTACCTTAACGGGGCCGGGAGCCAATGCTTCGAGCGCCGCGATCAACTCGTCACGGTCGACGAATACGACGCTCATAGATTGCATCCCCGAATGAATTGCAGAACCGGATCGGAGTCGACGTGCCCTTCGGTTATGGGGAACCGCGCAATGTCGAGCCCGTCCCGCCGCGCGATGACCAATGCGCGCCCGCGCGGGCCATCGTGAACCCAAGCGTCGATTATGTGGCCTTCGCGACCTAGCAGGCCGAGCCGGCGGATGAACTCCAGCGCATCGGCGCGCTTGGGCGAGATGAACGTCTTAGGCG
>Ga0075017_100000098_pt1 | contig 36408 bp, 35 predicted proteins | sample AleBraG_ABR_2012_FD_71475 | JGI IMG/M metagenome (GOLD analysis project Ga0075017, IMG submission 71475) | Freshwater sediment microbial communities in response to fracking from Pennsylvania, USA - Alex Branch Run_MetaG_ABR_2012 | ecosystem: Environmental > Aquatic > Freshwater > Creek >... | reverse complement strand
CTAGTGCTACACAGGCTCCGACGACCGGGCGGTATCTTGATTTCAGTTTAGCGGTCGGGCGCAAGAAAGGCCGGTCTTGGGGGAGAGTCTCTAGTCGCGGCAAGTTGTCGATGCTATCGAGAGGCAGATTTATTTGCGACTTTCGCGATCGAGGTTGCGGATCCTTTAACATAGTCCCGGATCCCCATTTTTATGGAAGACGGCGATCCACACCGCTCGCTCCCTGACTTTCGTCCGCCGCGAAACTGATGAGACCTTTACAGTCACAATATTTACAAACCCACAACCAAATGAATCCAAGCCACTTTCAGATTCGCACCCGGCGCCCGCTCCGCCCTTCATTCGAAAATAGTCACGTGGAACAAACTATGTCCAGCGAACGCCGCACCCGCTCGTCCCGCGCCAATGGCGCCCCACCCCGCAGCCCCAAAACCGAGGCCGGCAAAGAGCACTCCCGTTTCAACCACGTCAAACACGGCACCTTTGCCAAAGCCAAAATTCTGAACAATGAAGATTGCGAATATCTCCAACTCGCCAACGCCAATTCCCGCATGTGCCATCGAGCGCGCCATGAACCGCCGCGGGAAAGTGAACAAGCGAACCCAATCCCAAATCCGGACACTCGCAACCCGCCATCCCCGCTGGCGGTAATCTATGATCGTTACGGGGATCGATAACGGCACCATGCAAAAACCGCCTCTCAGCACCCGGCAGATCGTGAACATGAGCCTGGGCTTCTTCGGAATCCAATTCGGCTGGAATCTGCAACTCTCCAACATGAGCGCGATCTATGAGTACCTCGGCGCCAACGCCGATCAGTTGCCGCTGCTCTGGCTGGCCGCTCCGCTCACCGGCTTGATCGTCCAGCCCATCATCGGCAACATGAGCGATCGCACTTGGGGCAAGCTCGGCCGTCGCCGCCCGTACTTTCTCACCGGCGCAATTCTCAGTTCGCTGGCGCTGCTGCTGATGCCCAACTCCTCCGCACTTTGGATGGCGGCCGGTCTCCTCTGGATCATGGACGCCTCCATCAACATCAGCATGGAGCCGTTCCGGGCCTTTGTCGCCGACATGCTTCCTGAAGAGCAGCGCGCTCGCGGCTTCGCCATGCAGAGTCTCATGATTGGCCTCGGCGCCACAATCGCCAGCGCGCTCCCGTACATCTTGACAAACTATTTCCACGTCGGAGCCGATGCCCCCGGTCTTCACGCCATTCCGCTGCCGGTGCGCCTGGCTTTTTACATCGGCGCTCCCGTCTTTCTCGGTTGCGTCCTGTGGACCGTGTTCACCACCAAAGAATATCCGCCCGACAACATGGAAGAATTCCTTCGGCAGAAAGGCGCGCACAGCGGCCCACGTGAGATCCTCAGTGCCATCGTCAACATGCCCGCCACCATGCGGCAACTCTGTGCCGTCCAGATCTGCACCTGGCTCGGCTTGTTCTGTATGTGGCTATACTTCCCGCCCGCCGTGGCCCGCAACGTCTTCGGCGCGGTCGACACCAAGTCTGCGCTCTACACTGAGGCCGTGGAATGGGGCGGCAACTGTTTCGCTGTCTACTCCATCGTGTGTTTTCTCTGGTCCTTCATGCTGCCCGTGTTGGCACGCGCTCTCGGCCGCAAAGGGACACACGCGTTGTGCCTGCTGTGCGGCGCTGCCGGCCTGTTTTCGGTGGCCGTGATTCACAACAAATGGCTGTTGCTGTTTTCCATGGTCGGCGTCGGCATCGCCTGGGCCAGCATCCTCGCCATGCCGTACACCATCCTCGCCGGTTGTCTGCCGACCCAAAAAATAGGCATCTACATGGGCGTCTTTAATTTTTCCATCGTACTGCCTGAGATCACCGCGTCGCTGTGCTTCGGTTGGATCATGAATCACTGGTTGGACAACAACCGTCTTTACGCCGTCGTCGCTGGCGGAGCGTTCCTGGTGCTCGCGGCCCTCTTTGTGCAGCGCGTGCAGGATCGCACCGAGCCCGCACGTCAAAAGTTGAGCCCCATCTCCGCCACCACATGAAACGCTTCAGTCTCTTCGTATGTCTGTGCTCGGCCCTATCGGCCGCGCCTTCCATCACCAAGGTCGATCCGCCCAATTGGTGGGTGGATCACACCATCAATCCGGTTCGCCTGGTGGTGCGCGGCGCGCAGTTGACTGGCGCGAAAGTCGCCGCCACGGATTCGGGCGTGGAAGTCGTCGCGGCCCATGGCAACGCATCAGGAACGTATCTGTTCGTTGACGTGCGCATCAAAGCTGCTGGCCAGCATCCGCTGCAAGTGACCACCGCTACTGGCGCCGCGTCCATCCCATTTGAAGTCCTCGCGCTCCTTTCGCCCGCCGGACGCTTTCAAGGATTCTCGCAAGACGACTTTATCTACCTCATCATGCCGGACCGCTTTGCCAACGGCGACCGCTCCAATGACGACCCGGCGATCTCCAAAGGCCTCTTCAACCCGGCCGATCCGCACTTCTACCATGGCGGCGACTTGCAGGGAATTCTCGATCATCTGCCCTATCTCAAGGACCTCGGCATCACTGCCATCTGGCTCAATCCGCTTTACGACAACGTCAACCACCTGAACCAAATCGAAAAGGCGCAAGGCAATCCGGTCACGGACTATCACGGCTACGGAGCGGTCGATTTCTACGGGCTGGAAGAGCACTTCGGCACGCTCGCCAAATTTCGCGAGCTGACCGACGCCGCGCACCGCCTGGGGATCAAGATCATTCTCGACATGGTGGCCAATCACACCGGGCCCTACCATCCCTGGGTGGACGATCCGCCCACGCCCACCTGGTTTCACGGCACGCGCGAGCACCATCTCAACGAAACCTGGCAGACCTGGACCGTGATGGACGCGCACGCCGCTCCCTCGCTCACCGAGGCGGTACTCAATGGCTGGTTTGCCGATATTCTGCCCGACCTCAATCAGGACGATCCCGAGGTTTCCCGTTACATTATCCAGAACACCCTCTGGTGGGCGGGTATCTCCGGCTTGGACGCCATCCGCCAGGACACGCTGACCTACGTGCCGAGGCGCTTCTGGCGCGATTGGATGGCGGCCATCAAGAAGCAGTACCCGCGCATGAACGTCGTCGGCGAAGTGATGGAAGGCGACCCAGCGCTCACCTCTTTCATGCAAGGCGGCCGGGCCCAATTTGACGGCATCGACACTCGAGTCGATTCCGTGTTCGACTATCCGCAGTACTTTGCTCTGCGAAAAGCCTTTGCGCAGGGTCAATCGATGAAGGACTTCGCTACCGTGCTGTCGCACGACTACGAATATCCGGATCCCAACCAACTGGTCACCCTGCTTGGTCTGCACGACGTGCAGCGCTTCATGAACGAGCCTAAGGCGACGGTAGAAACTCTAAAACTCGCCTTCACCTATCTGCTGACCTCGCGCGGCGTTCCCATGATTTACTACGGCGACGAAATCGCGATGCGCGGCGGCGACGACCCCGACAACCGCCGCGATTTCCCCCCCGCCGCCTTCTCGGCAACCGGCCGCACGCCCGAGCAACAAAATGTTTGGGACTACATCCACAAACTGTCCCACCTGCGCGCCCAGTATCCAGCCCTGCGCCGCGGCGTCATGCGCCAGCTCGGCGCCACCGACACCACCTACATCTACCAGCGCGACGACATCCTGATCTTCCTGAACAAAGGCGAGGCCGCCGCGGACCTGACGGCTGCCGCGCCGGACGGACAATGGAAAGACCTGCTATCCGGCGTCCCGCCGATCACCGCGAGCCAAGGCCAGATCGGAGTGCGAGTACCTGCCCAATCGGCGGTAATCCTGAAGCACGACTAAGCCTTCCATGCTCAACTGGCTCCTGATCTGTGTTCCGATTACCATCGGCCTGGAATTCCTGCGTCCGGAGTCTCACTCGCTGATTTTCATCATGGCTTGCCTGGCGATTGTTCCCCTCGCCGGTTGGCTCGGCCGGGCCACGGAGCAGCTCGCTCATCACACGGGCGAAGGCGTGGGCGGTTTGTTAAACGCGACTTTCGGCAACGCAGCTGAGCTGATTATCGCGGTGATGGCTCTGAGAAAGGGCCTTTACCCCGTGGTGAAGGCGTCGCTGACCGGTTCCATTATCGGCAATGTCCTGCTGGTGCTTGGCGCAGCGGTTCTGGCGGGCGGCATCAAATATAAAGAGCAAAAGTTCAACGCCACTGCGGCGCGGACACAGTCTACTCTGTTGACGCTGGCAGCTATCGCGCTGGTTATCCCCGCGGCATTCCATTCCTTCGCGGGGCCGGGCAGCCGAATCCGCGAGAACAGCCTGAGTCTCGAAATCTCCATCGTGCTGCTGTTCGTCTACGCGGCCCATCTTCTGTTCTCGCTGCATACGCACAAGCAAATGTTCGGCGGACACGGCGGGGAAGAAGGGGAACCCATGGAAGCTGCCTGGAGCCTGCGAAAATCCATCCTGATGCTGGCCGGCGTGACGGCGCTGATCGCCTGGGTGAGTGAGATCCTGGTCGGCTCCGTGGAACAGGCAGCCAGGGACTTCGGGATGACGAGCGTGTTCATCGGAGTGATTGTGGTGGCGGTGGTTGGAAACGCGGCCGAGCACAGCACCGCAGTGCTCATGTCGCTGAAGAACCGGATGGAACTCTCCATGGGCATCGCGATTGGCAGCAGCTTACAAATCGCGCTCCTGGTGGCGCCGGTGCTGGTGATCGTGAGCCGCTTTGTGGGTCCGCAGCCGATGGACCTGGTGTTTACTCCGGCCGAGGTTCTGGCCGTGTTCGTGTCGGTTCTGATCACCGGCCAGATCGCCTCTGACGGCGAATCTAACTGGCTGGAAGGCGTTTTGCTGCTGGCGGTATATTTGATTCTGGCGGTTGTGTTCTTTCTCCTGCCCGACGCCCCACTTGCGGGCGTACCATGAGCGTCAAGCCGAACCGGCAAACCGCCAAGCCGCCGGGGACATTCCGGGCCCTGTCCGAAATCCTTCGCTTATAAACGAATGTAGGATTGTCCCCGCAGCGACCCCAAGACCCGAGGCCGCAAAAATCCCTAGAACTAGAGCTAGAAATTCTTCCTCACCTTCCCCGCCGCCCTTCGTCCATAATGAACCATGCGACTGCTTCAAACGTCTTTGCCCTTCCTATTCGCCGGAGCCGTCCTGGCCCAGTATCCGGGTTTGACTCTCCCGCCCAGTGGCAACAATCAGAAAGCCGCCGTCACACAATACATCGGCCCCGTCCAGATCACCATTGAATACTCCAGCCCGGCCGTGCACAGCCCCGCGGGTCAGGATCGACGGGGTCAAATCTGGGGCAAGCTGGTGCCTTACGGACTTTCCAATATCGGCCCATTTGGCAACAACAAGCCGGATCCCTGGCGCGCGGGCGCAAACGAGAACACCGTGTTCTCCGTCTCCAACGATGTGCAGATCGGCGGAAAGACTCTGCCCGCCGGCCGCTACGGCCTGCACATGATTCCCGGCGCCGACGAGTGGACCATTATATTCTCAAAAAACAACAATGCCTGGGGCAGCTTCTTCTACGACGAGAACGCCGACGCTCTTCGGGTCAACGTCAAACCGCACAAGCACGATTACACCGAGTACCTCACTTACACATTCCCCGTACGCAAACCGGCGGAAGCCATGGCCGAACTGCAATGGGAAGACCTCGCCGTGCCCTTCACCGTAACTGTGCCGGACATCAACGAGCTCTACGTCTCACGCCTCCGGCAGGAACTGACCAACTCCACGGGCTTCAACTATCAGGCCTATCTGAATGCGGCGCAGTTCTGCGTACAGGCCAACACTCACTTAGACCAGGGACTCCAATGGGCTGAGGCAGCCATCAGCCAGCCCTTCGTCGGCCAGTCGAATTTCAGTACGCTCAGCATCAAGGCCATGGTGCTATCGAAGATGAACAGGCAAGACGAAGCGGGCAAGCTCATGCAGACCGCACTGCGTTTGCCCGGCACAACGCCCATGGAGATCCATACCTACGGCCGCCAACTGCAAGCGTTGAAAAAGCACAAAGAGGCCGTCCAGGTGTTTGAATACAACGCCGAGCGCAATGGAGATGCCTGGCCCGTCCATGTAGGGCTGGCCCGCGCTTACGCTTATCAGGGTGATTTACAGAAAGCCCGCGAGCACGCCGAAAAAGCCCTGGCTCAGGCGCCCGACGAACTCAATCGCAAAAATCTGGAAGCCATGGTCAAGTCCTTTTCTGAAGGTAAGAACATCGAGCAATAGCGTCGCGGCGATGCGGCGCGAGCCGAACTCCCGCAGCCCGTGCAGAGGCAGCGCCATTTGTGCGAACCTCCTAGAATGAAAGTAATGAGGAAGAAAGCTTCAAAGACCCTCTCCTACTCTGTCTTCTACGAGCAAGCTCCGGAAGGCGGGTACGTGGCGTTTGTGCCACGTCTGCCCGGTTGCCACACCCAGGGCCAAACCCTGGAGGAGACGGAGCACAATGCCAAGGAGGCGATTGAGCTATACCTAAAAAGTTTGGAAGCTCATGGGGAATTGATCCCAGTCGAAGGGCCGTCATTTCATGGGCGAGTCACTGTCCCCGCTTGATTCATGCCGAAGGTCCCTTCGCTAACCGCCCGCAAAGTGGTCCGGGTTCTCAAACGGGCCGGATTTGTTGAAGACCGACAGAAGGGAAGCCACTTGATATTGATTCATCCAGAAACGAGGGCTCGCACGGTGGTTCCTATTCATTCTGGCCGCACGATCAAAGAGCCGCTGCTACGGGCCATTGTTCGGGACGCGCAGCTCTCAATCAAACAATTCATCGAATTGCTTTGAGGCAAGCCCGGCGTTTCGCTTGCGCGCTACCGCCCCTGGCTCATCACCGCTGCGGGCTGCAAATACGCAGCCAGCTTTTCGGCCGCTTGCTGTTTGGCCGTCGCGATGTTGCCTTCTTTGATCTGCTCATAACCGCGGATCAGATCGGGCAAGGCCGCAATCTCCAAAGCTTGCGCCAGATTGTCAGGCGTCAGGTTCGCCTGCACCTGCTCGATCAGGTTCTTGTACCACCCGATCAGCGCGCGCTCTTGCTTGCGGTGCGGGCTGTAGCCGAAAATGTCGAACGGCGTGCCGCGAAGAAACTTGGAGTGGCGCAGAATCGAGAGCATCGTCCGTCCTACACGAATCTTTTTCTTCACGCCAAAACGGCGCAGCAGCGGCGGATGCAAGTTATAGGAGATCGATTCCGGCGCTTCCCACATGTCGCGCACGCGCTGCTCATAGTCTGCCTTCAGCAACAAGCGTGGCACTTCGTACTCGTCTTTGTACGCCATCAGCTTGTACAGGTACTTGGCCACCACCTCGCGTAGCACTGGTTCCTTCACACGGGTGACGAAGTCCCAGTACTGGCCGGCATAGATGGGATTCTGATACGCCGTCAGTTCAGCCACGCGGTCGATCGGCTTGCTCTTCGCGCTGGCCTTGGGCGCGATCTGCGCTTCCACAAACTTGGGATCCTCAAAGTACTTGCGTCCCCAGGTGAATGCGCCGCGATTGCGCTCCAGATCCACTCCGTTCAACTCAATCGCCTTCTCAATCGCTGCCAGCGAAAGCGGCAACAGCCCGGCCTGGTAGGCAACGCCCATCAGGAAAATGTTGGTCATGAGATGGCTGCCAAAAAGGCCTTCGGCCATGCGATTGGCGTCGACAAAAAGGCTGCGGCCCGGCAACGTGGCGGCGCTTACCACATCCACCATGGCCTGCGGACCCACAATCTGGAAGCGGTTGCGGATGGTATCGATGGTGGGCGCCAGATCCGTGTTGACGATGGCAGCCGTACGCGCCGGGTCGGCGGTTTTCAAATTCTCCGGTTGCGAGACGCCGATCAAATCGAAGCCCAGGATCAGATCGGCATTGCCGCTGTTCACCTTGGCGGGCGCTGCGATGGGTTGCTCGCTGAGCAGCAGATGCGAGACCACCGCGCCGCCCTTTTGCGCGGTCCCGGTTTGATCGAGCGTCGCTACCGACAGTCCGTCAATCCAACCGGCGGTGGCGAGCAGAGCGCTGATGGTGACAACGCCCGTGCCGCCGATGCCCGGCGCAATGATGCGGTAACCATCGCCGGCGCGAACAATATCTCGCGGAGCGGGAACCGAAGTTTCCGGAACCGGCGGCAACGAACGCCGCTTCAGACCAGTGCCGGGTTTGATGTCCACCGTCATAAATGAGGGGCAATCGCCCAGCGCACAGGAGTAATCCTTGTTGCAGGAAGACTGGTGAATGCGCATCTTCTGGCCGAGTTCGGTGGGAACCGGATTGAGACTGACGCAGTTGGATTGCTTCACGCAATCGCCGCAACCCTCGCAAACTTCTTCGTGGATCACCAGGCGCTTGGTGGGCTCCTCCATGGTGCCGCGGGATCGCTGCCGCCGCTTCTCCGCCGCGCACTCCTGGTCGTAAATCATGACCGTGACGCCCGGAATTTCTTCCAGTTCCTTCAACGTGCGCGGGAGTGCGGAGCGATCGCGGAGTTCGGCGTTCGACGCCAGATCGCCCAGCGTCGCGTATCTTGTCACGTCTTCCGCGAGCACCACAATCTTCTCCACGCCTTCGGCCTGCAGCTTGCGGGTCAACGCCGGAACCGTTAGCGCGCCCATGGCGTGCTGGCCGCCGGTCATAGCCACGTGGCCGTTGTAGAGAATCTTGTAAGTAATGTTGACCCCGGAGGCCACGCACGCTTCAATCGCCAGATAGCCGGAGTGAAACAGCGTGCCGTCGCCGATGTTTTGGAACACGTGCGTTCGCTCGACAAACGGCGACATCCCGATCCACGGTGCGCCTTCACCGCCCATCTGCGTCAGAAAAGAAATGGCGCGTGTCGGATCGTTCAGCCGCATCGCCATGGTGTGGCAGCCGATGCCGCCGCCGGCCACTTGTCCTTCGAGCAACAAGGTCGAGCGATTGTGCGGGCAGCCCGAGCAGAACGCGGCAGGCCGGGCGGGCACAGAGTCCTTTTTCGCCAGCACGGGCGGGGCACTGCGCGGCTTCACGTCCACCTGCAGCACGCGCGCCAGCACCGTGGCGATCATGTCCGGATCGAGTTCGCCGGTAGCGGGAAAGTGCGATTTGCCCAGAATCGCCGGCCGTTGCGCAGCATCGTAGAGAATCTCGCGCATCTGCATTTCCAGGAAGCTGCGCTTTTCTTCGATGACGAGAATCGTATCCAGACCGTCCGCGAACCGGTGCACAAAATCCGGCTCCAGCGGAAAGGGCATCCCTACTTTGCCGATCCGTACTCCATCCTTGATTCCCAGATCGCGTAGCGCCTGCATCAAGTCGTAATAAGGTTTGCCGGTTGCCAGCAAACCGATCCGTCCTGTGCCGGAAAACGTGTTCAGGTTGTTGAGGCGCGCAAACTGGCGAGCCGCTTCCAGCCGCCGGACATTGGTTTCGTGCTCGAGCGCCAGCGAGATGGGCGCCACGATGCGCGAATCGGTGTAGCGCTGGTAGCCCTCGGGGATGCGAATCTGTGGCCGCTCCGGATCCAAGTCCACCGTGCCGCCACCGTCGCACACATCCGTCACCATTTTCAACGCGACCCATGCGCCCGACCAGCGCGAAAGGGCCACCGCCAGCAGTCCGTAGTCGAGAATCTCCTGGACGTTGCCTGGATAGAGAAACGGCAGTCCGTAATTGAGCAGCGTGAAATCGCTCTGGTGCGGAATGGTGGAGCTCTTGGAAATGTGATCGTCACCGCACAAAATCAACGCGCCGCCGTTCTTGTGGGAGCCGGATAAATTGCCGTGCCGCAGGATGTCGCCGCTGCGATCGACACCCGGTCCCTTGCCGTACCAGATGCCCAGCACGCCATCGACTTTAATCTTTCCCACGTTCTCGATGATCTGCGTGCCCAGCACCGCCGTGGCCGCCAGATCCTCATTCACCCCCGGCTTGAAGTGGATGTTGTATTCCTTCAGCAGTTTGCCCGTGCGCGCCAGCGTGAGATCATAGCCCCCCAGCGGCGAGCCTTCATAGCCGGTGATAAACGTTCCCGTGTTCAGCCCGGCCCGGCGGTCGCGCCGCATTTGATCGATCGGAAGACGGACCAGCGCCTGAATCCCCGTGAGGTAAATCCGGCCTTTATCGAGTGTGTACTTGTCAGAAAGTTTCATGGACAACCAGCCCTGCCTGGTGGAGGATCAGCATTATCGTAGCACCTGGCCCAGGCTGGACAGTGGCTCCCCGCACCGGCATCAAGGACTCTGCACTACGAGGACGTTCGAAACAGGAGAAGGCTACAGGTTCGCGCCGAAAGCCAACAGGCGGCCATCGCGGTCCTTTACCACGAACTCGCGCGAGTGCCATGGCATGTTGGCAATTCCCCGAGTGAATTCTACGCCTTGGGCCGCGTACTCGGCATAAAGCGCATCGGCATCTTCGACGAACAGGTACGCGTCGAGCAGTTCGTCCCGGTATTTGTTCGGGTTGGCTTGGGGCGGCTCGGCGCAGCGGAAGTGAATCGCCTGCTGGTCGCGCGCCACGATGGCATAGAACGGTGGATCCTGCCACGTCCCCAGACATTCGAAGCCAAGCTTTTCTTTGTAATAGGCCAGCGTAGCGGGAATGTCCATGGTGAAGAACAGAGGTGCAATCTGACGGACCATGTGCCAAGTCTACTGGAGATACTTGCCGGAGGGACGGTCCTGGACCGCTCACGCCGGACACAATGCAGTTGCCGATTGCACGAGCTGCTCAACCTAGGCTATATTCGAGCCCGCGGTGCTTTCGCTATGTTGAACAGTGTTGCTCCCTTCTTTATTGTCGACGACTTGCGCGCTACGCTTGCGTTCTATCAGTCCAAGCTGGGTTTCGAGGTTCTTTATCAATGTGGTGGTGAGGGAAACGGAGATGACTACTTTGCCATGATCGGACGCGACCGAGTGATGCTGGTGTTCAAGGCCATCACGCCCGAGGTCCATCCACAACCGAATCATTCGCGTCACGAATGGGCTCGCTGGGACGCCTACATCGGCACCGATGATCCGGACTCACTGTACACAGAGTTCGTAGGCAGGGAGGTTCCCGTGCATCGGGAACTGGCCAATACGAGCGATGGACTCAGGGCCTTCGAGATCACCGATAACAGCGGATATGTGCTTTGTTTTGGGCGCCCCGTCGACAAGTAGCTCCAGCGTCATCAGGCATCAATCGGGTCTACGCTCCGATCGTGTTCGGGGTCGTCCGGAATGCCGTTCAAGTCCAAGCGCGCAGCTTCATCGGAACCTCTCCGGTTCCGGAGGCTATCCCGAGGTTGGCGCGCACACTGGGTCGGCGCCGATTCAGTTTGCAAGCCGGGCCAATCCAGAAGAAACGTCTGACGTGCCCATAATAAAATTAATCACATAGCGTGAAGTCGCGGAGTCTCAGACTGGCTCCCGCACCGGATCCGAACTTCCGGTCGCGCGATTGAGCATGCCAGCGTCGTTCCGGGCCGTCAAATAGCGTCTGCACAGACATCAGTCTGTACAACCGCGCGGCGTGCGTGGCTTTCCGCAAAACGCAAAATCCAACAGAGTGACTTGCATCTTGCCGGTGCGAGGAGCGGGATTCGCACAGAATGGTCTTTCACTAATCGAAGGCCCGAAACGGATCACCAAGGAATTGTCTTCCGGTAGTCCTAGGCTAGTACAAACTAGCAGGCATAATAGTACTCGCTGCGACTAATCTCAAGACGTAGGAGTCGAGGATTGGAGGCACTTCACCCGATAAAAAAGAAGCATTTACGCCGAATAATCGCATCTGGCTAAGCCTTCTGGCTAATCCAGGTAGCTGATTGTAAGCTCTTGTAAGCGATGCTAGATTCGCTTAGGAGGTTTCCTTAATCCATGCGTATGCGTTTAACACTTGCCCTGGCAACCCTGGCTTTTTCAACGGGTGCTTTCGCTCAATCGGACCGTTTTCAAGTCCATTATGCCGCTAATCTCAACATTGGCGATTCGTACGTCGATTTCACCAACACGGGCGCGGCCAACGGCGCGAACCTGTGCATCAATCTTTACACGTTCGATCCGGCAGAAGAGCTGATTTCCTGCTGTTCTTGCACGGTGACGCCCAACGGTCTGCAGTCCCTGTCGGTGCTGAAGTCGTTGATCAGCAATCCGCTCACCCCGGCGATTCCTACTGCCGTAGTAATCAAAGCGGTGTCGAGCGTAGGCGGAGCCTGCAACCCTTCGACCATTACTCCACAACAGATAACCGCTTCTAGCGGTATGCTCGCCTGGGGCACCACCCTGCACAAAAACACCTCGACCGCGGCCGCCAGCTATTCGGTGACCGAAACTGCTTTCAGTCAGGCTGCGTTGTCGGAGAGTGAATTTATCCACATCACCACCACTTGCGGCTTCATTCAATCCAACGGCAGTGGCTTCGGTATCTGCAAGGGCTGTGCGGCCGGCGGTCTCGGCGCTTCCAGTTCCAACCAGTAGCCGTTTTCCTTCCCGCATTCCCCGAGAGCCGGTTCCGCCTTCCACAAGCGGAGACCGGCTCTTTTCCTTTCCGCTGGCCGCGTCGCAATGGCATACAATAGGCCGTTGGCGAGAACCCTATGAAAAAGCTAGTGCTGCTAGGCGCGATCGGCATGTTGCTCGGCGCGCAGACTGTTACGCGCGAGCAGGTGGACAGTTGGATGACGGATATTTCCAATTGGGGACGCTGGGGCAAGGACGACCAACGCGGAACGCTCAACCTGATCACGCCGGAAAAGCGCAAGCAGGCGCTGCATCTGGTGAAAGAGGGCGTGTCGGTTTCCCTCGCCCATACGCTCGAAAAGGAAAAATTTCCCGATAACCCGCGGCCGTTGGGGCAGCAGATGACGCTGGACGCCGGCGGGCACGCGATGGATCTGTACACCATCTGGTATCACGGATCCACCATCACGCATATCGACGCTCTCTGCCACTACTCTTTTGAAGGCAAGCTCTACAACGGCTATGTGAAATCGGAGAAGATCAGCGAGTCCGGCTGCGGCGTGCTGGGCGTTGAAAACCAGAAAGATGGCATTCTGACGCGCGGTGTACTGGTGGATTTGCCGCGGCTCAAGAACGTGCCGTATCTGGAGCCGGGCACTCCGGTTTATCCCGCCGACATCGAAGCTTGGGAAAAATATGCGCACATAAAAATTGGCAGCGGGGACGCCTTGTTCCTGCGTACCGGACGCTGGGCCCGGCGCGCCAAACTCGGCCCTTGGAATGTGGCGGCCAATGCGGCGGGCTGGCACGCCTCCATGATGCCTTGGCTCAAGAAGCGGGACGTCGCTCTGCTCGGTAATGACGGAGTGCAGGACGTGCAGCCTTCCGGCATTGAGAAGGCGCCACGCCCCATTCATCAACTGGCGATTGTGGCGTTGGGCTTACCGCTGATCGATGTTATGGATTTGGAAGCCGTGGCCGCCGAATGCGCCAAGCGGCGCCGCTGGGAGTTTCTGGTGACTCTGGCCGCCGTGCCAGTGCCCGGAGGCACAGGCTTTCCGGTGAATCCAATTGCGACGTTTTAGAAGTTCTGTCGACGAGGGCGTCGACCGCAGGCCAGGGGCCTGCCCCACTGGGAAACTGAGCTGAGCTACCTTCCGGTCAACACTTTTGGAATCGACAGGTACCCGACGATAGTGTCCTTCTTCACATCGTTCACCACCAGCTCATAGGGCTGTCTGGCTTTGGATGTGAGAAATTGCAGCGGCTCATTGATGGTGCGATCTCGCTTCTCCACCTTCTTGTCGTCGGCTGTCAGTTCGATGGTGTAGCGGAATTTCTTCGGATCGGCTTTTTTCAGTTCCACAAAAACGTCGCCCACTTTTTGCGGCTGCTTGGCTTTGTGGATGGTGAATTCGACGTAGTTGCGTTCGCCCAGCGCACGCAAGGCCGCCAGTTCCTTGCCGTTGGTGGCGATCAGGACACCCTGCCCGGTCACGTCGCCCTGGGTTCTTTGCAAATTGGCGATCGTTTTTTCCAGGGTGGATTTGGTTGTGGCGACATCGCCCTTAACGGCGGTTACTTCGGTCCCCACCGACTCGATTTTGGTGTTGGCCGTATCGGCCGACGCTCTCACGCTGCTGATCTGCGCGTTGGTCTGCTCCTGTGCCTGTTTCTGCTCGGCTTCCAATTGCGCTTTGGCTTCGTCCACCTTCTTCAGCGCTTCCGTTTTGGCTGCCCCGGCCGCCATATTGGCCTGACGGCGCGCCGTCTCCAGTTGATCGCGCAACGCATCCATGGAACGGCGATGGCTTTGAGAGGTGATTGTGTTGGCTTCGGAAACCTTGTCCAACTCTTGTTGCACGCTTGCCTGGTACTTGCTTACCTGATCTTTCAGTTGGCTGACCTGATAAAACGTATACCCGTTGGCTGCCAACAACGCCACCACCGCTCCGAACAAGATTCCAACCCTGCTGGCGCCGCTGGCTGTCGCAGGCGGCGGAGCATACGCGGGCGGGGGAGGAGGAGGAACTGAGGCTTTGGGCAGGTAGCCCGGAGTTTGACTGGGATTGATAGACATAACGGTCCCTAACGCTTTAGATTAGCAGGCTTCTGGTTCCTTAGAAGGATAGCAGACCCGCCGCGTTCCAGCTAATCGGAGTCCGACCGATGCCGACCGATGCGGTTGCAAAGGGCGAGCCCCATCGCCCCATCGCCAAGATTACCGGTCACAAGCGTTTGTAAAAAAGACGAGTGCTTCTTGTTTTAACGGAATCAGTCATTTACGAAAACTGACCGATGCCGGAACAGCGGGAACCCGGACCCCTCACAGCTACACTGGGGCCGGAATAGATTCTATTTGGAGGGAACATGAGAAGGATTCTTTTTGCCATGCTGCTGACGATCAATGTGTCGGCCCAGCCGCCGCTTACGCTGATTCAAGACACTTTGTATCAAGCCGACGGCACCAAGTTTCAAGGGATGGCGACCATTTCGTGGAGCAGCTTTCAAGCGTCTGATATGTCCAACATCGCCGGAAGTGTAACTCGCGTGCCGATTGTCAACGGAGTGCTGCGGGTAAAGCTGGTTCCGACGACCAACGCGGTTGTTCCGGGGTCGTATTCAGTGCTTTACAATTCGAGCAAAGTGCAGTTCGGCGAGACTTGGGCGGTCCCGCCCAGTACCGCGCAATTGCGTGTTAAGGATGTGCGGGTGAGCACCAGCCCGCTGGTTCCTCCGGCCAACTCCAGCTCGATCCAAATTTCGGATGTGGCTGGCTTGCAGAATGAGCTGCAGGTCCGGCCCGCCGAAGGCGCCGGTTTTACCACCTCCCGAGCGGCGGTCATCAACGCTTTAGGAGCAATTGACGGGGCGGCCGGCAACCCCGGCGATTGCGTGCACGTGGATGGCACGACCGGATCCTGCGGCTCGGGCGGGTCCGTTTCGGTGCAGTTTGTCGACCTGGAGACTCCGGGCGGAACCGTGGATGGAACCAACCAGACCTTCACCTTAAGTCATGCGCCCAACCCAGCCGCCAGTCTGATGCTGTTTCGCAACGGATTGTTAATGCGAGTGGGGATGGATTTCACGCTCGCCACCCAGGCGATTACGTTCGCCAGCGGGCAGGCTCCGCAACCGGGAGACACCTTGCAATGCTCGTATCGCAGCGGTCCATAGTCGAGTAGTACGGAGACGTCTAAGACACTCTCTAAGGTTGGTTTAGGGTATTTCTATGCTTGCTCAAAACCCCAATCCAGATCATGATGAAGGTGAGCCGGAAGGAGCGGGTTATGCGCACGTTAATTCTTCACCTATGGCGGGACAAGTCGGGACAGGACATGATCGAGTACGCTCTCATCCTTGCGACCATTGTGATTGTAGTGGCTGGATTCCTCCCTCCCAGCATGATGCCGGCGGTGAGCTCGATCTTCTCGAAGATTAGTAGTTCCATGGCCATCAGCTAACTACCGCTTCAACGAACTCCTTGTTTGTATTCCGGGCCGGGCTTCATAGTCCGGCCCACTTTCCATGCCATAGGCCTTGCCCTTGCAATAAACCGCAGCTGAAGGGAAGCGTTCGTCCGAGCATGGTCATCCGCCGGTTTTGCGCTGGACCTCACAACTCCCCACGGTCCGGATAAATGAGATCCAGATCAAGCGCCGCAGCTAACGCAACTCCTCAAGTTTTGCTCTCTTCATGTTGCCGACAAAGCAGGCCAGCATGGCCTTCGGCAGACTCGCTAGCTCGTCGCAATGGACACTGCTGGGGTGCTTCAACCCCTCGTCCACTCCAACGGTGACCTGGGTCCGCAAGCCGTCGTACCGGGTGTAAACGGGAGCGCAAATTACGGAGGAGAATTTTGAATCGATCAGAACTTGGCGGCTGACCACTACAAACACACGCTGTTTGCGTGGATCTTGTGTCCCACTCCTCGTGACCAGGAACAAATCGCCGCGCTGCACCTATTTTGGCAGCCCTTGGAACTCAAGCACGTCTGACTGCTGGTTGAGTTCGTCGGCGACGCGGTCGAGAATGGCGGCATCACGGGCGTCAAGTTCAGACTTGACCCGCTTCGCGATGTACGAAAGAGCGGCTCGTTCCAGGAAGGCAGACCGATTGCTGTCGAGACGATCAATCTCCTGGAGCAGGGAACTGGGGAGTGTGACAGATGTCTTGACTCGCAAACCATGATTATCCTCCTTGGCCGCTCGGGCTAGTCGATTCGTTCCGGCCGATGAGGAACCTCGTGCGGGCATCCTGAATCGAATCAAATACCAGTTACCACTGTGAACGGCTCTTTTTGTTTTCTGGTCCGGCCTTCACTGCCCCGTTCACTGTCCACACCAGAAGTCTAGCCTTTGCAATCAACTGCAGACGAGGGCCGGCATTCAACCCGAATCGGGGCATTGACTCGCCGCCCTGCCATTCGGTACACTGAGATGACTGAAAGTCTCGAACGGAGAACGTCTGTCTGTATGAATACCCAGTTTCCGTCTGGTGACGGATTTGTGCGCCAGTGGCATGTCATCGACGCCGATGGCCAGGTTTTGGGCCGTCTGGCGAGCAAAGCTGCCATGATTTTAATGGGCAAGCACAAGCCAACGTATACCGAATTTCTGGATACCGGCGACCACGTGGTTGTGATCAACGCCGAGAAGATCCGGCTCACGGGCCGCAAAGAAGACCAGAAACTGTATCGCCGGCATACCGGCTATCCTGGCGGGCTCATTGAAACGGGTGCGGCAAAAATGCGCTCCACCAAGCCAGCCAAAATGATCGAATTAGCGATTTCGGGCATGCTGCCAAAGAACAAACTCGGCAAGCAGATGTATCGCAAGTTAAACGTATACGCAGGGGACAAGCATCCGCACCAGGCACAGAAGCCGGTGGAACTGGTTCTCACGCAAGTGAAAGGTTGAGGAGTGGCAGCAACGCAAGTACAGCATTTAGGTACGGGACGCCGCAAGACATCGGTGGCGCGGATTTTCCTGCGGCCCGGTAAAGGCGACATCACCGTCAACAACCGGCCGATTGAGAAATATTTTGTGAGCGAATCGTCGCGCGCGATTGTCCGCCAGCCGTTGCTGGCCGCCGAAGTCGCGGAGCGATTCGACATTCTGATTCTCACCAGCGGCGGCGGCATGACCGGCCAGGCCGGCGCGGCCCGGTTGGGCATCGCCCGCGCCCTGCTCGAATTCAACATCGAACTGCGTCCGAAACTCAAGTCGCTCGGATTTCTGACGCGTGACCCCCGCGCCCACGAACGGAAGAAGTACGGTCAAAAGGGCGCCCGCAAGCGGTTCCAGTTCTCCAAACGCTAACCGCGCGGCATTGTACAAATCAAGCTCAGTTTGGAAGGCGGATGCGCAAATCTCGCTTTGGACCGCGCACGCCTTCCCGGCTGGACTAAACCGAAAGTGAAGCAAAACACAAAGGAGCTATTTTGCCGTCTATTTCAATGAAAGAATTGCTCGAAGCGGGCGTTCATTTCGGGCACCAGACCAAGCGCTGGAATCCAAAGATGAAAGAATATATCTTTGGCGAACGCAATGGTATCTACATCGTCGATCTCCAAAAAACCCTCAAGCTCTTCAAAGACGCCATGCGCTATGTGGCGGAAGCAGCCGCGCAGGGGAAAACCGTGTTGTTTGTCGGCACCAAACGCCAAGCCCAGGAAGCTATCGCCGAGGAAGCTACGCGCTGCGGTCAGTATTACGTAAACCAACGCTGGCTGGGCGGACTGTTGACCAACATGACCACCGTGCAAAAATCCATCAAGCGTCTCAAGGAATTGGACGACCTGGCCAACAACGGGCAGTATGAGGGCCGCGTCAAAAAAGAGGTGGGACGTCTGGAGCGCGAACGGAAGCACCTGCAACAAAACCTGGCCGGCATCAAAGACATGAACGGTCATCCCGACATCCTGTTCGTGGTGGATTCCAACAAGGAAGCCATCGCCGTCAAGGAAGCGCGTAAACTGGGCATTCCCGTGGTTGCAGTGGTGGACACCAACTGCGATCCGGATGAAGTGGACTACGTGATTCCCGGCAACGACGACGCTTTGCGCGCCATCCGCCTGTTCACCACCAAGATTGCAGACGCCGTGGTGGAAGGCCGGGCGCTGGCAACCGAGCATGATTTCACCGAGAAGATCGTCAGCGACGAAACGCCGATGGAAGAGATTCCCGAATATACGCAATTCGATCCGCAACAACTGGATCAGTTGATGTCGGAGGGGCTCTCTGATGAGGACCTGCCGTCCATGTCGCTGCCCCGCAAGGGTCCGGCTTCGGAGACTCCGGAAGAAGTCGGCACCGGCTCGCATTCCCGCGAGTAGATTTGCTTCGCGGCCCGGACCGATTGGCCGGGCCGCTTCCTAAAATTCTTTATTAAGGGCAACTATGGAGATCAGCGCCAAGTTAGTGAAAGAGCTCCGCGAGCGTACCGGCGCGGGCATGATGGAGTGCAAGAGCGCTCTGGTGGAAGCCAACGGTAATCTTGCCGAAGCGGAGATTATTTTGCGTAAACGGGGCATCTCGTCAGCCGCCAAGAAGTCCTCGCGCACCACCAAGCAGGGGATGATCGGAACCTACATCCACCCGGGCGCGCAATTGGGCGTGCTGGTGGAGGTGAACTGCGAATCCGATTTTGTGGCGCGCACCGACGACTTCCAGGACCTGGTGAAGGACATCGCCATGCAGATCGCCGCCGCCGATCCGCAATTTATCCGCAAAGAAGACGTCACCACCGCCGATCTAGAACGCGAAAAAAGCATCCAGCGGGCCCGGGCGTTGCAGGAAGGCAAGCCCGAGAAGATGGTGGACAAGATCATTGAAGGCCGCATGCAGAAGTATTATGAGGAGGTCTGCCTGTACGAGCAGCCCTTCATCAAAGAAAACAGCACCACCGTAGGCGACCTCATTAAAACTAGAATCGCTAAGATAGGCGAAAACATATCCGTATCCCGCTTTGTGCGCTTCAAAGTGGGGGAAGCCGCGGTGATTGAAGAAACACCCGAGACCGGCGCTCCGGCCAGCGCTTAGTTCCCGATGTGGGGCAGGTTGTTAACCTGCGGCCGACCCGCCGCCGGTTGACAACCGGCCCCCCGGACGAATATATGCCCAAGTATCAGCGAATCGTTCTCAAGCTGAGCGGCGAGGTGCTGGCCGCCGGCGCGCCGTTCGGAATCGACGCCGTGCGGCTTACGGCGCTGGCCGCCGAGGTTGCGGCCGTAGCCAAGACCGGCATTCAGATCGGCCTGGTGGTGGGCGGCGGTAACTTCTTCCGTGGCACCAATGCCGCGGCCATGAACATGGACCGGGTGGCCGCCGACCACATGGGCATGCTGGCCACGGTCATCAATGCATTGGCACTGCAGGATGCGTTGGAGAAGCAAGGTATTCCCACCCGCGTGATGACGGCCATCGAGATTCGCCAAGTGGCCGAGCCGTACATTCGCCGCCGGGCTATCCGTCACCTGGAAAAGGGCCGCATCGTCATATTTGCCGCGGGCACCTCCAACCCCTATTTCTCCACCGATACCGCCGCCACTTTGCGGGCGCTGGAGATCCATGCCGACGTGATCGCCAAAGCCACGCGCGTGGATGGCGTCTACGACAAGGACCCCCTGGTGCACGCCGATGCCGTACGCTATCCGGAAGTGAGCCATCTGGAAGTGCTTTCCAAGGCGTTGCGGGTGATGGACGCCTCCGCAGTCGCCATGTGCCGCGATAACCAGCTTCCCATCGTCGTTTTCAATTTGAACGTCTTCGGCAATATAATGCGTATGGCGATGGGCGAACCGATTGGGACGCTCATTCACTAAGACTGATCCATTGGACACTATGAAACCAGAATCGACAGACACGCAGACTGCTCATAACTTCAAAAGCGTTAAAGACGTAGAAGCGCAGAACAAAGTGCGCATGGAAAAGGTTCTCTCGGGCTTGCAGCACGAAATGGCCGGCATCCGCACCGGACGCGCCTCGGTGGGCCTGCTGGATACCGTCCGCGTGGATTACTACGGGACGGTGATGCCACTCAACCAGGTGGCGACCCTGCATGTGCCGGAGCCGGCGATGATCACGGCTCAGCCCTTTGACAGCTCGCAGATCGCCGCCATCGAAAAAGCCATCCGCGCCGCGGATCTGGGGCTGAATCCTTCCAATGACGGTAAGCTTATCCGCGTGCCGATTCCGGCTCTCAATGAAGAGCGGCGCAAAGAGCTGGTCAAGAAGCTGCATCACGTAGCCGAGGAACATCGGGTTGCGCTGCGCAACGTCCGCCGTGATGGCAATGAATCGCTCAAGAAGCTGCTCAAGGAAAAGTTGATCAGCGAAGACGAAGAGCGCCGCGCGCTGGACGACGTGCAGAAGATGACCGACGCCCACATCCAAAAGCTGGACCAGGCGGCCAAGGCGAGGGAGAAAGAGATCCTCGAGCTGAAGTAGCGGTAGCCCGGCCGTTTCTCGACGCAAATACGTCCCACGGCTTCGGTGATAGAGTGAGTCTCAATGGCCCGGTGCCGCACCTGCTCCGCTGAGAACCCCGACCGGAACGGCTTTTGCGGCGGTTGTGGCGCGGCGCTGGGATCGGGATCTCAGATGCCCACGGCCGCGATGCCACCGGCGAAAACGCCCACGCCATCCAGTTCCTTTGACGAAGGCCGATTCCCCGCTGGCACGGTGCTCGCCGAGCGCTACCGCATCATCGGGCTCCTCGGCCAGGGCGGCATGGGCGAGGTGTACCGCGCCAACGATCTGAAGTTGGGCCAGCCCGTCGCGCTGAAGTTCCTGCCCGCCGCCACAGCCAAGGACCAGCAGTTGCTGGCCCGCTTCCACGCCGAGGTGCGCATCGCGCGCCAGGTTTCGCACCCCAACGTCTGCCGCGTTTACGATATCGGCGAAGTGGATGGCTCCACGTTCCTCTCGATGGAATACGTGGATGGCGAGGATCTGCGCTCCCTGTTGCGGCGCATCGGACGCTTGCCGCCCGACAAAGCGCTGGAGATCGCCCGCAAATTGTGCGCGGGGCTGGCGGCCGCGCACGACAAGGGCGTGCTGCATCGCGACCTGAAACCAGCCAACATCATGATCGACGGGCGAGGGCAGGTGTTGGTCACGGATTTTGGTCTGGCGGCGTTGGCCGGACAACTGGATGGAGCGCACCTGCGCGACGGCACGCCCGCCTACATGGCCCCGGAGCAACTGGCCGGCAAGGAAGTTTCAGTCCGTAGCGATTTGTACGCCCTTGGGCTCGTGCTGCATGAGATGTTCGGCGGCAAGCCGGCTTTTGAGAGCGGCGCCAAGCGCACCACGCCCACGGCCGTAAGTTCTCTCACAAAAGACATCGACCCGCTGGTCGAGCGCGTGATCCTCCGCTGTCTGGACGTGGACCCGCGCAACCGCCCGGCATCGGCGCTGCAAGTTGCGGCCGCATTGCCAGGTGGCGATCCGCTGGCCGCTGCCTTGGCCGCCGGGGATACACCTACGCCTGGCATGGTGGCGGCGTCCGGAGACACCGAAGGCATTCCCGTGCGGACCGCCGGCATTTGTCTGGTATGGATCCTGGTGGGATTGGTGGCGACGGTGATCTTGAACGCGAAGGCCAATGTGCTGCGGCAAACGCCCTTCCCCCACTCACCCGAGATCCTGGCGCAGAAAGCGCGCGAGATGCTCCAGAGCTTCGGCTACGCTGGGCCTCCTGCGGACCGCGCTTACGAATTTAGTTATGACACTGCCTACCGGACTTACGCAGAAAAGCAACAGACAGCCGCGAGTCGGGATCGGTTGGAGAAGGGACAGCCCGCGCTGATCTATTTCTGGTATCGGCAGAGTCCGCGACCTTTGCTCGCGAGTGATCCCTCCGGAACTGTTTCCCCAGACGACCCGGCGCCCTTGTTCTCCGGGATGGCTGGGCTAAATCTGGATCCGCAAGGCCGTTTGCTTCAGTTCGATGTTGTGCCTCCGCAATTCGAGGAGAAGCCTATGCCGCCAGTGCCTTTCGACTGGGAGGTTCTCTTCACCGCAGCGGGCTTGGACATGACCCGTTTCATGCCCGTGGAACCGCAGTGGCTTTCGTCCGAAGGCTTCGATGCCCGAGCGGCATGGACAGGATCGTACCCGAGTGCGCCCGAGATTCCGCTGCGGATCGAAGCCGCGTCCTGGCGCGGGAAGCCGGTCTTTTTCCGGATGATCGGGCCCTGGTCCAGGCCCGAGCGCATCTCTCAAACGGCCGGCACCCCGACTGGTGTTTGGGTGATCCAGTTGGTTTTGGACGTGTTGGCCGCGTTTCTTGCCTGGCGCAACTTTCGGGCGAAACGTGGAGACTTGCGCGGAGCCAACCGGGTGGCGGCCTTCGTCTTCACAGTAAGCTGGATCGAGGGCTTGTTGAGTGCCCACCACGTTGCCGCGGCTGGTGAATGGCACGCGTTCCTGATCCAAACGACAAACGCCCTGCGCCCTGCCGTGTTCGTATGGGCATTCTATTTGGGATTCGAGCCCTACGTCAGAAGGCGCTGGCCTCAAAGCATGATTACGTGGAGCCGGGTGCTTAGCGGCGGCTTCCGCAATCCGTTGGTGGGCGCGCACGTCGTTACGGGTGTGGCTTTAGGTATCGCGCTGGCGCTCCTGAACTCAGGCAGGCGCCTGGCTTTGGAGCGCTACGGCGCGATCCCTCCCAACAGTTTCTACGAGCGCTCCTTACTCTCGGTCTTGGATACGCGAGGCCTGGTGGATGGCCTGCTCAACCAGATGATTGTCGCATTCATTTTTGGGATGGTGCTCACGTTCGTCTTCATGCTGTTGCGGGTTCTAATGCGGCGGCAATGGCTCGCAGCGGCCGCCTTTGTGCTAATCGGGATGGCCGGAGCCTCAAACGAAACCGGAGGCGCTCTCCGGGTCCTAAGCATCGTGGGTGGAATGTGTTTTTTCACACTGTTCGCCGCCGCCCTGCTTCGGCTTGGGGGATTGTTGCCGACGATCGTATGCCTTTTCGTGGGCAACACGCTGGGGTCCATCCCGGTCGCGGACTTCTCCGCCTGGTACGCGAGCACAACTATCTTCGCTGTAGTTGTCTTCCTCGCACTGACCGCCTACGCCTTCCACACCGCCGTCGCCGGACGGCCGCTGTTCAAGGCAGGCTTCCTCGAACCGGATTGACGCGGGGACAAAAGTTTAGCTTTTAGCAGGCGAGTTGAACCAACCCGGAGGCCTCCGCCAAGCCGGCGGCGGTGACCGACTTGATCCGCACGTCGATCAGTTGGTTGGCTGGTCGCGCAGAGGCGAGTTCAACTTTCAGATAGTTGTGGCTGAGGGCGCCGTGTTCGAGCGTGACCACCGAAAGAGTGCGGCCCTGCATGCTTTGACGAAAGGCCAGATTCTTACTGGCGGCGAGTTCGCGCAAAATGCGATTGCGTTCCTTGCGCACCAGCTGGGGGACTTGCGGCATTTCCGCGGCGGGCGTGCCGGGGCGCTCGGAATAGGTGAAGACGTGGAGATACGTGAAGGGAAGATGCTCGATGAATTTCCGGCTTTCCTCAAACTCTTCGTCTGTCTCACCGGGAAAGCCGGTCATAACGTCGGCGCCGATCGCGGCGTCCGGCATCCATTGGCGCGCCTTGAAGACCCGGTCGGCGTAGTGCTTCGGCCGGTATTTGCGGTGCATCCGGCGAAGCACGCGATCGGAGCCTGATTGCAGCGGCGCGTGCACATGCTTGGCGATCCTGGGCGACTCGGCGATCAGGCCCAGCAGGTCGTCACTGAAGTCCATCGGTTCCACGGAACTGATTCGGAGGCGCTCGATTTCGGTCTCATCTAACAGGCGGCGCAGCAGTCCGGCGAGGCGCAGGGTACTGCCAGGCTCGCGGCCCCAGCGGCCCAGGTTGATGCCGCTCAAAACAATTTCGCGATATTTCGTTGCGAGCTGCCGGACTTGGGCCACGACTTGATCGACCGGCGCGCTGCGGCTGCGCCCGCGCACAAACGGAATAATACAGAACGAGCATCGATTGTTGCAGCCGTCCTGGATCTTCAGGTTGGGCCGCGTGCGGTCGCCGGAAGCGTCCTCCACCGGCGCCGAAAGAAAGTCATGGTTTGCGAAAATGTCGCCGATCACGATCTGCCCGTGATAGGGCTCGTGGTTTTGCCTGACGATCTCGGGAATTTGCACTTTGTGTGAATTGCCGACCACCCAGGTGACGCCCGGCAGGACAGCCAATTCCTCAGGTGCGCGTTGGGCGTAACAGCCGGTGACCAAAATTTGGGCGTCAGGATTTTCGCGATGGACTCGCCGGATGGTCTGGCGCACGTCGTCGTCAGCAGCGGCCGTCACGGTGCACGTATTTAGCACCACGAGCTCGGCATGTTGCGTATCGGCCGGCTGCAGGCCTTTCTGCACGAGTGCCGATTCCAGCGCCGCCCCGTCGGCCTGCGCCGCGCGGCATCCGAAGTTCTTCACGGCAAAGCGCTGCATTGGTTTGAGTTTAGCAGCGTCGGGCCATAGTCAGGACGTTTCAGCGGTAACCTGTTGTTGTGGAGACAACGTTCGTCGCCCCCGCCTATCCCCAGGCTGCTAAGAACGCACGAATAATGGGTAAAACTCTCGCTCGTATCGTGATCGGCAGCAATGGCGTCGTGAGTGAGGTCAAGACGATCACCGCTCATCCAGTTTTTAAGGACTACGTCGTTGAAGCCCTGAAGAAGTGGCGCTTCACACTTTCAGAACAGGCGCATACACTTCAAATCACCTGCATATTCGAGTTTGAAGATTATGAAAAGTGCGAAGAGTCAGGGAAGTTCCCGGCCAACTCGGAAACATACATCTCCGCTGAGTTGCCAACTGTTGTTCATATCAAAAGAGCCCTGCCGTGTTTCGACATCAACAGATGACGGCGAATCTTCCCGCCCCGATCTTCCTGGGCCATTGTGCGAAGCAGATCTGGGTTCCAACTCTCGAGTGGGGTGGCGCCTGGGGTAGCCATGTTCGCGAAATCGCCAGCGTGAGTAGTTGCATTTCTTCCCGCGCCTCGAATTGGGTAGACCGTTGGGACTTCAATCGCAGCACTTGCTGGAATGACGAGCGGTCCGCTCTGGCAAAGGTGCCCGCCGAGAGCCTGCCTCATTTTCAACTGTTCAGCTATCGATTGTTGCCGATCCTATTTGACAAATCCGGCGACCCGACCGCCGTTTCCATAGACCATGTGTTTCCTGACACTCTTCCCGCCTTGCCCGTTGAGCCCGATCTTTCCCAACATCTCCGTCTTGGCTATGACATTGTCGAACGGCCGTCCCTTTCGATTTTGGGTTTCGGCTGCTCACCCCTGTCCTGCAACGGGATGGCAGCAGAAATCGCCGTCAATCAATATTGTTTGTTGGACGACATTGACGATGCCATCGCCGTCGCAAAGCGCTTCGGCACCGAGCAGCCCGAGCCCGGTCCATACATTATTATTGAAGTGCTGAGCAGGCTCTTCCCGATTCCCCGATGATGGATAGAGGAACCCCCACCGGTGCCGTCGGCTGAGATTGTCTGCGTTGACCAAGCCGTTCCTGGCGACTTCAGCCACCTGCCATTTGCGGTTCAGGGCGGCGTGGAACTCAAGTCGCACCGGACGCCGAATCCATTGTTCGGGCAGGACTTCGCCAGTCTGAAGGGTTGCATTTACCACCTCGCAGGCCCGGAGCTGAAAGCTCGTCAAGGGATGTTTATCGCATGGGACCTGCTAAGCGACCGCTCGCGTGACGCGTCGCGCGTGAGCTTTCTGGAGTTCCGAGCCGAGTTCATACCGGCTATGCATGTGCTGCTAGAATCCCTAATGGAGTCGTCGCCTGCGCGGCAACTGCTGTTTACCAGCGATTGGCAATTTGGCCCAAAGCAGCCTTACCGCGCATCGATGCTGACCCTCGATGAGTTTTGGTCACGCCACAATTCGTGCAAATTGCGGCTCAATGGCGCCTATCCGATTGGTGACAGCGGACTGTCGCCGCGGGCCCCGGATTCCTGATGCACGCGCTTCTCATAGTAATCAGAATCGTAGCTTTGGTGTATCTGGGCCTGTGTGGGGTGTTGTTTTTCTTTCAACGCTCCTTCATCTACTTCCCCCAGCCGGGCTCAGGCGACGGCGGCGGGACCACCATCAAACTACCAACGGCAACGGAGCGGGTGCTTGTGTCCACCCGGCCGAACGAAGGCCCACGCGCTTTGATCTACTTCGGAGGCAACGCGGAGGATGTCTCTCTCAGCCTGCCCAGTCTCTCAGTTGGATTTCCGGACAGCGCGATCTACCTTCTGCATTACCGAGGCTATGGCGGTAGTTCCGGAAGGCCCTCCGAGAAGGCACTCTTCGCGGATGCCCTGACTCTTTTTGATGACGTGCATGTCAAGCATGCGGACGTCGAGATTGTAGGGCGCAGCCTAGGCAGCGGGATCGCGGTCTACATCGCCAGTGTACGGCCGGTCACCCGGCTGGTTCTGGTTACTCCCTTCGACAGCCTTCAGGAGCTGGCCGCCGCCCAATTTCCGTACCTCCCCGTGAGGTGGCTGTTGCTGGACAAGTTTGAGTCCTGGAAGTACGCGCCTCACGTGACTGCGCCGACGCAGATTATCGCCGCGGAACACGACGAAATCATTCCGCGGGCCAGTAGCGTGCTGCTCCAATCTCGCTTTAAGGGCGGGCTTGCGTCCTTTCAGGTAGTGGCCGGCACCGGCCACAACACCATATCCGAGAGCGCCAGATACATGCCTTTACTGCAAGGGGCGTCTCTTTAATCCGCTCGAGATAATCTAACCTGGGGCTAACTCCGGCAGGACCCAGGATGGATTGGACGGAATGTGGCGGCCGAGTTCAGCCAGGATGCTTGCGCAGTATAATCGAAACAGAAAGATCCGATGGCGCAAGAGTACGTGGAAACTCGGAACGGTGGCTACTACGTCGCTGGGACACGCGTGTCTCTTGACTCGATCGTTTACCTCTATCGGGATGGTGCATCGGTCGAATCCATTCAAGACGATCTTCCCACGTTGAGCCTGGAAAAGATTCACGGAGCGATCGCCTTTTATCTCGCCCATCGACAGACTATCGACCAGAACCTCTTCGAGGGAGAGCGGGAGTTGGACGTGCTTGTCCCGTCTCTCAAAGCGAGCAATCCCGAGTTGTATGCCCGGCTGGAGCGAGCCCGACAAGAGCAAAAGCGCTTGTGAACTAAAGCCATCGTGGCCCCGATCCACCACCAGGCCGACAACGACTTGCGGCTCCATTTCGTGCTGGCGGTTCGGCGCCGGGAGTCGGCCATCGACTTCCAGACAGCTCAGACCGCCGGCCGGCGATGGGATGGACGATCTGTCCGTGCTTCGCAAAGCCGAGGGGAAGGCCGAATCCTGGTCTGACATGACAAACGGACAATATATCGAGCCCTGGCCTCGCTGCGAGCGGAGTTGATTGAGAGCCCGGGCATCTTTCTCGTCATCCCGCAAAATGCGGCGGTTCAATCGGTAACTGAGAATTTGATCCTCGTCTGGGCCGCCTCCAGTCCGAAAGACTGGTCGAACCGCATCACAAAGCTTCCTTTCTGAGGCAAGGCAAGCTAACCGCTCCCCAAACCCGGAGTCTAAAGAGCAGCCAGGATGGATTGGACGGATGCAGCGGCCGCCGAAGAGGCGCGGAAGGGCAATCAACTCGCCTTTCGCGTGCTGGTGGAGCGGCACAGCCGGTCTGTGTTCCGCTTGGCCTTTCGCATGACATCCAATGAACAGGACGCCGAGGACATGGTGCAGGAGACGTTTCTACGGGCTTACAAACAGTTGCACAGGTTCGACGGGCGGGCCGCGTTTGGCACCTGGCTGTTTCGGATCGCGGCAAACTGCTGTCTCGATCTGCTGCGGGCGCGGCGCTTACGCAAGGCGGACGCGACCGATCTGCTGGATCACGTGGCCTCTTCGGCCCCGGGCCCGGAGCGCCTGGCGCACAGCGGGCAGGTTGCCGGATTGCTTGGGCCGGCGCTCGAACAGCTCACCGACACGGAGCGCACGGCGTTTGTGCTCCGCCACTATGAAGGCCAGGATATTGAGGAAATCGCCAGAGTGCTGGGCGTGAACAAAGGCGCGGCCAAGCACAGTGTCTTTCGCGCGGTTCAGAAGCTGCGCGGCATTCTGCAACCGGTTTGGGGGGCGGCCCAGTGAAGCATTTGACGGAGGAGCAACTGACTTTGGCGTACTACGGCGACGTAGATCAGGACGCACGCGATCACTTGTATCAATGCCAGCAATGTCAGGAGGCGTTTGCACGGGAACAGCGGCTGCTGAGCGACCTGGGAGACTACGCAATTCCCGAGCGCGGCGACACCTACGGCGCGGAGGTGTGGGCGCGGCTGCTTCCTCAATTGCCGGAGGCCCGTCCCCGACGCCAATGGTTCACCTGGTGGACGATGACCCCTGCGTTGGCCACCCTGTTGGTGATCGCATTTTTTGCCGGCGTACTGGCTGAGCGGCAGCAGAAAGAGCAAGGGTTTTCTGCTGGAGCGCGCGACCGCGTTCTGCTGTTCACTCTGGGAGGCCACCTGGACCGCTCGGAGATGCTATTGGCGGAGTTGAAGAACGCCACTCCCGGCCGCCTGGATTTGGCCGAGGAACGTACCCGGGCCGCGGACCTGCTAGGCGAGAATCGCCTGTTGCGATTGACGGCGGCACGCAATGGCGAGACATCCGCGGCCGCCCTGCTGGAGGAACTGGAGCGCGTTCTGCTGGACCTGGCGCACAGCCCGGCGAACCTTTCCGCGCAGGATTTGGACGCGCTGCAACGCCGGCTGGAGAATGAAGGCATTTTGTTTAAGGTCAGAATTATTCGTTCCAATATTCAGAATAAGAGGCAGAGATTATGATTCGCTTCGGCATTGTTTTAGTTGTTGCGATCGGGTTGCTGGGCGCGCAGGAGACGCGCGAAGATCCCGATTACCGCCAGGGCCGCCGCGCTCTGGATAACGCCCAGTGGGACCAGGCCATCGCTGCCTTCGATGCCGCGGTTGCCCGCAAGGGAGCCGCGGCGGATGCCGCGCTGTACTGGAAAGCCTACGCGGAGGGCCGCGCCGGCCGCCGCGATCGTGCGCTGGCCACGCTCGACGCACTGCGGCAGGCCTATTCCTCCAGCCGCTGGGTCAATGACGCCAAAGCGCTGGAACTGGAGATTCGGGGCCAGGCGGGCGCGCCGGTAAGCCCGGCTTCTGAATCGGACGAGGAACTCAAGCTGATGGCGATCAATAGCCTGATGCAGGCAGACCCCAAACAAGCGCTGCCGATTCTGCAGAAGCTTCTCTTGAGCAACAATTCTCCAAGAGTCAAGGAGCGGGCGCTGTTTGTTTTGAGCCAAAGCGGATCGCCGGAGGCGCGCAAGGCTCTCAGCGACATCGCCAAGGGCGCGGCCAACCCGGAGTTGCAAGTGAAGGCCGTCCGCCTTCTGGGAATGACCGGGACCGAGGATAGCCGCACCTTGCTGGCTTCGATTTACTCTTCTTCCCCGGACAAGAATATCAAGCGCGCTGTGTTGCAAGCTTTCATGCTGTCCGGTTCCCGGACCTTTCTGCTCAATGCCGCCAAGTCCGAGAAAGATCCCGAACTGCGCCACGATGCCATCCGCCAGCTTGCTCTTGCCGGCGGCCAGGACGAGCTGTGGCAGCTCTATCAATCGGAAGGTTCCAGCGAAAGCAAGGAAGAGATTCTGAAATCCATGTTTCTGGCCGGCAATTCTTCCAAGCTGGTGGACATTGCCCGTGGCGATAAAGACCCGCACCTGCGCTTAGCCGCCATCCAGTCGCTGGGTCTGATGGGGGATCACGGCCGATCGGACGTTCTGGCCTCGATCTACCGGTCTGACCAGGATCGGGGCGTCCGCGAAGGGGTGCTGCAAGCACTGTTTCTGCAACAGAACGCCAAGGCCTTGATAGAACTGGCGCGCGGCGAAAGCAATCCGGAGAGGAAGAAGGAGATTGTGAACAAGCTCTCCCTGATCCACTCCAAAGAAGCCACCGATTACATGCTGGAGATCCTCAAATGAAGACACTCATGCTTCTGCTCGCGGTTTCCACCGGATGGTCTCAGCCCTGGAAGCCGGATGTTGTCAATGCCCGTTTGGAGAGCCGCGCGTTCTCGGGCGATCTTGCCTCGCAGATTCGCGCGTCCAGTACTGCCTGGTTCGGCTATGCCGTCAAGACCGCCCGTGGAGACAACAACTTCAACTGCGAAACCCACGCCGCCAGTCCCGTGCGTCTGGAAGCCCCGGCCGCTGTTGCGGTTCTGCTCCGCGTCGCCAATGACAAAGTCGAGAAGGTGCGGATTTACTCGCTGCAATGCCAGTTCGACGCCGGCGGGTTGCCCTTCGTCTGGATTACCGATGTCCGCGCCGGCGCGAGCCTGTCGTTTTTGGAGAAGCAGGCGTCCGCGTTCGACGGCGCGGTCATGGCCATCGCCCAGCACGACGATCCGCAAGCCGACGCCGTTCTGGAGCGCCTGGCGCGCCCTCCGCAAGGCGATAAAGTGCGGGAACAAGCCATCTTTTGGTTGGGCGCCAGTCGTGGGGCTCGAGGGGTAACCGTCTTGCGCGATCTTCTGGCGAGTGACCCCAGCGATAAGCTTCGGGATAAAGCCGTGTTTGCCCTCTCCGTCAGCAAACAACCGGAGGCTCTCGGCTTTCTCATTCAGACTGCCAGAAACCACGCTTCGGCGCACGTGCGCGGTCAGGCCATCTTCTGGCTGGCCCAAAAAGCGGGCAAGCAAGCCTCGTCTGCGATCACGGACGCGATCGCAAACGATCCCGAAACCAGCGTGAAGAAGCGCGCAGTGTTCGCGCTGTCTCAGTTGCCCAAGGACGAGGGTGTTCCCAAGTTGATTGAGATTGCCAAGAATCAAAAGAATCCCGAGGTCCGCAGGCAGGCCATGTTCTGGCTCGGCCAGTCCGGCGATCCGCGAGCGCTCGCGTTCATCGAGCAAGTGCTGGCGAGGTAGCCGGTTGGCTGCTTGCTCAAGGCAGGCTGCCCTTGCACCGAGTGCGGGCAGTGTTGAACTGTGGACGAATTGCAGCCCGTCAAAGCCCGCCAGCGTCGACGGCTTCGGATAAGACTCCGCCGCGACCTGAGCGGCCACAGGGTGCACATCGACAGGCTATGGCGCGGACGCGTGAGCCGCAAAGATGAAAACCGCGGCTGTGCGCGAGCGCAGCCGCGGTTTTTCACGTTGGGGGTTTTACTTCCCTATGGCCGCGTCAGAATCTCTGACGTTACCTGGTCCGCTGAGCGATTAGTCGCCCCAGAGAACGTTGCCGGCTTTGACGTTGGTTTTGATCTTCATCGCGTCTACTCCTTATAGTTGATTGCGACCGGAACAATCTAAACTGGAGCACAGGAAGTACCATCAAGGACTCTACCGCTAAGTCTATGAAAACACAAATCCGTAGAACTATAGAACGGGCAGAGCTAGGGTGTTTCCCCTATCTGAACAGATAGGGCCCTATCTGAGTGGATAGTATGAACAGTCCCAAGTGTGGTGACGTTCAGCGGGCGCCGGCTCCTGCGGTTCGCGGCGCCGCGCATTCGGCAAGGCCTTCTCTAGGTGCCCCAGATGACAGAGAACAGATCCAACAAGATTGCCAACATGTTTTCGGTATCCTTTCCTTCAAGTTTTGTTTGTGTGCCCTGCCGCTCTAAATTCTCAGGTTTTGTTCTCTTCGGGACATCTTCCAACTCGTGACCGCGAGCTCCGGCCGCTGGGTTCACTTGCTGATTCCATTCTTGTTAAAATCACAGAAATCGCTATTGTTTTTATGCAGGGTGAGAGCACAAAACTGGCCAAACTATTTTATTTTGGATGTAGCTGAAACAAATCGATGGAATAGTACGAATTTCGCAGCAGAACCACTAGTTTTTCTATCGGTTCGGATAGGGACCATATCTGGCGGGATAGGACTCCCGTTGGGAAGGAGGCGAAAGCCAATCGGATATACTAGCCAGCAGTGAGTGCCATCTTACGGACTGTGGCAGGCCCGCTGAAAGGTTCGCAATTCCCATTGCACGACGGCGAATTGGCCGTTGGCCGCGAGCCCTCCAATGAGATCGCGATTCTCGACGGGTCCGTATCGCGCCGCCATTGCTTGATAAGAGGAGTGAACGGCCGTTTTACCGTGGAAGACCTGGGCAGCCGCAACCAGACCATGGTTAACGGCCAGCCGGTGACTGCAAACCCGCTTGCGCCTGGCGATGAAATTAGCGTCGGGAGCACGGTCTTCCGGTTCGACCTGCAGCCCGACAGCAATAGCAATTCACAAACGCTCGTGCTTCGCAAGCAGGATGCTGTGTATCTGTCCCAAGGTGAGGTTCCGGCCACGGAACGATCGGTGCGGGACCTCAACGCGCTGTTCCGCATCAGCCAGGCGGTCGCATCCGTCCGTGAGTTCGAACCGTTGCAGCGTCAGATTCTGGAATCGATTATTGGGGTAATTCCGGCGGACCGGGCCGCTATTCTGTTGTGCCGGCCACGCTCCAAGGATTTCGCCTCCACTTTTGGCTGGGATCGCAAGACTGGGCCAAGAGAGCAGGTAGAGGTAAGCCGTACCGTGCTCCGTCAGGTGCTGGAGGAGGGCGTGGCGGTTCTGAGCAACGATGTGATAAACGAGGGCGACGAGCTGTCCACAGCCGAAAGCCTGGTTCTGCGGCGCATTGGATCGGTTTTGGCAGTGCCGCTGGAGATGCTGGACCGTCTGTTGGGCGTGATTTATTTGGAAACCGGCGATGCGGGCGAGCGATTTGACGAGGGCCACTTGCAGTTGCTGACAGCGGTTGGCGGCATCGCCGCGGCGGCACTGGAGAATGCCCGCCAGTTCGAGTCGCTGGAAGCGGAGAACGAACGGCTGCTGGAGGAAATGGGCCTGGAACACAACATGGTGGGGGACAGCCCACGCATGAAAGAGGTGTTCCAGTTTATTCAGCGCGCCGCGCCAACCGACTCCACCGTGCTGATCAACGGCGAAAGCGGTACCGGAAAAGAGTTGATCGCCCGCGCCATCCATCGCACCAGCCGTCGTGCCCACAAACCCTTTATGGCGCTGAATTGCGCCGCCGTGCCGGAAAATCTGCTGGAAAGTGAATTGTTCGGCCACGAGCGAGGGGCTTTCACCGGCGCCGTGGTCCAGAAAAAGGGCAAGCTGGAGGTGGCCGAAGGCGGCACGGTGCTGCTCGATGAAATCGGCGAGATGGCTCCCATGCTGCAAGCCAAGCTGCTCCGCGTGCTGCAGGAGCGGGAATTTGAGCGGGTGGGCGGCACCAAGACCATCAAGATGGACGTGCGCATCCTCGCGGCCTCCAACCGCAATCTGGAAGAAGCCACGCGAACCGGTAACTTCCGGAACGATCTGTACTTTCGCCTCAACGTTGTCTCTGTCCGGGCTCCCGCTTTGCGCGACCGCCGGGAGGATATTCCCATATTGGCGATGTATTTCGTGAAAAAATACGCCGAGCGCGCCAAACGCAGAGTTACGGGAATCTCGGCCGAGGCCCGAACCTGCCTCCAGCAATATGATTGGCCCGGCAACGTGCGTGAATTGGAGAATGCCATCGAGCGCTCCATTGTGCTTGGCTCTAGCGACATCATCCTGCCGGAAGACCTGCCCGAGAACATTCTCGAGCGCGCCCCGCAGAGTCCCTCAGCGCTGCCGGCCTATCATGATGGTGTTCGGGAAGCCAAAAAGCAGCTCATTGGCGCCGCGCTCGAGCGAGCCGATGGAAATATTACCGAGGCCGCGCGGCGGCTGGGACTGCATCCCAACTATCTGCATCGCCTGATGAAGAATCTCAACCTGCGGGGCGGGTCGAAATCCGGATAGTCATGGCAGCGCCTTTTGCCCGCACTCTGCGTTCTATCGAAGCCGATCGCGGCTGGGGCTCGCGCCTGGTGTGGATTGTTGCCGTCCTGCTGGCCGGCGCCTGGATCGTCTGGTTCACCACCGCCGAGGTGACGGTGGGCGCGCAACGTCTCACGCCGGCACAGATGCTGTTTCGGCGGGTGACCGGGCAATGAAGGCCCGGAGCCGGCTGCTGGTTCCGGAAATTGTACAGAGCTCAAACATGGACTGCGGCCCGGCCGCATTGAAATGCCTGCTGGAAGGATTCCACATTCCCGCCAGTTATGGGCGCCTGCGCGAAGCCTGTCAGACCGACGTTGACGGCACCTCCATAGACACACTGGAAGAGACCGCCAACCAGCTCGGGCTCGAAGCCGAACAGATTGTCGTTCCGTTGGAGCACGTGTTGCTCCCGGAAGCCGAGTCTCTACCGGCACTGGCCGTGGTGGTGCTGGCCAACGGTGTGACGCATTTTGTTGTGGTGTGGGGCACCCACTTCGGCAAGTTGGTGCAGGTGATGGATCCGGCCGTTGGCCGCCGTTTTGTGCCAGCCGGACGATTTCTGGAGAGCCTGTACCTCCACCGCATGCACGTTCCGGCTGAAGATTGGAAGGAATACGCGCAATCGGAGCGTTTCCAGGTTCCGCTGCAGGCCCGGCTCCGGCTTTTGCAGATCGAACCCGAATCGTATCGGCAGCACGATCCAGCGCTGCTGGATGCTGCAATCCGGGCGACCACGGCTTTGGTGCAAGGCGGCGCAATTCATAAAGGCCGGCAGGCGGAAACGGCGCTCCAATCGCTAGTCGAGGCGCCCGAGAGTATCCCCGAGCAATATTGGACGGTCCGCCCGGGCGGCGATAGCCGGGTAATCATGACGGGTGCGGTGCTGGTGCGCGTTACGGGACGCCGCGCCGCGGATCTGCCCGCATCGCCGGAACTCGTCTCGGCGCTGGGGGACCAGCCGGCTTCTCCGGGGCGCCATCTACTGAACCTGTTGGCCGCTGAAGGCTGGTTGCATCCCGCGGCCCTGGTGCTGGCGCTGCTGGTTGCCTCGGCCGGAGTGCTGCTGGAGGCGCTGCTGTTTCAAGGCCTGCTGGGCGGCACGTTGGCCGTGTGGCGCGTGGCTGCATTTTCGGCCGTCCTGTTGCTGTTGGAGTGGCCGGTGACCGCGGAACTTTTACGCGCCGGCCGTCGCCTGGAGATTCGACTGCGGATTGCATTTCTCAGCAAGCTGCCCCGCTTGCCGGACCGCTATCTGCAAAGCCGCTTGCGGTCAGACATGGCGGAGCGCAGTCACAGCTTGCACCTGATCCGCCGGTTGCCGGAGTTAGGCGCGCAACTGCTGCGCTCGTCATTTGAGCTCGTGCTCACCGCCGCGGCCATCGCCTGGATCGATCCGGCCAGTGCGCCCTACGCCGCGGCCTCAGCCGTTCTGGCACTGCTGCTTCCTTTGCTGGCGCAACCGCTGCTCACGGAACGCAACCTGCGTCTGCGTACGCACTCGGGCGCGCTCAGTCACTTTTATCTCGACGCGCTGCTGGGGTTGTTCGCCATTCATAGCCATCGCGCGCAACCGGCGGTGCGCCGTCAGCACGAAGGCTTGCTGTCCATCTGGGCGCGCGCCGGCTTCGCTCTGCAGCGCTTTGCCGTGTTGTTGGAAGGCGTTCAGCTTGTGGCCGGGTTCGGTCTGGCGGCCATATTGCTGGTCACGCATCTGGCGCGTCATTCTGAAACCGGCGCCGTGTTGCTGCTGGTGTATTGGGCCTTGAACCTGCCGGTGCTGGGTCAAGAGATCGCCTCCATTGCCTGGCAGTATCCCTCGTATCGCAATATCACCCTGCGCATGTTGGAGCCTTTGGGAGCGGTGGAACGCGATTCGCATGCGCCCGATTCACAAAAGGGCGCCGCTGCCGTGGTGTGCTTTGAACGGGTCGCCGTCAAAGCGGCGGGTCAAACGATTCTACACTCCATCGACCTGGATATTGCCGCGGGCGAGCACCTGGCGATCGTCGGTCCTTCAGGGGCGGGGAAGTCGAGCCTGGTGGGCTTGCTGTTGGGTTGGTATCGCGCCTCGGAAGGACGAGTTTTGGTGGATGGCGAACTTCTCGATGAAGAGTCTTT
>Ga0075017_100000097_pt1 | contig 36449 bp, 40 predicted proteins | sample AleBraG_ABR_2012_FD_71475 | JGI IMG/M metagenome (GOLD analysis project Ga0075017, IMG submission 71475) | Freshwater sediment microbial communities in response to fracking from Pennsylvania, USA - Alex Branch Run_MetaG_ABR_2012 | ecosystem: Environmental > Aquatic > Freshwater > Creek >... | reverse complement strand
CTGCACGACGACTACACCGCCCGGCTCGCCGCCGCACTGCGCAGCCTGCGCGACGACGTCGACGTCGTCGCGCAGGCTGCGCAGTGCGGCGGCGAGCCGGGCGGTGTAGTCGTCGTGCAGCGCGGCATACGACTCGTCGTCGATGCCGCCGCTCTCCTTCTCCAGTTCGAGGTCGTCGAGCGACTTCATCAGGAAGTCCCGCTCCTCCTCGAGCTGCGCACGCCGTTCCTTGCCGAGCTTGTCGCTGCCAGTCACTGCTGTTGCTCCCGCGCCCGCTCCACCAACTGCTCGTCGGCCTCCGACGCGTGCAGCATCGGCGCGCGACGGTTGCGCGCCAGCACGAATCCGATCCCGAACGCGCCGACCACCAGCACCACCACGGGCAGCACCCACACGAGGAGGCTGATGCCCGAACCCTTCGGTTGCAGCAGGATCTCCTCGCCGTAGCGCTCGACGTACGCCTGGCGGATCTCGTCGTCACTCTGGCCCTCGGCGATGCGCTGCTTCACGTCGGCGCGGATCGCTCGTGACGTCGGGGCATTGCTGTCGGCGACCGCGAGGCCCTCGCACTCCGGACACTTCAGCTCCGTCTCCAGCGTGTGCGCCCTCGCGGCCGGGGACTGGGCGCCGCGCGGCCAGACCACGACCGCCAGCGCGACCACGACGACGATGCCGAGCGCGATCCAGGGCAACCACTTGCGCATCAGGCGACACCGGTCACGACGTCGGCCCTCCGGCCGCGGCGAGCGCCTGGTCGAGGACGCGTTGCGTCACCGGTCCGTAGAAGTAGACGAGCACTTCGCCATTGGGCGCGACGAGGAACGTCTCGGGCTGCCCGCGTGTCGCGAAGTCGAGCGCGGCCTTGCTGCCGGGATCGAGCGCGAGGGTCCAGTCCATGCCCGTCGCCTTCGCGTACTTCGCGATGACGGCTTTCGGCTCCTGCGGGTCGCGCACGATGCCGACCGTCTGGACCGTGTCGTCACCCGCGTGCGCCTTCACGAACTTCTTGAGCTCGGGGAGCTCCTGCTGACAGGGGACACACCACGTATTCCAGAAATTGATGACCGTCCACTTGCCCTGCAGGTCGGCGTCGGTGATGCGCGTGCCGTCGAGTGTGGGCAGGTCGAAGGCAGGCGCGGCCTTGTTCTGCAACGGCGACGTCTTGACCCCGTTGCCGGGATCCGTGCCGACGTTGAGCGCGAGCACCACACCGAACGCCACGACCACGAGCCCGACTGCGCCGGCGATCCAACGCGCCGGGTGCTTCACGCTTCCACCCTGGCCTCGCTGCCGCCCGGTTCCCCACCCGCGTGGGCACCGGCAGCGACTTCAGCGGGCGCGGCAGGCGCGGCGGGCGCGTCGGTCACTCCGTCGGGACCCGCCGGGTCGACCACGTCGCGCGGCTTGCGGCGGAGGCGGGGGGCGATGGCCATGATCGTGCCGATCGCCATGACCGCGCCGCCGAGCCACAGCCAGACGATCATCGTGTTGATCCGGATGCCGATCGTGACCCGGCCCGTGTCGTCGGCACCCGACACGAGGGTCAGGTACACGTCGTCGACGACGCCCGTGCGCACCGACGGGGTGCCGATGCCGTCGCTGCTGTTCGGGAACGTGGAGATGCTCGGCGTGTAGACGCCGAGGTTGCTCCCGCCCTTCGTGATTCGGATGCGGGCATGGGTCGAGTTCTTCTGCGCGGAACGCGTCTCGAACGAGCCGAGGTACGTGAGCGTGTAGCCGCCCACCTCCGCCGACTGCCCCTTCGCCAGGTGCACCTCGCGGTTGGCGCCGTAGGCCGACGACGCCGCCAGCACCACCGCGATCATCACCACACCGAGGTGCACGACGAGACCCCCGTAGAGGCGCGGGTTCGAGCGCGTCGCCCGGCCCAGTGCGACCGTCGGCGACTCCCCGAGCGCGCGCTTGCGTCCGCGCGCGCCCAGGTAGAACTGGCGCACGATCCCGGCCGTCGCGAAGGCACCGAGCCCGTAGGCGAGCACCTCGGCGAGGCCACGCGCGCCGAGCAGCACGGTCACCAGCATCGTGAGGCCGCCGATCCAGGCGGGCACGAGCATGCGCTTACGCAACACCTCCCCACTCGTCGCCCGCCACGGCAACGCGGGGGCGGCCGCCATGAGGAAGAGCAGCGCCAGCCCGATCGGTGTGGCCATCCGGTCGAAGTAGGGCTCGCCCACCGAGATCTGGTTGCCGCGGAGCGCCTCGGCGATCAGCGGGAACACGGTGCCGAGCAGCACCACGAACGCGAGCGCCGAGAACAGCAGGTTGTTGGCGAGGAACGCCGACTCGCGCGACACCGCCGAGTCGATCTTGCCGGGTGAGCGCAGCGCGTCACCGCGCCAGAAGACGAGGCCGATGCCCGTGGCCATGATCACGAACAGGAACGTGAGCAGCCATGGGCCGATGTCCGACTTCGAGAACGCGTGCACCGAGTCGATCACTCCGGAGCGGGTCAGGAACGTTCCGAGGATCGTGAGGCTGAAGGTGGCGATCACGAGCGACAGGTTCCAGACGCGGAGCATGCCGCGCCGCTCCTGCACGATCACGGAGTGGATGAACGCCGTGCCGGTGAGCCACGGGAGCAACGACGCGTTCTCCACCGGGTCCCACGCCCAGAAGCCGCCCCAGCCGAGCACCTCGTAGCTCCACCACGCGCCGAGGATGATGCCGACCGTGAGGAACCCCCACGCGAAGAGGGTGGCGCGGCGGGTGTCCTCCAACCAGCCCTCGCTGAAGCGCCCGGTGACCAGGGCCCCGATGCCGAACATGAACGGCACGGTGAAGCCCACGTAGCCCAGGTAGAGGATCGGCGGGTGGAACGCCATCAGGACGTTGTTCTGCAGCAGCGGGTTCGGGCCGTTGCCGTCGAGCGGGACCGTCGAGAGCGTCCTGAACGGGTTCGCCGGGCCGAGCATCAGGGCGAAGAAGAACAGCGACACCACCAGGCCGGTGATGCACGCCGCGACGACGAGCGGATCGTGGCCGCGTTTGCGGAACTTGAACGCCACGAACGACAGGTAGCCGCCGAGGATCACCGCCCAGAGCAGGATCGAGCCCTCGAGCGCGGCCCAGAGTCCGGTGACGAGGAACAGGCGCGGCGTGGCGATCGCGCTGTTCTCCGCCACGTACCTGATCGAGAAGTCGTGTGACAGGAGTGCCGACTCCATCACGCCCGCCGCGAACAGCGCGGCCAGCAGCACGACGTACATGCAGCGACGGCCGAGCCGCAGCATCATCGGGTCGCGCACCTGCAGTCCGAGCAGCAGCGCGGTGATGCCGACCACCGACGCCGCGGCACCGAAGGCGACGGCGCCGTACCCGAGCGCCGCCCTCACGAGGCCGGTGCCTTCTTCGTGTCGACCTTGGGCGGTGTGTAGCTGGCGCCGTGCTTGATGAGGATGCGGTCCGAGACGAACACCGGCGCGCCCGTCTTCGACGCCCAGTGGCCCTCGCACACGACGGGTGCCCCGTTCTTGAACAACGCGGGCGTGTCACCGTTCTGCTTGATCTCCACCGTGTGCTTGCTGTCCGTGATCTTGAAGGTGACGGTTCCGCGCTTCGAGTCCTCGTGGATCGTGCCGTCGACCACACCACCGGCGATGCGGAACTGGCTCGTGCCGTCGGCCTCGCGGCTGTGCAAGGCTTCGCTGACGGTCCGGAAGTACATGACGTTCTCGCTGAGCGCGACCGCGAGCACGATGATGGCGATCACGGCGACGACGCAGCCGCCGACCGCGACGATGTAGCGGCCCTTGCGCTTGGGGCGTGCGGGCGGTACCGGCCGGGGCGCCTCGGCCTCGGCGGGGGGTGACTGGACGTCGGTCACTCGCTCTCCCGGGAACTCTCCGCACGCTTCGTGCGTAGGACGATCCAGAGCCAGTAACTGCCGAGCACCACCGCGGTGAGCACCCACCCGGTGAGCACGTAGCCCGCGAACTCCATGCCGAGCACGGGTGCCGCACTCACGACGCACTCCCCCCGACGGGAGCGGACGGGACGGTGCCGGGCGGACGCTCCGCAGCGACGCGCTCCGCGATCGCCAGCGCGACTTCGCGGTCCTCACGGTCTTCGTCGAGCGAGAGGAGCCGGTACCGGCGATCGAGGAGGTACACGTAGACCAAGGTGAACGCGAGCACGCCGAGCCACAGCGTGAACGCCATGATGCCGTGGATCTTCGCGTCGAGGGACTGGTTGAAGACCGTGCCCTGCTGGTGCAGGGTGCGCCACCAGTTCACCGAGAAGTGCACGATCGGCACGTCGACGAACGCGATGAGCGCAGCGATCGCGCACCGCTTCGCTCGCGACTCGGGCGACGACGGGATGCGTCGAAGCGCGAGGTACCCGAGGTACAGGAAGAACAGCACCGCCGTCGTGACGAGACGCGCGTCCCACGCCCACCAGACGCCCCACACCGGTCGACCCCACAACGAGCCGAGCACCAGCGTGAGCGCGGTGAAGATCACACCGATCTCCGCCGACGCGCCCGCGACCCGGTCCCACACCGTCGACCGGGTCCTCGGCCACAGCCACAGCGCGGAGCCGAGCGCGGTCACACCGAACGCGAGGTAGGCGATCCACGCGGCTGGCACATGGATGTACATGAGACGTTGGGCGTCGCTCTGCACCTCGTCGGGCGGCGCACCCCACAGGCCGAAGAGCGCGAGCGCGACGGCTGCGACGAGCGAGGCCCACCCGAGCACGGTGCTGACCACCGGCTTCAGGAGCCTCATGTCGTCCCGCTCCGTCGCGGTCGGATCCGTCATCTCAGACCTTCCCGCTCTTGGTGCTCCGCACCGGGCCACTCGGGCCACGCTCCGTTGCGAGCCGGGGTACCCGGCTCGCCGACACTTCGCTCATGCTTCCTCCAGGAGCGGACCGAAGGCCAGCATCCCGATTGCGGTGAACAGGAGGGCGAAGACCCCGAGGAGTCCCACCCACGGCCACGCATCAGAAGGTATGCCGTCGATGGCCGCTTCCCAGGCTCGGGTGGCCCCGAGCAGGACCGGCGCCACCACGGGGAGCAGCAACACCGGGACGAGCGTCTCTCGTACCCGCAGCCCGGCTGCGAGTACGCCGTAGAGGGTACCGGTGGCCGCCACGCCGACGGTCGCGGCGATCGTCGCCAGGGTGAGCGGTACCAGCGTGTTGAGGTGGATCCCGTAGACGAGGACCACCACGAGGGTCAGCACCACCTCGAGCGCCAGCAGCTCCACGGCGAGGGCCGCAGCCTTGCCGAGGAAGAGCGCCGGCCCGTCGAGGCCCGAGAGCCGCAGGCCGTCGCGCGCGCCGTTGTCGGCCTCGATCCCGAACGAGCGCGACACGGCGAGGAGCGCGGCGAGCAGGACCGTCACCCAGAACAGGCCGGGGGCGACCCGCTGCAGGATGCCCCGGTCGGGGTCGAGCGCGAACGCGAAGAGCAGGAGCACGATCATCCCGAAGGGGACGATCTGCTGCAGTGTCACCTTCGAGCGGGCCTCGATCCGCAGGTCCTTGCCCGCGACGAGCATCACCTCACGCCAGAGATTCATGCGGTGACCTGCTGCGTGGGCGCGACCTGGCCACTGGTGATGGTGACCTCGCGTGTGATCATCGCCCGGGCGTGCTCGAGCTCGTGCGATGCCATGAGCACCGTGCGTCCCTCGGCCGGCGCGGCCTTCACCACCGAGTCGAGCACCGCGCGGCCCTCGGCGTCGAGCCCCGCGTGGGGCTCGTCGAGCAGCAACAGGCGGGGATCGCGTGACATCGCCACCGCGATCGCCAGACGGCGGCGCTGGCCCGACGACAGGCGCCGATGCGCGACGTCGGCCTGCCGGGTGAGCCCGAGGCGCTCGAGCGCGGCTTCGGCCTCCGCCGCGGTCCGCCCGGCGGCCCGCGCCGAGAACAGGAGGTTCTCGCGCACCGTCAGGTCGTCGTAGCAGAAGGTCTCGTGCCCCACGAGGGCCAGGTCGCGGCGGGCGCTCTTGCGGTCGACGGCGAGATCGACGCCGAGCACGCTGGCCTCACCCGAATAGAGGGGAACCAGCCCGGCCAGGAGCCGCAGCAGCGTGGTCTTCCCGGCGCCGTTCGGACCCGACAGGAGCACGATCTCTCCGGTGGTGGCGTCGAGGTCGACACCAGCCAGCGCGGGGAAACGGCCCAGGAGGCAGACAGCGGCGCGGAGACGGACGACGTGGGGCACACTCGCCTCCGGACGGTCGATGCGTCCAAGTCTACGGAGCCTCCGACGGCACCGGCGAACTCGGCGGGCCCATACCGGCACTAGCTTCTCCGCCGTGCGCACGTTCCTGGCGACGACGGGCCGCGTCCTCGTGACGGCCGGGCTCCTCATCCTCCTCTTCGTCGCCTACCAGCTGTGGGGCACGGGCATCTACCAGTCGCGTCAGCAGTCCGACCTGCGCCACCAGTTCGACCAGACCCTCGCCGAGAAGTCCACGTCGCCCTCCACCACCGTGCCCGGGGTCACCACCACGACGATCGCCGGGTCGGCGCCAACGGCGGCGCCGTTCACCGTGCCGCCGAAGGGCGACCCCGTGGCGCTCATCGCCATCCCACGGATCGGGGTGAACCAGGTGGTGGTCGAGGGCGTCGACGTCGACGACCTGCGCAAGGGCCCGGGGCACTACCCCGCCACCCAATTGCCCGGACACGAGGGCACGGCGGCGATCGCCGGCCACCGCACCACCTACGGAGCACCGTTCGGCGACCTCGACCAACTCAGCCCGGGCGACCAGATCATCCTCACGACCGTGCAGGGCCGCTTCGTCTACAAGGTCACCGAGACGCGGGTCGTGAACCCCGGCGACGGATCGGTGCTGCAGAACGTCCCCGACCCCGCGAACCCCGGCCGCTACCTCGCCACCCTCGCGCTGACCACGTGCAACCCGAAGTACTCCGCGGCGCAGCGAATGGTCGTGCTCGGCTCCCTGGTGCTGCCGTCGGGTCAGCACGCGCCACTGCCCAAGGCGTCGGTGTCGCAGGACACCGGCGCGACGAAGATCGCCGGTCTGGGCGGGGAGCGCTCCTCGCGGATACCGGCGATCGTCTGGGGCGTGCTCGCCGCGCTGATCGGACTGCTCTGGTGGTGGTGGTTCCACCGGTACCCGCGCTGGACCACGTGGATCATCGGCGCGGTCCCGTTCCTCGCGGCGCTCTTCGTGTTCTACGTGTACCTCGAGCGCCTGCTGCCGTCGAACTACTGACCGGCGAGCTCAGGCCTCGTCGATGAGCGCGATCAGGGCACCCTGGCCGATAACGTTGCCGCGCTCCACGTAGAGCTCGCGCACCACGCCGGGAACCTGCGTTGCGAGCAGCACGCGGCCCTGGTCGCTGTCGAGGGCGCAGATGTCGTCGAGCTCGGCGACGGTCTGGCCTTCGATGACCTCCACCGACAACACGATTCCGCCGACCGCGGCGCGCAGCTCGAACATGCGCGGCAGGCTACTGCCGGCCTCGTACCGTGGTGACGTGTTCTTCCTCGTCGTGCTGGTCGTCGCTGTCCTCGTGGTGCCGCTCACGCGAGGGAGCTTCCGCCGGTTGTCGCAACTTCATTTTCGCCACCTGTGGGTGCTGTTCGTGGCGCTCGGCGTGCAGATCGTGCTCGAGTACGTCGACTTCCCCAAGGCTCGCATCGAGGACCTCGGCGTCGCGATCCTGTTGAGCTCCTACGTGTTGATCTTCGGTTTCTGCTGGATCAACCGCAAGGTGAAGGGCATGACGTTGCTCGCGGTCGGGATCGCGTGCAACGCGCTCGTGATCGCCCTGAACCTCGGGATGCCGACGACCAAAGAACTGAGAACCGTCCACGGCCGCGACGTCTACGTGCCGATCGAGCACACCGTGAAGCACCGCCCGGAGAACGACGACACGAAGCTCGCGTTCCTGGGCGACGTGATGACGCTGCCCGGTTCACCGAACCAGATGTTCTCGATCGGCGACATCATCATCGGCGTCGGCATCGTCGACGTGTGCTTCGAGGCGAGCCGGGTACCGCGCCGACGCCGGCAACCGGTGGGCGGGAGGGGGAGCGACGCGGTCAGCGGCTGACGCGCGAGTCGGTGTCCTCGAGCAGACCGCGCCGGTCGAGGACGACCTCCAGCGCCGCGAGGACCCGCGTGTCGTAGAGGTAGCCGGGACACGAGTGGAGCGCCTCGAGCGCGCCGCCGGCCCGGTCGGGCCGTCCCTCGCAGAGCTCGTCGAACGCGCTCGCCACCTTGAGGATCTGTCCCGACATCACCGACGGGCGCGTGCTGATCTTCTCGCGGAACGGCATCGTCTCCGCCGCGATGATGTCGCCCGAAGGCGCGAGCAGGCGCGTGCCGCGCAGCACCGCGGCGCCCGCCTGCGCGATCGCGACCGGCTCCGGCGCGCGGCCGTCGTCGGGCTCGTCGATGCAGACCTGGCCGAGGTGGTGCAGCAGCGCCGCGGTCTCCAGCTGCTCGAGCTCGTGCCTCGAGAAGCCGAGCTCGGTGGCGATCGCCGCGCACAGGTCGGCCACCCGCTCCGCGTGGCCCTCGCGCACCATGCCGCCGAGCTCGGGCGCGGCGCCGAGCGCGTGGATCGTCTGGTCGTAGGTACGGCGGATGATCTCGAGGTGCTCGTACGAGTACCAGGCCGCGAGCAACGGGATCGTGAACACGACCGGCCCCCACAGCCCCATGCCGCCGCGGCCCTCGACGCCGAGGTCGCTCACGGCCATGAGCGTGGCACTGGTGACGAGCGCGACGTCGGCCGTGCGACCGTGCAGCGGGACCGAGAGCTCCCGTTGTCGCACCATGCGCGCGACCTCGGCGACCGCGAGCGGCGCCACTGCCGCGAGCGCCAACGCGGTGAGCACCTGCGCTCGCGACATGGGCAGCCCGAACATCTCCTGCGCGCCGCGGTAGACGAGCACCGCGGCCATTCCCTCGACGAAGCGCTCGACGAACAGTGCGAGGCGTCCTTCGACCGTCGACGGCTCGTTGCGCACGAGGAACGTCGCGAGCAACGCGACGACGAGTACGAGCGCGGCCTCGCCGACGGTTGCTCGGCGGGCCAGCACGACCATGAACGCGAACGAGATCGGGACGGCTTCGCGGTACGGAGGCCGCAGCACGATCAACTCACCGGCTGCGATCGCGCCGCCGATGAGTGCGAGCGCCGACCAACGGGTCCCGGGCTGCGCGAGCTCCGCGCCGAGCGCCACCGCCGCGCCACCGCCGAAGAGGACGAGGACGCGGGCCCACCGGTTCACGCGCCGGCCGCCTGCTCCTCGGGCACGAGGTCGCCGAGCCCGGCCGAACCGGTGCCGGCCTCGGGCGGGGCGACGGCCCACTCGTGCTCGTCGACCTCGTGGCCGTCGCCGTACACCTCACCCCGGCGCTCGATCGCGTGGATCAGGGCGTCGACGGCCTGCGTGTTGAACTGCGTCCCGGCGCCGTTGCGGAGCTCGCTGAACGCCGTCTCCTGGCTCAGCGCCCGGCGGTAGGAACGGGTTGACGTCATGGCGTCGAAGGCGTCGGCCACGTGGATGATCGCCGGCTCGATCAGCGCGGCGTCGCCCTTCACCGCGGCTTCCGCCGCTTCGGTGGTGGTGTCACCGGCGACCGGCGCGAGGAAGTCGATGCGCCGCAGCAGCTCGACCGACACCGGTTCGTGGCGCTTCACCCGCTCGAACTCGGCCTCCGTGAGCCGGCCCGGCTTGTTCAGCAACTGGTTCGGCACGATCAGCTTGCCGATGTCGTGCATGAGCGCCGCGTACCGCAGCCGCTCCATGCGGCGCGGCCCGAAGCCGAGCTCCTCGCCGACGTACTCGGCGAACATCGCAACCCGGCGCGCGTGCCCCGACGTGTACGGGTCCTTCGCCTCGAGCGCGAGGATGAGCGTCTCGATCGTCTGCTCCTGGCTCGCCTGCAACTCCAAGTACGACGAGAATGTCCGCCTTGCAATCATGATCGGCACGACAAGCAGAGGAACCACTGCCGCGCCGAACTCGAGGTACACCCAGCCGAGCCCAAGCCCGAGCATTGCGAACGGGAACGATCCGATCGAGAAACTGACAGTGTCCCGGAGTGCGCTCAGGTACGGCTCGTCTGTCGCCACGGACACCGGCACTGCGACGAGTACGGAGTTGACAACGGAGTACGTCAGAGCGCTGATCGTTGCTCCGAACACAATCCACAAAGTTGCCGGATGCGAACTGATTGGCAAGGACGCGAACAGTGCTGCGGCGGCCAGAAGAGCGACGGCGTCCGCGCTGCCATTGATGACGACCTTGTACCACTCGCGCCGCCGAACATGAGAGAGATCGAGCGCTCCGAGCGCGCCGACTATTGCCGGGCCAGCGATGACGCCGTAGTGCTCGAAAACGACGAGCGAAGCGACGAAGATCATCGCGACGCCGCTCACAGCGACTCGCGAGACCATCTCGACATCGAGGTTCGTGGCAAGGATCGCGAGGAGTCCGAAGATCGCCAGAGCGGCAACGGCTGCGCTCGACATGTTGTCGGCGGACGCGACTACCGCGCCCGCCGCAAGCAAAGCGGAGGGCACAAAGAAGCACGCTGCTACGAGACGTAGACGCTTCTGAGTGTTCGGTTCGAGGGGCATTGTGTGTTGGATGTCCGGGGGAGAGTCGGTAGGGCCTCGACCTCGTAAGGTCACTTGAACTTGACAGCGCCACCGGCGAGAAGCACTGCGACCAGTGCTGACGCGCTGGCCGCGACGCGAACCATGGTCTTCTTCATGGAGACCCCCTGAAACTTCGTCGTTCCGTCGGGCATCGCTGGTGCGCCCGTGGACGTGTCGCTTCGCTTCAGGTTTCGCTTGGTTCGTTTTTCGTGGCCGAGGCCCTGCCGTCTCCACCCCGAGACGTGCTCCCCTCCTCCCTAATCAGCGGGGACTGACAGTTTTCTACGGATTTGCCAGTCACGCAAGCCCTCAGTAGTCCTCATTCACAACATTCGGGGCCCTGTACCAACAGAAGCAACACAGAACCCCACGGAGCGTGGTCGATTCGCCTTATGCTGTGCCGGATCAGGCGCTGTGCGGGGCCTGGGGACGGTGGAGTGGGGATGGGCAACGAGTGGCCGGGAGACGCTGCCCCGAGCGGGGCGCAGCCCGACGACGTCCTCGATCTGCGGGAGCTCGAGGACGAGCTGTGCCGCCTCACGGGGATCCTGGGCGTCCGAATCGTCGGTGACCGGGTCGGCCGGCCCGTGGAGGTCCACGTCCTCGCGGACCACAGCAAGCCCGCAAAGCAGACCGTCCGCGACGTACGCGCCGTCGCGCAGACGGTGTTCGGCATCGAGCTCGACCACCGCATCGTGAGCGTCGCCCAGCTCGAGACCGACGAGCGCAACGAGCCCCTCGGCATCGAGCTGCCGCGCCCGGAACAGCGGTCCCGGGTCGGTTCGATCAACGTCGAAGCGGTTGGGGTCCGGGCCGAGGTGCGGGTCGTGCTGCTCGAAGGCGACCGCGAACACACCGGCTACGCCGAGGGCTCGGTGGCGAGCCTGGCCCGAGCCCAGCTCGTGGCGACGGCAGCCCTCGACGCCGTGCGCGCGATGGATCCAGCTGCCGATGCAGTGCACGTGGCGACTGCGGACGTCACCCGTGTCGGGCCGAGCCGCGTCGCCGTGGTGACCGTGGTCTACGTCGACCCCCCGGTCGAGCTCGTGGTCTCGGGTTCGGCGGTGGTGCGCCGCGACCGCGACGACGCGGTCGTGCGTGCTCTGCTCGATGCGACGAATCGCCGCTTGTCGCGGCTCGAGCGCAACCGCGCGACTCGCTGAGCTCCTTCGCCGACGCCCTTCACTGCCGTCCGCCGCGCCGCGATCCGTATCCTCTCCGGCAATGACGCGCGACGCCTCCCGTCCCTCACTCGACGCGGTCCAGGTCTCCTACCGCCTCGGCGGCGCCGACGGCGTTGCCGTCGAGGCGCGCAAGTGGGAGTGGGCGCTGCACGAGCTCGGGTTCTCAGTTCGACGCGTCGCCGGTGAGCTCGACGACGGACTCCGCCCCGACGACACGTGGCTGCCGTTCCTCGCCATCGACCCCGCAGAGGGCGCCGCACCGGATCCTGCGGCGTTGTCGGCCGCGATCGCGGGCGCCCACCTCGTGATCGTGGAGAACCTCTGCTCACTCCCGATCAACCCCGACGCGGCCCGCATCACCGCCGAGGTGCTCGACGACCATCCCGGCCGCGTGATCTTCCACCACCACGACCTGCCGTGGCAGCGCGCCGGACTCGTGTGCCCGCCGAACATCCCACCGATGCGCGACGACTCGCTGCACGTGACGATCAACGACCACTCGCGCGTGCAGTTGGAGAACCGCGGGTTCGCGGCGGTCACGTTGCGCAACGCGTTCGACCTCGAGCCCCCGCGCGGTGATCGGGAGGCGACGCGCGCGCACTTCGGGTTCGCACCCGACGACCTCGTGCTGCTCCAACCCACGCGTGCGATCCCGCGCAAGAACATCCCGGCCGCCATCACGTTCGCGGCCGAGCTCGCGGCGCGCGAGCCCGATCGCACCGTGAAGCTCTGGATCACCGGTCCCGCGGAAGACGGGTACGACGACGTGTTCGCCCGCCTCGTCGCCGAGTCGGTCGTACCGGTCACCATCGGTCGCGCCCAGTCCGCGCCCGACGCGTACGCCGCCGCCGACCTCGTGCTCTTCCCGTCGACGTGGGAGGGGTTCGGCAACCCGGTGATCGAGTCGATCGCCCACCGGCGCCCGATCGTGGTCGGCACGTACCCGGTGCTCGACGAGCTCCGCGGGTTCGGGGTCCAGCTCCTCGGCATCGACGCTGTCGCCGGCGTGCAGGAATGGCTCCGTCGCCCGCGGGGCGACATCCTGGAGCGCAACGTGGAGCTCGTGCGGCCCCACTGCTCGATCGAGGACCTGCCCGAACGGCTCGGCGGGGTGCTCCACGCGACAGGATGGGACACATGGTGACCGACCCGGTGCTCGAGAAGCGCCGCCGCATCGCCCACTGGGTCGGCCTGGCGAAGCGGATCGGCTACACGCTGCTGCTCCTGGCGATCGTCACCTTCACCGCCGCCGCGATCACGGGCTTCACCGGCTGGCTCGTCACGGTGACGGTCGTCGCACTGATCGCCGCCTGCATCATCCTGCCGGTGCCGATCGTGCTCGGGTACGGGCTGCGCGCCGCCGACCGGGAGGACCGAGAGGAGGCCGCCCGCCGTGCGGGTGGGCCCCCGCGCGCTACCGGGCAGTAGATTTCGCGGGCTCACCCTTCGCGCATCCGCCCGCCCGCCGGGCGAAAGGAGCCCGCCGTGCGTTACCGCCGCTTCGGCAAGAGCGATCTCGAGGTCTCCGAGGTCGGGTTCGGCGTCTGGACGCTCGCCAGCAACTGGTGGGGCGAGGTCGACGACAAGCAGGGCCTGCTGCACGCCGCGCTCGACAGCGGCATCAACTTCATCGACACCGCGCCGGTCTACGGCGAGGGCGGCCTCGGTGAGGAGCTCCTCGCCGACATCCTGAAGACGCACCGCGACGAGATCGTGCTCACCACCAAGTGCGGCTACGACATCGAGGCCGACCGCAAGTGGCCCGGGCAGAGCGAGCGCCCGCACGACTGGCGTCCCGAGTCGCTGCGCGCCCAGCTCGAAGGCTCGTTGCGCCGCCTCGGCATTGAGTGCATCGACCTCTACCAGCTCCACAACACGCGCATCGACCCGATCCTCGACGACGCGCTCTGGGACGAGCTCGAGCAGTTCCGCGCCGAGGGCAAGGTGCGCGAGCTCGGCGTTGCGCTCGGCCCGGCCATCGGCTGGGTCGACGAAGGGCTCGAAGCCATCCGCAACCGTCCGATCGTTTCGCTGCAGACCGTGTTCAACGTGATCGAGCAGGAGCCGGGCCTCACCTTCGGCAACGAGCCGAACGTCCCGGAGCAGGTCGGCCTCATCTCGCGGGTGCCCCACGCGTCGGACGCGCTGTCGGGCAAGGTCACGCGCGACACGGTGTTCCCGGCCGGCGACCATCGCGCGCACCGCAACCGCGACAACATGCTCGACAACTTCGACAAGGCGGAAGCCCTCACGTTCCTCTGGGAGGGCACCGGTCGCACGATCGCGCAGGCCGCGATCGCCGGCATCCTCGCCGACCCGAACTTCACCACGGTGCTGCCGACGTGTCTGTCCGTGGAGGACGTGCGCGAGTTCGCGGCGGCTTCCGACCTGCCGCTCACCGCGGACGAGAAGGCGGAGCTCGACGCGCGGTGGTCCGACAACTTCGGCGTCGTCAACCGGTACGAGATGCCCCTGAAGTCGAGCACCCGAGGGTGACCGACATCCGGCGCCCCTCGGCGCCGCGCCTCGCGCCCGAGGAGCGCCGGCGGCAACTCCTCGACGTCGCCAAGGTGGAGTTCGCCGAACGCGGGTTCCACGCCACGGCGATGGACGAGCTCGCGCTCGCTGCGGGCGTGACGAAGCCCGTCTTCTATCAGCACTTCGCGTCGAAGCGCGCGCTGTTCGTCGCGGTGCTCGAGGACGTCGGCGGGCGACTGCTCACGGTTCTCACCGGTGCGACCGCCGGGGCGACGACCGGGCGCGCCCGCGTGGAGGAGGGCTTCTCCGCGTACTTCAAGTTCGTGGAGAGCGACCGCGCCGCGTTCCGCCTGCTGTTCGGCGCATCCGCCCGCAACGACGCCGAGTTCGCCGACGTGGTGGACCAGGTGCTCGACGACGCGGCAGCCGCGGTGAGCACGCTGATCGAGATCCACGGTTCGCACGAGCACCGCATGGTGCTGGCCCACGCGCTCGTCGGCATCGCCGAAGGCGTCAGCCGTCACGCGCTCACCGACCCCGACGGCACCCTCGACTCCGACCAGCTCGCGTCGTGGATCGCGGAGCTCGCCTGGTTCGGCCTGCGCGGCGTCCGCAGCGAAGACTGACCGAGTCGATCGCGTCAGGCCGCGGCGTCGCGTACCAGGAGCGTCAACGACTCGCCGCACACCTCGGTGCGCGCCGCGACCCGGAGCCCGAAGCGCGAGACGTACAGCCGCTCACGCGCGGCGTTGCGGCGATCGTCGGCACGCCCGGGCAGCAACACCGCGTACGGCGTGACGCGACCCACTGCGGCGAGCGCCTCGACCAGCCAGCCGCTCGCCGCGCCCGGTTCGAGGGCGACGAAGTCGCTGACGACGAGCGCGGCTCGCGCCTCGTCCCGCAGCAACCGGCGCGTGGCGAACGCCTTGCGCGCGTTCTGGTCGCGCAGGGCCCAGACCACCAGTGCCAGGGCTGCACCCCGCCGCAGCCAGCGTGGGACCCAGGGGGCGACGACTGCCGCCACCACGCACACGGCAACCGTCCCGACCACCGACGGCGCCCCCAACGTGAGGATCGCCGACCGGTCAGCGTTGGTGAGCGGTCGGTCGAGGAACACGAGGCGGATCCAGTGCCCGACCCGGCGCAACGGGCGGGGCAGCGGTGACTCCCGGTCGAGTGGGAAGTGGTCGGCGACGACGCCTGCCACCCACCAGCGGCCGGCAACGGGCACAATCTCTACGGTCCCCTGCGATCGGCGGACTATTTCGTCGACTTGTCCCAATTCCCTGTGACTTCCCATCGGTGCTCGGGGACGGACGTCCGCAGTCTGGCACGGAAGGGTTCAAGGGCAGGGCAACCTGTGCCGAAGCTTCTCCGGGGGCACTCCCGGCGTCGCGGGGCGCGGCGGCGGGATCTGGAGTTGGAGGCGGCTGGTGACGGGGCGACGGCGACACCGAGAGGACTCGTGTGGGAGGGCACGCCGCTTGTCGGTCGCCCTCGTGCTCACGGCGACGTTCGCGATCACCGCGGCGCCGGCCGCGGGTGCATCGACGAGCACCAATCCGTCGCAGGCGCCGAAGAGCGTGAAGCGCGCACCCGCCGGGCTGAGGTTCTACGACGTGCCCGATCCGCTACCGCCCGGGCAGCCCGGCGACATCATCTGGGCCGCTCCCTACCGCGCCGTCCCCGGAGCGAAGGCGTGGAAGGTGCTCTACCACTCGCGCAGCATCGCGGGTGACGACATCGCGGTGTCGGGCGTGATCGTGGTGCCCGACGGCAAGGCGCCCGCGGGTGGGCGGCCGGTCGTGAGCTGGGCGCACGGCACCCACGGCATCGCCGACCGTTGCGCGCCGTCGCGCGTCACGAACTGGGTACCGCAGATCCCCGCGATCCACGAGCTCGTCAAGCGGGGCTACGTCGTCGCCGCCACCGACTACGAGGGGCTCGGCACGCCGGGCACGCACCCGTACCTCGTCGGCGAGAGCGAGGCGCGCGGTGCCCTCGACGTCGTGCGCGCCGCGCACGACCTCCCGGGTTCGGGCGCCAACGCGCAGACCGTCGTGTGGGGTCAATCGCAGGGCGGGCAGGCGAGTCTCTTCGCCGGCGAGATCGCGCCCACCTACGCCCCGGAGCTCGACCTCCGCGGCGTCGTCGCGGGCGCACCCGTCACCGACGTCGCGGCCATGTTCCCCGCGGCGTCGACCATCCCCGACACGCTCGGGTTCGTGGTGATGGGGCTGCAAGGCGTCCAGGCCGCCTTCCCACAGGCGAAGGCGGCCGCCGTGCTCACGCCCCAGGCCCTCGCGAAGGCCGAGAAGGTCGTCGGCACGAAGTGCTACGAGGACGTGCTCGCCGCGTTCAAGCAGCCGGTGGACCAGGTGATCAGCCACAACCCCGCTGACGTGCCTCCGTTCCCCGAGTTGTTCGCCCGCGACAGCGCCGGCAACGTGGCCACGGCCGCGCCGCAGTTCGTGTACCAGGGCAAGTCCGACGACGTCGTCTACAAGGTCTTCACCGACGCGTACGTCAAGAAGGTCTGTGGCATGGGCAACACGGTCGAGTACACGACGTTCGGCGGCAAGGACCACTACGAGGAGAACGCCGCCGCGGAGCAGCAGATCCTCCAGTGGATCCAGGGACGATTCGCCGGCGCGGCCGCGCCGAGCAACTGCGCGGCACTGCCCATCGGCTGACGCATTGCGTACCGGGCTGACGCCGGGCGCGACTCAGGGCCGAGGGTCACGCCGACGCGGACCAATGGCCTGATTCGAACACCGCGATCGATCTCCCAGAGCGATCGCTGGCTCGGACGGGAGCGAGCGGGAATCAGCCCTCGGTGACCTCGACGCGCAGCGCCAGCCGCAGGCCGTGCAGCCACGACGGCAGCCGGGCGTCCGCGAGGACCGCGGCGGCGACCTCGGTGAGCGACAGCAGGCCGAGCGCGCAGCCGTCGTCGCGCACGACCACGAGGTTGCGTTCTGCGTGCTCGAGCATCACTCGCAGCGCCTCGAGCACCGGGCAGCTGTCGAGCACGACGAACGGCCCGTAGGTGGCGATCATGCGCGCCGGCCCGTCCGGGTCGAGACGGCGCGCCATTGCGTCGACGATGTCGTGCTCGGAGACGATGGCGTCCTCACCGCCGACGAGCACCGCCGAGATGCCGTTGGCGACCATCAGGCGCGCGACGTGCTGGATCGTCGCGTCGCGTTCGACGAGGACGGGCGGCGCGAGTGACAGGTGCCCGACGAGGACTCCGGAGGTGGCGGCGACCTCACCACTCATCCCGACCTCCTCGCTTCCTCGGTCCTCGAAATTCCCGGCTCGAAATTCCCGGCTCGTGCTCACGCTCGCGAGGCAGCCACCCCGGACTCGAGCGAGCGCACCACGATCGACAGGAACTCCCGCACCCGCGCCTCCGCGACGCGCTGCAGGCGACGACGGTCCTCCTCGATGCCCGAGCCGCAGGTGGCGCTCAGGCTGAGGTGGGACCGCCGCGGGTTCAGTGGCGCGAGCTGGAGATCACCGTCGAGCCGGCCGACGCGTGCGCTGCCGGAAGCCCCGTTCCAGGTCACCGGCACCACGACCGCGTCGTGGCGCTCGCGCGCCTCGCCCCGGTGCAGCGCGCCGTTGCCACCGTCGGCGAACGCCAGCCGCGCCGCCTCTGCGAGCCACTCCTCGGCCACCTCCCGCAGCCGCGGCTCGACCAGCTCGAAGGGCTGCTCGACCGGGTAGAAGTCGTAGAGGAACACGCTCACCGTTGCAGGGTGCCGTAAGCCCGCCTGCGCTCGACAGGGCAGAAAGTCCTTGACCGGTGTCGGCATTCGGTCAACTGTCGCGCTCCGGGCAACGACGCGGTCCCTCACGGGGTACCACGGGGGGTACCCGCTCTCGGCCGGTCCCGACATGTTCGGTCCGCTACCCTCGGCGTCCATGACCGCCCCCAAAGCGTCATCGGCGTCGGCCGCTCCCTCGATCCGCGTCTTCCTCCTCGACGACCACGAGATCGTGCGGGTGGGCGTGCGCGACCTGCTCGAGAGCGAGGACGACATCGAGGTCGTCGGCGAAGCCGGCACGGTGGAGCAGGCGCTGTCGCGCATCCCCCCGACTCGCCCCGACGTCGCCATCCTCGACGTGCGCCTCCCCGACGGCGACGGCGTCGAGGTGTGCCGCGACATCCGCTCGGCCCACCCCGAGATCCAGTGCATCATGCTGACCTCGTTCTCCGACGACGAAGCCATGTTCCAGGCGATCGTCGCCGGCGCCGCGGGCTACCTCCTCAAGCAGCTCAAGGGCACCGACATCGTCGACGCCGTACGCCGCGTCGCGCAGGGCCAGTCGCTGCTCGACCCCGCGCTCACCAAGCGCGTGCTCGAGCGGCTGCGCGAGCCGCCGGTCGAGGACGAGCGCCTGGCACGGCTCACGCCGCAGGAGCGCCGCATCCTGGCGCTCATCGCCGACGGGCTCACGAACCGCCAGATCGCCGACGAGGTCCACCTCGCGGAGAAGACGGTGAAGAACTACGTGTCGAACCTGCTCGCGAAACTCGGCATGGAGCGGCGCACGCAGGCTGCCGTCTTCGTCGCGAAGCTCGGCGAGAAATCGCTCTGACGCCCCACGACGGAGTGGTCCGCTAGACGGGAACCTGCCAGTCGAGGTGCGTACCGGTACCGGCCTCGGAGCGGAGCTCGAACGTCCCGCCGAGCGCCTCGGCACGACGCTCCATGTTGCGCAGTCCGCTCCGTCGCGCCTGCTCCGGGTCGATGCCACAGCCGTCGTCGTCGACGGTGAGCCGCAGGACGCCGTGCTCGACCGCGACGCGCACGTCGACCCGGGTCGCCTGCGAATGACGGACCGCGTTCGACAACGCCTCGCGGGCGCACGACAGCAGCTCCCGGGCCAGCTGCTCCGGCACCGCGGTGTCGATCGGCCCGTCGAACGCCATGCGCGGCCGCCAGCGTCCCTGCGCCGCCGCCGACTCCACGAGCGCGAGCAGTTCGGCGCGTAGGCCCTGGTCGTCGGGGCGCTGCCCCAGCGCGAAGATCGTGGTGCGGATCTCGCGGATGGTCTCGTCGATCTCGTCGACCGCGCGCTGCAGGCGGCGGGCGACGTCGTCGTCGCTCACGCGCGCCGCTGCGCCCTGCAGGTTCATGCCGGTCGCGAAGAGGCGCTGGATCACGAAGTCGTGGAGGTCGCGCCCGATGCGTTCGCGCTCCTGGACCAGCTCCATGCGCTCGCGGTCCTCGGAGAGGCGTGCGTTCTCGATCGCGACGCCCGCCGCGGTCGACAGCGCCCCCACCAGCTCTTCGTCCTCGGCGGTGAACTCCTCGGCCCCTTCCTTCTCGCACAGGTAGAGGTTGCCGAACACCTCACCCCGCACTCGGATCGGCACCCCGAGGAACGAGTCCATCTTCGGATGGTTCGGCGGGAAGCCGTAGGAGGCCGCGTGTTGCGCGAGATGGCGCAACCGGATGGGCTGCGGGTCGTCGATGAGCACGCCGAGCACGCCGCGGCCCTTCGGCTCCTCGCCGATCGCGTCACGCTCGTCGTCGGTGAGGCCCGTCGTGAGGAAGTCGGAGAGGTAGCCGTCGCCGAGCACGCCCAGCGCGCCGTAACGGGCGCCGGTGAGCCGGCACGCGCCTCGCACCACCTGATCGAGGATGGCAGGCAGCGAGAGATCGCTGCCCATCGCCACGACGGTCTCGAGCAGGACTCGCAGGGAGGTGGTGTCGTCGACCATGCGCGGGGCGAGTGTACGCCCGTGCGGGCCCCGACCCCAGATTTGACGAGCCCTCAGGTCCCGCGGCGCGGGTGCCCGCCCCCGTGGCCGCCGAGATGGACGGCGTGGGCGTCGCTGCCCGGGAAGTAGATGGTCTCGTGACCGTCGTCCCAGCGGACGAGGTAGTGGATCTCGCCCGTCGGGTCGCGTACGTCGAGCACCTCGCCCTTACGGGGTGGCGCTCCGACTCGGCTGCGGTCGACCACGATCTCGTCGCCAACCTCGGCGTGCATGGGTCGCCTCCTCTCCTGTCGCCCCTGCTCCTCCGACCTCGTCGTCCGGACGTCCGGCGGTGAGGACGACCGGGCGCACCACGAACACCGGACACGACGCCCGCCGCACCATGCGCTGCACCACGCTACCGAGGGTCACCCGGGTGAGCCCCGTGCGCCCGTGGGTCGCGGCGACCAGGAACGACGTCCGGTGCGCGGCCGCGAAGTCGGTGATCGCCGCCGCGGGGTCGAAGCCGTCGACACGTTCGAAGGTGGCGTCGACCCCCTCGCCCGCGAACGTCGCGACCACCTGCGGGAGGTCGGCATCGGGCGCGTCCTCGGGGTGTGGGACGTACACGACGCGGACCGTGGCCGCGATCGCGCGGGCGAGGGAGATGGCCGCCGGGATCGCCGCGCGGGAGGTGGCCGAACCGTCGAGCGCGAGCACGATCTCCGGGGTGGTCGGGAGCTCGGGGAGCCGCCACTTCGGATCGAGCGACGGACCGACGAGCAGCACCGGCGCGTCGCCGGCACGGACGACGGCCTCCGCCACGCTGCCGAGCACGCCGCGGATCACGCCGCCGTGGCCGTGCGTGGCCATGCAGACGAGCGTGCCCGGCGCGGAAGCCGCGGCGCTGATGGCGGTGGCGGCGTCGCGTTCGAGGACGGCCTCGATGCCGCACTGGCCGTCGAAGCCGAGGTCGAACAACGCGGCCCGCCGACCCTCGAGGTACGTGCGGGTGGTGCCGAGGTCGGTCGCCGACCACTGCGCGGACAGCAACACGAGACGTGCACCGGTGCGCAACGCGAGCGGGACCGCCGGCACCAGCGCGGCCTCCGAGCGCCATGATCCGTCCAGTGGAACCAGGACCGTGGTCGGTGGTGCGCCGTACCTCATGCGAATCACCTCTCTGCTCACCCCAGAGTAGGGAGGCAGTGGCGCACCAACAAGTGCTGAAGGTCCCGCTCCCGGATGAGATGCCGTCTGTCAGGATGGTCGGGTGCCGGACCTCCCCGAATTGCCCTACCCGTCCGAATGGGAGTCCGACGTCGTGCTCGCCGACGGCGGAACCGCGCACCTGCGGCCGCTGCGCCGCGACGACGCCGACAAGCTGCTCGACTTCTTCACGCGGCTGTCGGATCGGTCCCGGATGCTCCGCTTCTTCGCGCCGGTGTCGCCGCAGACCGCCCGCCGCGCCGCGCGTCTCGACGAGGTCGACTACGACAAGACGTTCGGGATCGTCGCCGAGCTCGGCGACGACCTCATCGCGGTCGGCACCTACCAGCGCACCGACGCTCCCGATGGCGACCCGACCGCGGCCGAGGTCGCGTTCGCGGTGTCCGACGAGCACCAGGCGCGTGGCATCGGCTCGATGTTGCTCGAGCACCTTGCCGCGGTCGGCCGCTCGATGGGCCTGCGGCGCTTCACCGCGTCGACGCTCCCCGAGAACCGTCGCATGCTGCGCGTGTTCCACGAGGCGGGCTGGGAGGTCGACCGCGAGCACGTCGAGGGCGTCGTCGAGCTGTCGTTTCCCATCGACGACGACGAGAAGACCCGTGAGGTGCTCTACCGCCGCGAGCACCTCGCCGAGGCCCGCTCCGTGGAGCGCCTGCTCCACCCGAGCTCGATCGCGGTCATCGGAGCGAGTCGCGAGCCGCACTCCCCCGGCTACGACGTGCTCGTGCATCTCGTCGAGGGCGGGTTCACCGGCACGCTCCACGCAGTGAACCCCGCGGCCGTGCGCGACGACGGGAGCGCCGGCGAGATCGCCGGGGTGCCCTGCGTCGCGCGGGTGACCGACATCGACGAACCGGTCGACCTGGCGGTCATCGCGGTGCCCGCCGCGGTCGTCGACACGGTCGTCGCCGACTGCGGCGCCAAGGGCGTGCACGGGCTCGTGGTCCTCAGCGCCGCACCCGAGCGCGCCGCTGCGCGCGAGGAGTTCGAGCACCGGCTCGTCGAGCAGGCGCGGCGCCTCGGGATGCGCATCCTCGGCCCCGAGTGCCTCGGCGTGGTCAACACCGACCCGGACACGTCGATGCAGGCGACCGTCGTGCCCGTGCGCCCACGCCGGGGGCGGATCGGCTGGTCGTCGCAGTCGGGCGCGATCGGCCTCGACCTGCTCGTGCGCGCGACCGACGCCGGACTCGGCGTGTCGACGTTCGTGTCGCTCGGCGACAAGGCCGACGTGAGCGGCAACGACCTCCTGCAGTACTGGGACGCCGACCCCGACACCGACGTGATCCTGCTCCACATGGAGTCCTTCGGGAACCCGCGGAAGTTCGCACGCGTCGCGCGACGCGTCGCGCGACGCAAGCCCGTCGTCGCAGTGAAGAGCGCCCGCAGCGCGGCCGGTCACCGGGGGGCGGCCGTGCGCGCCACCACGCGCGACGATCCCGACGCCGCGGTCGACGCGTTGTTCGCGCAGTCCGGTGTGGTGCGCGTCGACACCCTCGAAGAGCTGCTCTTCACGGCCTCGGTGCTCGAGGGGTGCGCGCTCCCCGCAGGGGATCGGGTCGCCGTGGTCGGCAATGCAGTCGGTCCGGTGGTGCTCGCGGCGGACGCGTGCGTCGCAGCCGAGCTGGCCGTGCCCGAGCCCGCCGCGGCGGGACTCGACGCGAACCCGGTGCAGCTTCCGAGCACCGTCGATGCCGCCACGTACGAAGCGGCGCTACGCGCGGCGATCGCGTCACCGGCGATCGACGCGGTGCTCGCGATCGTCGTGCCGGTGCCGGGCCGCGATCCGGACGGTGCCGCGCTGCGGCGGGTGATCGGCAGCATCGCGGGCGAAGGTGCGAAACCCGTCGTCGCGGCGGTGCTCGGCCAACGCGCGTTGATCGGCCATGCCGGGCCGGTGCCCACCTTCGCGTTCGCCGAGCACGCGGCTGCCGCCCTGGGGCGGGTGGCGACGTACGCGCGCTGGCGCCGCCGCCCCGCTGGAGCGGTGCCCGACCTCACGGGGATCGACGCCGACGCCGCGCGTGCGCTCGTGGCCACGTTCCTCGCCGAGCAGCCGTCGGGCGGTCCGCTCGGCCCCCAGGCGACGACCACCCTGCTCGCGGACTACGGGATCGCGGTCGACGCCAAGGCTCCGGCCGCTGCGCCGGCAGACGCGGTGGCCACGTCACTCCATGTCGATGCCGACCCCGCGTTCGGCCCGCTGGTCACCTTCGCGATGGGTGGCGGTCACCGGGAACTGCTGCCCGACGCGTCGGTGGGCATCGCGCCGCTCACCGACGTCGACGCCCACGACCTCGTGCGCGCGCCGCGCACCAGCCCGCTCATGTTCGGGTACGGCGGCGCGCCGGCGCTCGCCACGGACGCGCTCGAGGACCTCGTCCTGCGCGTCGCGCGGCTCGCCGACGACGTACCCGAGCTCCGCGAGCTGCACCTCGACCCGGTGCTCGTCGCGCCGGACGCGGTGCACGTGACGCGGGCGACCGCCACCCTCACACCCGCGACCCACCTTCCCACCGACGTGCGCCGGATGCGCGCGAGCTGACGGTCGACCGAGCCGTCAGCCGGGGACGGCGACGGCGCGGCCGTGCAGCGTGCCGTGGTGCATCGAGTCGTAGGTCGCGGCGATCTCGTCGAGGGTGACGCGCTGAACCCTCGCCTCGATGAGCCCCCGCCGCGCGAGCGCGAGCACCTCGTGCAGCTCGGGGATCGAACCCCAATAGGTGCTCTGCACCGAGCACTCGTACGGCACCGTGAAGAACGAGAACGGCAGGGTGCCGCCACCGATGCCCACGCACGTGAGGTGGCCGAGCGGGCGGGCGACCGATGCTCCGAACGCGAGCGTCTCCTCGACGCCGACGAAGTCGAGCACCACGTCTGCGCCCTGCCCGCCCGTCATCGCCTTGATCTCCGCGGTGGCCTCGGCGCCGGGAAGCAGCGCGTGGTGCGCACCCACCTCGAGCGCGAGCCGCAACGACTCCTCGCTGCGATCGACCGCCACCACCGTCGACGGACCGAGCGCCCGGACGATCTGCACCGCCATGTGCCCGAGGCCACCGACGCCGATCACGACCACCGTGCTGCCCGCCCCCAAGAGCGCGCGTGACCGCACGATCGCGTGGTACGGCGTGAGCCCGGCGTCGGTGAGCGGTGCGGCCTGCACCGGGTCGAGGTCGCCGAGGGGGACCAGGTGCCGGGGGCTGGGCACGAGCAAGTACTCGGCCATGCCGCCGTCGGCGCCCAGCCCGCCGCCCGCACCGACGTACTCCGCGGCGCGCTCGCAGTAGTTCTCCAGGCCCCGTGCGCAGCGGCCGCACCGCCCGCACCCCCACGGCCCGTAGACCGCGACCGGCTCCCCCACCTCGGCCCCGGTGACGCCTTCGCCCAGCCCGGCGACCCAGCCGGCGTTCTCGTGACCGAGGGTGAACGGCAACGGCCAGGGCATGGTGCCGGGCGCGAAGTCGTGGAGGAGATGGAGGTCGGAGTGGCAGAGCCCGGAGCCGCCCACCCGCACCAGCACCTGCCCGGGCCCGGGCTCCGGTTCGGCGACCTCCCGCACCTGCGGTGGCTGTTGCCATTCGACGAGTTGCAGTGCACGCACGGGGGCTCTCCTCGGCTGGGTCGATGTGGTCGGACCGCCTCAACTCAGATCGCTCGACTCAGATCGCTCGACTCAGATCGCTCGACTCAGATCGGCGGTGCGTCCTCGGGCGGGACGATCAGCACCGGGCGCGGCGAGTGCTGCGCCAGCTGCGTGCTCGTGCTCCCGAGGAGGAGTCCGGCGAAGCCTCCCACACCACGGCTGCCGACCACCACGAGGTCGGCGTCGACGTCGTCGGCGACCGCGAGCAGCACCGTCACCGGGCTGCCGTCGCGCAGCTCGCCGCGGTGGACGACTCCCGCGTCACGCAGCGGCGCGGTCCACTCGCCGTCGAGCAGGGCGCGGATCTCGTCGCGGTGGGGTTGCGCGGGCTCGAGGTCGGTGGCGGTCGGGTGGAACAGCAGACCGAGGCAGTGCACGGCGACGACTTCGGCACCGCATGCGACCGCGAGCGATGCGGCCCAGGCGAGGGCGCGGCGCGCGTTGTCGGAGCCGTCGGTGCCGACCACGATCCGGTGGATGTTCACGGGCTCTCCCATCGCGTCGTCACGTCTCGGTCGCGCGCCGCAGCGCGCTTGCGGTCATCGCCACCTGGTCCCGACCGGGACCACCGCTGGAGCGCGGCTCGAGCGTGACCACCTCGCCCGCGAGCGCGCACACCGTCGCGGTGACCGACGTCCGCAGGGCGTCGAGGTCGTAGCCACCCTCGAGGAAGGTGACGACGCGCCCCGTCGCCGGCGCGTACGACGCGACGCGACGGGTGAGCTCGGCGTAGTCGCCCGCGGTCCACATGAGGTCCGCGAGCGGATCCGCGCGGTGCGCGTCGAAGCCCGCGGAGATCAGCACCCAGGTGGGCGCGAACCGAGCGACGACCGGGTCGACGACGTCGTCGAGCGCGGCGAACGCGACGTCACCGGTGGCGCCCGCGGGAAGGGGGAAATTGACGGTGAGCCCGGGCGCGCCGTGGCCGCCGGTCTCCGACGCCTTCCCGGTGCCCGGGTACGCGGGGTACTCGTGCGTGGACACGTACAACACGTTCGGCTCGTCCCAGAAGATGTCCTGGGTGCCGTTGCCGTGGTGCACGTCCCAGTCGAGCACCAGCACCTTCTCGCCCGCGGCGGCGAGACGCGCCGCGGCGATGGCGACGTTGTTCAGCAGGCAGAACCCCTGCCCGCGCCGCGCGGTCGCGTGATGGCCCGGCGGACGCGCGATCACGAACGCGGCGTCGGCGTGCCCGGCGCGCAGCGCGTCCACCGCGGTGAGCCCGCACCCCGCGGCCAGCAGTGCCGCGTCGTACGAGCCGGGGGCGACGATCGTGTCGGGGTCGAGCGACCCGCCCCCGGCCTTCGCGAATTCCTCGAGCGCCCGCACGTAGGCGTCGTCGTGGGCGAGGCGGACCTCGTCGGCATCGGCGGCGCGCCCATGGTGCAGCTCGACGTCGTCCTCGAGGTGGGCGTCCTCGATGCCGCGCATCGCGGCGCCGAAGCGTGCGGGCCGTTCCGGGTGGCCGCGGCCGGTGTCGTGCAGGTCGGGGCCGGGGGGTGTGACGACGAGGACGCGGGCGGCCATACCCCCGGTCTACCGCACGGCGGCTGTCCCTACCGCACGGCGGGGTCGAGCGAGACCTCGCGCAGGTCGATCACCCGCGGCACCCGGCGGCGCAGTCCGAGCCGCCGACCCGCCAGCATCGCGCCCAACACCAGGCCGACCAGCGCGCCGGCATCGACGAGGACGCGCAGGACGGCGGGCAGGTGCCCGGCGAAGAAGGCGAGCGCGGCGAGGTCGAGGGCGAGGTGCACGAGGAACCCGGGCAGGAGCGACCCGGTGCGCACCGTGGCGTAGCCGAGCAACAGCGCCACACTGAAGAACGACGCGACGTTCGCGGCACCCGTCATCTGTTCGACGTGGCCGGGCAGCACCCCGAACAGCATCGCGGAGGCGACGACGGCGCCGATCGCCGGACCGTCACCCCACCGAGCGAGGTTGCGCCAGTCGTTGCCCGCGAGCCGGGCGAAGAGCGCACCGAACACCAGCACCGCGGCGAACCGGTAGACCAGCTCCTCGGTGGCGATGGCCAGCACCACGCCCTCCATGTCGGCGAAGGCGATCACCGATCGCGGGTAGGCCAGCGCCCAGATCGTGACGATCGGCGCCCCGAGGAGCAGCAGCTCGCGCCAGGCGCGCAGCGACGCGCGTGACCAGCCCACGTTGCGGGCGCCGACGACGAACACGAGCGCGATCCCGACGACGAGCCCGGGGGACACGAGGACCTGGCCCACGTACCACGGGGGCACGGCGAGCCACGACGACAACATGTCGGCGGCCACCGCCACCACGGCGAGGACGAGCACGAGGGGCGTGACCGGCCACGACGGCCAGGCCGTCCAGCGCCACGCCCAACCCCGTGCGCGGTCGCGATCGTCGGGGTCGGGGCCGTGGTGGTCGACCCGATCGTCGACCGACGGCGTCCCCGCCCGTTCCCCTCCGCGTTTCCCTTCCCTCGCTCCTGCCCGCAGCTCCACGGGCGCAGTCTCGCGGACGCGGCGCCAACCTGCACCCCCCGGACTGCCAAGTTTGGGGAAAGGCAGGATTCAGGAGAGGTGCGTGGCGAACCAGTCGAGCGCCCGGGCCCAGGCGTCCTTCGCCGAGGCCTCGTGGTACGCGGGCCGGGCGTCGCAGTGGAACCCGTGCTCCGCGTCCGGGTAACGCACGATCTCCGTGGCCACCGGCGCGGCGGCGAGCGCGACCCGCAGCTCCTCGACGCCCTCCACCGGGATCGACTGGTCGAGGTCGCCGAAGAGGCCGAGCCACGGCGTCTGCAACGTTGCCGACTCGTCGATGAGTGCCGGGAACGGCAGGAACCCGCTCGACGCGATCCCGCCCCCGTAGAAGCCGACCGCGGCGCCGAGCGCCCGGCGGGCGGCGACGAGGAAGGTGACGCGCCCACCCATGCAGAAGCCCACGATCCCGATGTGCTCGGGCGCGAAGCCGAGCGTCCCGAGGTGGGCGATCGTCGCGTCGACGTCGACGAGCAGGCCGTCGTCGCTGAGCCCCTCGAAGAGCGGCATCACCTGGGAGAAGTCGTCGTAGGGCGCGGTGCCACCACCGGCACGGTGGAAGATCGCGGGTGCCGCGGCCAGGTACCCGGCCGCCGCCGCGCGGCGGGTGACGTCCTGGATGTGGTCGTTGACCCCGAACGCCTCCTGGATGACGATGACCGCGCCGCGGGGATCTGCGTCGGGAGTTGCTTCGTAGCACTCCATCGGCCCGTCGGCCGTGGTGAGCGTGACCCAGCGCTCGCTCACGTGCCCTGGGCCATCTCTTCCGATGCCATCTGCACGGCCTTGACGATGTTCTGGTAGCCGGTGCAGCGGCACAGGTTGCCGGACAGGCCCTCGCGGATCTCTTCCTCCGAGGGGTGCGGGTTCTGCTCGAGGAACGAGGTGACGCTCACCACGAAGCCCGGCGTGCAGAAGCCGCACTGCAGGCCGTGGCACTGGCGGAACGCCTCCTGCACCGGGCTGAGCGTGCCGTCGCTGCCGCCGATGCCCTCGATCGTGACGACCTCGGCGCCGTCGGCCTGCACCGCGAACACGAGGCACGACCGCACCGCGTCACCGTCGATCGTGACGGTGCAGGCGCCGCAGACCCCGTGCTCGCAGCCGAGGTGCGTGCCGGTGAGGCCGCAGTCTTCGCGCAGCCAGTCGGCGAGCGTCTTGCGCGCCTCGACGTGCCCGGTGCGCTTCTCACCGTTGACGGTGATGGAGATGGAGTGCTCGGTCACGAACGTGCTGCTCCCAGGGCTCGATCGAGGGCGCGCGCCACGAGGTGCGCACCCACGTGCAGGCGGTACTCGGCCGACGCGTGGACGTCGGCGGTGGGGTCGGTGTCGCCGACCGCGAGCCGGGCGATCTCCGCCAGGTCGTCGCCCGACGGGTTGGTGCCGGTGAGCGCGGCCTCGGCCGACGGGGCGCGCACCGGGGTGGGCGCCATGCCGAGGAACGAGATCGCCGACTTCGTGACCACGCCCGAGCCGTCGACCTGCACACCCGCGACCACGCCGGCGAGGGCGAAGTCGCCGCTGCGGCGGGCGAGCTCCTCGACCGCGAAGCCCGAGCTCCCCTCCCAGACCGGGAAGTGGACGGCCGCGAGGATCTCGTCCTCGCCGACCGAGGTGGTCCAGGTGCCGAGGAAGAACTCGGAGGCGGGCACCCGGCGGGTGCCGCTCTTCGCCGCGATCTCGAGCTCGGCGTCGAGCGCGAGCGCGACGGCGGGCAGCTCGGAGGCCGGGTCGGCGTGGGCGATCGAGCCTCCCACGGTGCCCCGGTTGCGGATCTGGAAGTGGCCGATCAGCGGGATGGCCTGCGCGAGCAGCGGCACCGCGGCGCCGGCCGCGGCATCGTGCTCGACGGTGGCCTGGCGGGTGCCGGCCCTGATGCTCAGCGTGCCGTTGGCGCGCGACACGCCCTTGAGCTCGTCGACACCGTTGAGGTCGATGATGTGCTCGAACCGGGTGAGGCGCAGGGCGAGCATCGGCACCAGGCTCTGGCCCCCGGCGAGCACCTTGGCCTCGTCGCCGTGCTCCGCGAGCAACGACGTGACGTCGGCGATCGTCTGGGGGGCGTGGTACTCGAACGGTGCGGGCTTCATCGGCAACTCCAGGCGTGGGCCGGCAGGCCGGAAACCTAGCTCAGGACGAATCGGCCCCGCACCCCGGGTCGGTGCCCTCCTGTAGGGTCCGCCGGATGGACAAGCTGCCCCTCGCGGACGAGACGGATCCCGCCATCCCGGCGGCGACGGTCGTGCTCGTGCGCGACGGCGAATCGGGCCTCGAGACCCTGATGCTGAAGCGGGACTCCCGTCTGGCCTTCGCCGGCGGCGCCTGGGTGTTCCCCGGCGGCCGCATCGACGCGGAGGACTTCCCCGGCGGCGTCCGGCCCACCGACGCCGACCCCGACCCCGAGACGATGTTGGAGGCGGCCCGCACCGCCGCGGTGCGCGAAGCGCTCGAGGAGGCGGGCCTCGCGGTCGACCGCGACGCGTTGGTGTGGTTCGCGCACTGGACCCCGGCCCACGCCTCGCCCCGGCGCTTCGCGACCTGGTTCTTCCTCGCGCCGGCACCCGACGGAACCGTCGTCATCGACGACGGTGAGATCCGCGAGCACGAGTGGATCCGGCCCCGCGACGCGGTCGCCCGCCGCGACGCCGGCGAGGTGGAGCTGGTGCCACCCACCTACGTGACCCTCCACGAGCTCGCCGCCTACGACAGCGTCGACGCCGCGATCGCGGGCCTCGACTCCGGCACGCCGCCGTTCTTCGTCACCCGCATCGCTCGGGTCGACGGTGGTCTCGTGTCGCTCTGGCAGGGCGACGCGGGCTACGACACGCTCGACCCCGACGTGCCGGGGCACCGGAACCGGCTCGTGATGCTCGACACCGGCTGGGTGCTCGAACGCAGCTGACGCGATCGGGTCCCCGACCCGGTTCGCGCCCCGCCGGGCCCTAACCTGCTCGCCGACACCGGCCACCGCGTGCGCCCGCCCCCGCGCGCACCACACGCGAGGTTCCATCGTGCCCCGATCGGCTCCCCACCGCGCTCGTCCCCGTCGCACGGCGCCCCTCGCCGCGCTGTTCTCCGCCGCGGTGACGATCGGGCTGATTGCGGTCGCGTGCGGCGGCGGGGGCGGCTCCGACGCCGCCCGCGTCGGCCAGGCGAATTCCACCACGACGTCGGGCGGCGCGACCAGCAGCACCGCCGCCGCGAGCACCACGACGGCCGGCACGTCGAAGGTCAAGACGATCCCGGGCATGCCGCCGGTCGTGAACCCGAACAACCTCTACAGCGAGGCCGGCGCCAACATGCTGAGCGACGCGGTCAAGGGCGACCTCGCCCGCGTCTACGTGCCGAACCTGCAGTCGAACAGCGTGTCGGTGATCGACCCCTCCACCATGAAGGTCGTCGACACGATCCCGGTGGGCGTCAACCCACAACACGTCGTGCCGTCGTACGACCTACGCACGCTCTGGGTCACCAACAACGCGGAGGGGCGCACCGACGGCTCGCTCACCCCGATCGACCCGAAGACCGGGACCGCGGGTCCGTCGATCACGGTCGACGACCCGTACAACATGTACTTCACCGCCGACGGCAAATCCGCGATCGTGGTGGCCGAGGCCCGTAAGCGGCTCGACTTCCGCGACCCGCACACCATGGCGCTCCAGGAGTCGCTCGACGTCCCGGAGTGCGACGGCATCAACCACGCCGACTTCTCGATCGACGGCACGTACGCCATTTTCAGCTGCGAGTTCGGCGGCAAGCTCGTCAAGGTCGACATGGTGAACAAGAAGGTCGTCGGCTACCTCACTCTCAGCGGCGGGGGAATGCCCCAGGATGTCCGCACTGTCGGCAACGGCTCCACCTTCTACGTCGCGGAGATGATGCGCGGCGGCGTCTACACGATCGATGGCGCGAGCTTCAAGGAGACCGGTTTCATCCCGACCGGCATCGGCGCGCACGGCATCTACCCGAGCCGGGACGGCACCAAGCTCTACGTCTCGAACCGCGGCCAGAACCACGTCGGCAACAACACCCCCAAGGGACCCGGCTCGGAGTCGGTCATCGACGTCGCGACCAACAAGGTGGTCGTCACCTGGCCGATCCAGGGCGGCGGCAGCCCCGACATGGGCAACGTCAGCGCCGACGGCAGGTACCTGTGGCTCAGCGGTCGTTACGACGACGTCGTGTACGTGATCGACACGACCACCGGCAACCAGATCCAGATCCCGGTGGGCAAGGAACCGCACGGCCTGGCCGTGTGGCCGCAGCCGGGCCGTTACTCGCTCGGCCACACCGGCAACATGCGGTAGCGCTGCCGTCTCAGCCCCGGAGGTGGGTGAGCGGACGGCCGTTCGTCCACGCCGCCGGGTCACCGGAACGCCACCGCCGCGCGACACCATCCTCGTCGGCGCCCTCATCCTCGATGCGGCGGCGCGCCATCGCGAGCGCAGCGTCGGTGGGAGTGACGCCGTCGTGGCGCGCCCACTCCAGCACGCGCGCGGTCGTGTCCTCGATGCGCGCGGTCTCGGCGTACGCGCGGTCGCGGTCGTAGCCGGTGAACTCCTGCGCGATGTTCACGATGCCGCCCGCGCCGGCGACGAAGTCGGGAACGACCAGGATCCCGCGTCGCGCGATGGCGACGTCGGCCGCACGATCGGCGAGTTGGTTGTTGGCGGCGCCGACGACGACGCGACAGCGCAGCAACGGCGCCGCCTGCTCGGTGAGCACCCCGCCCAGCGCGCACGGCGCCAGCACGTCGCAGAACGCGGTGAGCGCGCCGTCGGCGGCGACGACGGTCGCGCCGGTCTCGGTCGCGACACGCTCGGCCCGCGCGGGGTCGCGGTCGGCGACCAGCACCTCGGCGCCCTCCTCCGCGAGCAGCCGCGCCAGGTGCGAACCGACGTGGCCCGCCCCCTGCACCATCACCCGCCGGCCGCGCACCGTCGGGTTGCCGAACTGCGCGTGCAGCGCGGCGCGCATCGAACAGAGCACACCGAACGCGGTGACCGGCGACGGGTCGCCCGAACCACCGAGCGACTCGCTGACCCCGGTAACCCACGGCGTGACCTCGGCCAGCCCGTCCATGTCGGCGGTCGTCGCGCCGAGGTCCTCCGCCGCGAGGTAGCGACCGCCGAGACCGTCGATCGCACGCCCGAGCGCGTGGAGCAACTCCGGGGGGCGAGGACGATCGGGGTCGTCCCAGAGCACGACCGCCTTGCCGCCGCCCTGGTGCAGGCCCGCCATCGCGGCTTTGAGCGTCATCGCCTCCGACAGCCGCAGCGCGTCGCGCAGGGCGGCCTCGTCGTCGTGGTACTGCCAGAAGCGCACTCCGCCGAGCGACGGGCCCAGTGCGGTGGAGTGGACGGCGATGATCGCCCGGAGGCCGACGTCGCCGTCGCCCACGAACAGCACCTGCTCGTGACCGCCTGCGGCGATGAGGCGAGTTGCCGTGTTCCCGCGCACCGTGGGCACGCGGATTACGCTAGGCGTTCCAGACGTGCAGCACCCGACGGTCGTGCTCGTACCCGAGGACGCAGATCGTCGCCGTGTCGAGGCGCAGGCCCGCACCTTCGCGCGCGTCGAGGCCGATCCACCGCGCGCCGAGCACGCGCAGGAAGTGCCCGTGCGAGAACAGCGCGACGTCGCCGCCGAGCGCGGCGGCGACGGCGCGCGCGATGACGGCGTCGGCGCGCGCGCCGACCTGCGCGGACGTCTCCCCACCGGGCGGGTCGCCGGTGAAGATGGTCCAGCCGGGGTTCGTCGCCCGGATCTGCGCCGTGGTGAGGCCCTCGTAGTCGCCGTAATTCCACTCGCACAGGTCGTCGGTGACGACCGCGCGATCGGCGAAGCCCGCGAGCGCGCACGTCTCGCGCGCGCGTCGCATCGGACTGGTGAACACCGCAGCGAACCTGCGGTCCGCGAGCTTCACCGCCGCGGCCCGCGCCTCGTCCTCGCCCGCCGGGGTGAGCCCGACGTCACTGAACGAGGTGTGCTGCCCCGACCTGCTCCATGCCGTCTCACCGTGCCGGACCAACACGACTTCGCCCACGACTTCGCCCACGAGTTCACCCGCCGAGGTCTCCGTCACGACCGGGGTTGTACCATGTCGGCGTCGCGACCCGGCGCTCCACCCCATCAGGAACGGGCGGTCACCACGGGACACGGCCACATCTGAATCCCTGGGGAGCTCGGGTCAGCCGGGCTGAGAGGGCGACCGTCATGCGTCGCCGACCCCTCGAACCTGAACCGGGTAATGCCGGCGGAGGGAACCATGGGAGCCACGGCCCCCGACGGCATGCGTGCCGGCAGTCGTGCTGTCGTGTTCGCGGGAGGCGACGCGCCACCGCCGCACGCGCTCGACGATCTCGCCCCCGACGTGCGCGTCGTCGCGGCCGACTCGGGTCTCGTGCATGCGCTCGCGGCAGGACTGCACGTCGACCTGCTCGTCGGCGACCTCGACTCGGTCGATCCCCGTGCCGTGATCGACGCGCTCGACGCGGGCACCGAGGTGCAGCGGCACCCGTCGGCGAAGGACGCCACCGATCTCGAGCTCGCGCTCGACGTCGTCCTCGCACGCGGCGTCACCGACGTGCTCGTGGTCGGCATCCACGGCGGGCGGGCCGACCACCTGCTCGCCAACGCCTTGCTGCTCGCCGCGCCGCGGTACGCCTCCATGCGCGTGCGCGCCCACCTCGGCAACGCCGACGTGCTGGTCGTCCGCGGCGGCGACGCAGCCGACCGGGGCCCGACGGCGCTGCCCGGCCCGGCCGGGCGCCTGTGCACCCTCCTCCCGCTCGGCGGACCCGCCGCCGGCGTGGTGACCCAGGGCCTGCGCTGGCCGCTCGCCGACGAGACCCTGGCGCCGGGCACGAGCCGCGGCGTCAGCAACGAGATCGAGGTACCGCCGGCCTCCGTCGCCCTGCGGGACGGTGTGCTGCTGGCCGTCCTCCCTGACATCGTCCCCGCACTCTCCCCCGAACTCTCCCTCCAGGAGTCCTGATGCGCCGCTTCCTCCTCTCCAGCCTGATCGCGATCCTCGCAGCCACCGTCGCCGCCGGCATGACCGGGCTGAACGGCGCGGCTCCGGCGGGCGCGGCCGGCAACCCCGTCACCATCACGCTCGTCACCCACGATTCGTTCGCGGTGTCGAAGCCCGTGCTGCGCGCGTTCGAGCAAGCGAACGACGTGAAGGTGAAGGTGCTGGCCCAGGGCGACGCCGGCGCCGCGCTCAACCAGGCGATCCTCACGAAGTCGAACCCGCTCGGCGACGTGTTCTTCGGTGTCGACAACACCTTCCTGAGCCGGGCCGTGGACGCGAAGATCTTCAGCGCCTACACGCCGGCCGCGCTCGCGAACGTGCCGGCCGAGTACCAGCTCGACTCGACCCACCAGCTCACGCCGGTCGACCACGGCGACGTGTGCGTCAACACCGACGAGCAGTGGTTCACCGCCCACCACCTCGCGGCACCGAAGACGCTCGACGACCTCACCAAGCCCGCGTACAAGGGGCTCCTCGTCGTCGAGGACCCGGCCACGAGCTCGCCCGGGCTCGCGTTCGTGCTCGCCACCGTCGCGCGGTACGGCGACAACGGCTGGCGCGGCTACTGGGAGAAGCTGCGCGCGAACGGCGTGAAGGTCGACGACGGCTGGGAGGGCGCGTACGACGGCGACTTCTCGCAGGGCGCGAACCACGGCCAGTACCCGCTCGTCGTGTCGTACGCGTCGAGCCCGCCCGCGGCCGTGTACTACGCCGACCCGCACCCGGCGACATCACCGGTGGGAACGATGCTCGACACGTGCTTCCGCCAGGTGGAGTTCGCCGGGGTGTTGCGCGGCACCGACCACCCGAAGCAGGCGAAGGCGCTCGTCGACTTCATGCTCAGCGCGAAGTTCCAGGAGGACGTGCCGCTCCAGATGTTCGTGTTCCCCGTGGTGACGGGCACGAAGCTCCCCGCAGTGTTCGAGAAGTTCGCCGCCGTCGCGGCCCACCCGCTCACGTTGTCGGCGCGGACCATCGGCGCGCACCGTGACGACTGGATCGAGCAGTGGCGCAGCACCGTGCTCGGCTGACCGGCCCCGGGACGGGCCGGGGGACGCGTCTCGCGCTGGCGGCCGTGCCGCTCGCGTTCCTCACCGTGTTCTTCGTCTACCCGGTGCTGGCGATCATCGGGCGCGGCCTCGCACCCGGCTGGCACGTCGACCTCGGCCCGTTCGGAGACGTCGTCACCGACGGCTACCTGCGCCACGTCGTGTGGTTCACGATCTGGCAGGCCGCCCTCTCGACCGCGCTGACCCTCGCGATCGGCATCCCTGGCGCATACGTGCTCTCCCGGTACCGATTCCGGGGCCGCGCCGTCGTGCGCGCGCTCGTGACGGTGCCGTTCGTGCTGCCGACCATCGTGGTGGGCTCCGCCTTCGCGAGCCTGCTCGGCCCAGGGGGACCCCTCGCCGGCCTCGGGCTCGACCAGTCGCTCGCCGCGATCCTCGTGGCCCACGTGTTCTTCAACTACGCAGTCGTCGTTCGCACCGTGGGTGGGCTCTGGTCGCACCTCGACCCCCGTCAGGAGGAGGCGGCGCGCATGCTCGGCGCGAGCCGACTGCGCGCGTTCCGCGAGGTCACCCTGCCCGCGCTGCGCCCCGCGATCACCGCGGCCGCGGCGATCGTGTTCCTCTTCACGTTCACGTCGTTCGGCGTGATCCTCGTGCTCGGCGGTCCTCGGTTCAACACCCTGGAGACGGAGATCTACCGCCAGACCGCGCAGCTCCTCCACCTGCCACTCGCAGCCACGCTCACCGTGGTGCAGCTGGTCGCGATCACCGCGTTGCTGCTCGTGACCGCCCGGATCGAGGGTCGCCACCACGCCGCGCTGCGCCTGCGCGCCTCGGCCGAGACCGCGATCCGTCCCCGCACGATGGGCGCGCGACTGCTGCTCGCCGCCAACCTGTTCGTGATGGCCGTGCTGCTCGGCGGCCCGATCCTCGTGCTCGTCGAGCGGTCGTTCCACCCACCGGGCGGCTACGGCCTCGGCTTCTACCGCGCGCTCGACTCGCTGCACGCGA
>Ga0075017_100000095_pt1 | contig 36572 bp, 35 predicted proteins | sample AleBraG_ABR_2012_FD_71475 | JGI IMG/M metagenome (GOLD analysis project Ga0075017, IMG submission 71475) | Freshwater sediment microbial communities in response to fracking from Pennsylvania, USA - Alex Branch Run_MetaG_ABR_2012 | ecosystem: Environmental > Aquatic > Freshwater > Creek >... | reverse complement strand
ATTTCGCCCTCGATCACGACCAGCGCAACACGCTCCACCTCGGCGGCCAACTCACCCTGCCCTGGCATTCCTACGCCGCCACTGACGTCTCCTACGCCTCCGGATTCTCAAACGGAAACAGTTCCATCCCCGGCACGCATCTCCAACCACACACCACCTTTGACCTCACATTTGGCAAATCTTTCAGCGAAAAATTCTCCGCCAGCCTCCAGGCTCTCAACGTCGCCAACCGCCGCTTCCTGCTCGACAACAGTTTCACTTTCGGCGGCACTCACTTCCTCAATCCGCGCGAAATCTTTGTCCAATTGCGCTATCGTTTTCATTATTAAGATGAATTAGGAGATATCTTGGATGAAATCTATTCGCTTTCTTTATGACTACTACCTTTTGCCATTTGTCGGCGCCGCAATAGTCATCGGACTATCCCTCACCTCGGGCTGCCGTGCTCCAGAGGGCAAGCACTACCCGATCGCACAAGCCGAAGTCTTTGGCGTGGACATCCCGCATAAACTCATCATCATCAAGCATGGCGATATCCCAGGCTTCATGCCCGCCATGACCATGAGCTATTCGCTCGCCTCGCCTACCGAGGCTGAGGCCCTTGGCCCCGGCGATAAAATTTCGGCCGATTTGGTTGTCTCCGAAAACATCGGCCACCTCGAAAAGATCGTCCTTCTCGAAAAAGCAAGACCCGCGCCTCCGGTGCCAGCAGCCGAACCTAAGCCCTAATTGCAGACCTCTCTCGATGCGCATAACAAAGGAGACTTCCACGCTTTTCCGCCTGACCCGATTCAGCATGTTCAACTGCTTCTTGGTCAGAGAGGACGATGGGTTCACCCTGGTGGACACAAATCTTCCCGGCTCTGCTGCGCAAGTCCTCAAGTCCGCTGAAAAACTCGGCGCACCAATTCGCCGCATCCTTCTTACTCACGCCCATTTTGATCATATCGGCGCCTTGGACGAACTGCTTTGTCGCGATCCAGACAAGACTGTCAGCATAAGCCTCCGCGAATCACGCCTGCTTGCTAGAGATTTCACTCTCGAACCGGGTGAATCCGGCAGACCACTCCTCGGCTTCCCCGGCGTGAAGGCTCGCCCCACAATCCTTCTCAAAGACGGCGATCGAGTCGGGTCGCTCCAAGCGATTTCGTCTCCCGGGCACACTCCCGGGCATATGTCCTTTTTGGATATCCGCGATGGATCACTCTTGGCGGGTGATTCTTTCGTGAACCAGATGGGGCTTACTGCTGCAGGCGTCTTCAAACTCTATTTCCCGATGCCAGCTCTGTTCTCTTGGAACAAAGAACTCTCCGCCCTCAGCGCCAGAAAATTGCGAGACCTCAAACCTGCACGCCTCGCCGTCGGCCACGGCGCCACGCTCGATTCACCTCTTGCTGCAATGGATAGGGCCGTGGAATTGGCATTTCATCAGTGCCCGAACTTGGTAAAATAGTGGGGTTCTTCTAAGGCGATGGAGTTCGCCATAACCGGGCCTTTGCTTTCTAACGGCTCTGATGACTCCTGGTGCTTCGCGCAGCCAGGAGTTTTTTGTTTCTCTTACTCCGGCTCGATTGGAGAAATCGTGCGTCTCACGCTCATCGCCATCTTCGGTGCAGCCGGCACTCTCGCCCGCTACGGCCTTCAAGGTCTCATCCAACTCCGCCTTGGGGGCGGGTTCCCGTATGGCACCTTGCTCGTCAATCTTTCCGGCTGTTTTCTTCTCGGCCTAATTGGTCAGTTCACGCTCAACCGCTTGGTCCTTTCGCCAGACTGGCGCATCGCCATCGCCGTCGGTTTCTTCGGCGGTTACACCACGTTCTCCAGCTTCGGATGGGAAACCGCCAAGATGCTCGAAGAAGGCGCTTGGCTTCGCGCAACCACCTACGTCTCCGCCAGCGTCGTCGCGGGACTGCTGCTTTCGGTCGCCGGCATGCGTCTCGCCAGCAAGTTCTAGTGTTCGATCAAACCAGATACGCAGCTCCCAGCTCTTGCATCTAATCTGTTAGCTCGATATATTCCGGCCCACCCAAGGAGCACTGCCCGTATGCCCCACCAAAAATTCGAAGGCGACCGCACTCTTATGCGCATCCACATCGGTGAGTCCGACAAATGGCACGGCAAACCTCTTCAGGAAGCCATTGTCGCCCTTCTCCGCCGCGAAAACTTTTCCGGCGTCACCGTCCTACGCGGTGTTGGCGGCTACGGCGGCTCTAGCATCTATCACACCGACAAAATTCTCCGCCTCTCCCAAGACCTCCCCGTCATCCTTGAAGTCATCGAAACCGCTGAACGCATCGAAAGCATCCTTCCTCAACTCGACGACATGGTTGACGGCGGCCTCATCACCCTCGAAAAAGTCCGCGTCATCCTCTACCGCCCTGCTAAGAAGTAGCTTCAATCACTACCGGCGGTCAGAACCATCCAGCACTTCGATTTCGCTAGCTTGAGCGCCCAGCGGTCGCTGAGCAACGTGAGTCAGAACGTGATCCGGAAACCGATTTGGGCGGCGAAGGGGATGCCCACCGTCGTGCCGGGGCCAAAGAAATCGCCGAGCGCTCCAGCGGGGATGGCCAGTTGACTCAGCTTGGTGACCGGCTGCTGGTTAACACAGGCCGGGTCTGTACATATGTGCAACACATTGCCAGCCTGCGCTTCCGCAGGCGGAACCGGTAGCGCCGCGACATTCGGCACGAAGTTCGCGCCCGAATTGTTGCGGTTGAAGAGATTGAAGAATTCGATAAACGGCGCGACGGACCAGCTCTCGTGGACCTTGAAGGGACGGGTGACGCGCAGATCGGCCTGGATATAGGGAGTTCCGCGGAACTCATCTAGAGAGGTCGGGACGCCGTTGACGGAAATGCGCGCACTGTTGGTTGCGTTGGTAATCGTGAAGGGGCGCGCGCTCTCCGCTTGAGTGAGAAAGGTAAGCTCGAATCCACCCGTAGCGCGGAGAGTTCCTGCAAACACGGTGCGATGGCGCACGTCTTCTCCGGATGGTCCATAGTCGCCCGGTGCAAAAGCATTCAGAGGGTCGCAAACGCCGTTGACGTAATCGAACAGCTCGCCCAACACGCAGCCCCAGGTTTTTGCGGAGGCGAGCGTGTAGTTGGCGACAAGGCTCAGGCGCTTGGCAACATTGCCTTGCAGATGCACGGCGAACGCCTTGTAACTGGAGCGATTGTCGGTCCGAAACAGCGCGAAGTTCGGATAGGTGTAGTGGCGATACGCGTGCACGCCGGTCTCGAGCGTGTAGTCCGCGCTCAAAATCCAATTGGCGTTGAAGGCATGCTGGACTCCCGCGGAAGCGTGAAGTGCATAGGGAGTGTGGTAGTTGGGATCAATCAAAGCCGGCGGGCTCAAAGGGGTTTTGATATTGGCGTCGTTCACGGCATTGAATGCTTGCACCCATCCGTTCTGTGCCAAGTCGCTAAAATAAAGCCCGGCGCCGCCGCGAATCACGGTTTTGCCGGACGAACCCAGACCGTAAGCAACTCCCAGGCGCGGCGCGAAGGCTTTGCGGTAGTCGTGAGGGATCCCAGAGATGATGCCATTACCGCGGAGGGATGGGTTCAAGCTCTGATCGTGGCCGGAAGCGATGAACAAGCCAAACGTGGTGTCATAGCGAAGGCCGTAATTGACAGTGAGGCGTGGAGCGACTCGCCAGGAATCCTCGACGTACAGCCCGAGGCGCTGAACGTCTTGGGAAAAACTGCCGTCACCCGCGGGCGTGGGTGTGCATTTCGTTCCGAGCGTCACATTCGGGGAAGGCATGGCCGAGCAGATCGTCAGATCCTCCGCGAATTGATGCTCGCTGGCGGCGTTGGCCGTGTAATCGGTGGGATTGAGGACGAGGCTTACGAGATTCTCGGCATTTGAGGTTAGCGCGCCGCTTAGCACCGGTTCATGGATGAAGTTGACGCCAAAGCGCGGGGCGTGCCTGCCGGAGGCGTGGCTCACATCGTAGCGGAACTGGTACTTCTCTTGATTGCGCAGGACGGGAAACGCGGTGACCGCGGTGATGAATTGATTGTCGCCAAATGTTTCCAGGCCAGAGATCGTATTCGAGGTGGAACTAAACGGAAACGCGAGAGCAAAGCCCAAATCGGAATTGCGCGCCTGCGTCAAGTGCAACGTGCTCGCGCCAAGCACCAGCGTGCCGACCCACGCAGAGTTGAAAGAGAATTGGTCGCTGATCGCAAAATTGGTGTAGTTGTTGTGAGTGGCGGCGCCAGTGGAAGGAAGCGTGGCCTGCTCTACCAGCGCATTGTAGGTCGTGTAGCTGTCAGCGGCGGCGCGCAGGAACCACTGCGAGCGGGAGCTCTCCGCCCAGTCGAAACGCATCAAGCCCAGATAATCGCGGAACGGTATGGGCACACTGCTGGGAACGGGAATGGAAGTAACCGTCGTGTTTCCAACTGTGACCAAACCTTGAGCCGCCAATTGAGACAGTGCATTGAATTGTGTTTGGCTGTTCGGGCTGTACGCGATGCTGGCGTTTTCGTGAACGTATTCCAGAGAGGAAAAAAACCAGACTTTATCCGCGATCAACGGTCCGCCGACTGTGCCCACATAATTCTGGCGGGAGAAGGGCTGCTTGGGATTGCGTGCGGGATTTTCGATCGGGAATCGGGCATTGAGCCAGGCGGCGCGTTCGTAAAACGCTTCGTCGCCATGCCACTGGTTCGTCCCGTGCTTGGTGGTGATCACCACGGAACCGGCAGTGGTATGGCCGGTGTCGGCTTCTTCCATCGCCGTGCGCACGGCGAATTCCTGGATGGATTCCGGAGAGAAATTTTGCAGGAATCCGCCAATCCAATCATCCGAATTGTCCGTGCCATCGACGGAAACCTCGTTGTTGAGTCCGGAACTTCCGCCGGTGGAGACGGCGGTGATGCGCGCTTTGGTGGGGTCCGAGGGCTCAACGGGTTCAGTGCCTGGCGCTAAGTAAGCGATGTTTGCAAAACTGCGGGCAGCCAATGGAATGGTCTGCAGGTCTTGGGTTGTGACGGCAGCCTGGTGAACAGCGCTGGCCATGTCAATGGGTTGCGTGGTAATCGAGGAAGCTTGCCCCTGGACACTGACAGTCTGCTGGACAGCCAGTGGTTTCAACGTCACGCTAATTTCCTGCACGGAGCTAATGATGACCTTCACTTTGGCGCGGGCTTCCGCGAAACCCTGAGCACTCGCCAGCACTTGGTACGTGCCGGGCAGCAAGTCGTCGATTCGAAACTCTCCCCGGGCATCGCTGGATGCTTCGCGCTGAAGAGAAGACTCTGTCACTTGAACCACGATTTTCGCTGCGGGAATGCGGCCGCCATTTGAATCCTGTACGACGCCGCGGAGCGTCCCGCGCGCGTTTTGTCCGAGCAGCGCGGATGGCCATAGAGCGAGAGCCAAGAAGACAAAGAAAGCAGCTTCGCGGGAGCCGGGGCGTTCTTCTACGAATTTGCGAATCATATTGAGAGATACGTTAAGAATAGCCTGGGCCGGCTACAACCAGCAGCGGAAATCTCTGGGAACAAACAACTTCTCGCGCGAGTAGCAAATTGTACTCGACGGCGGCCTCATTCCGCTCGAAAAAGTTCGCGTCATCCCCTGCCGCTCCGCCAAGAAATAATTTGTCGTGCGGCAGCCTAGCTGCCGCTTTTTCCCGCTCGCTCCGCCGGCACCTCAAAAAACCGGTAGCATCGTTTTCCGCACTCCATAATCCATAAAATCAAGCGTGCGTGAGTCCTGATAGTCCTGGACAGTCCTTCTTCCCCATTTCAAATTATTTACTTTCTTTCTCTGTTGTCTGTGCTAGACTCCCCCACCACTGAGGTGGAAGTCCGGGTCTCTGCGGGTGTTCGCTCGGATCAAATTTCTTTTTTTCGGGTCTCCACTCGTTATCAGAGAAATTTTCTCTATATCAAACTTAAATCAAAGGAGTCCGTAGCTTATGAACAATTCACGCCGTTGGTTGATCTTTGCTTCTGTGCTCGTGGCGTTCGCTCTCTTCTTTTCCGCGAACGCGACCGCCCAGACCGTGCAGCAGCGGTTGGACGGAATCACCTCGCATTTGAAGACGCTGCAAAACTTGATTTCCAAGTTCCCCCCCAACTCACAAGCCAGGCTTTCCAGCAGCGCGCAACACTTACTCCGCCTCGCTGCCGAATGGGACAAGATTGGCCCGCAGCTCGGACGCAGTGCCTCCACCCTTAACAGCTCACTCAACGGCAAGCCGTTCAGCCTGGGCGCTTCGCTCTCCACGGGCACAGTGAATGACCCAGGTTCGGACACCGCTTTCAGCCGCCTTGCCGGCTTCGTTCAGAGCGAAACTTCAACTGCCTGGTGCGGCAACACCGTAGAGGTGGCCTATAACGACTCGGGCAGCTATCTCGAGACTCTTCCAGTTCCGGGAATTGGGCTCTCGTTCAATGGCTACTCTCGTTCCACCGACGGTGGGCAGACTTTCACCGACCTCGGCTATCTCAATCCTGGCGCCGATATTACCAATTTCGTAGAGGGTGACCCGGTAGTGACCTGCACGGACGAGAACACCTTTTACCAGTCCTCGATTTTCGTGACCCAGTTCGGGCTTCTCACCGGTGAATCCGTTTCCAAGTCCACTGACGGCGGCGTGACGTTTGCAGACCCCGTTCCCGTGGTGCTCAAGAACGGTTTCTGGCATTTCATTGACAAGCCCTGGATGGCCACGGATCCCACGAACCCCAAGAATCTCTACGCCACCTACACGGATTTTGATTACGAGGGTTTTGATCTCTTCGACTTTCCCACTGCCATCTGTCCGAACAATATTCGCCTTGGCATCGAGCTCGTGGCCTCCAAGGACGGTGGCGCCACTTGGGGTGCTCCGACCGTTGTTGACACCGGCTGCTTTCCGTCTGAAAACCAGGGCTCTAACGTCGCCGTGGATAAGAATGGCAAAGTGTACGTAGCCTGGGAGCAGTTCCCTGCTTTCATCCCCACCAACGAAATTGACATCGCTGTATCCACGAACGGCGGAGCGACTTTTGCTCCCAAGACCGCCATCGCCATAGTCACCCCCGTGGGCCACAACTACTTCGGATTGATGCAGGGTGGTTTCCGCAACAACGAGTTCCCCAGCCTGGCAATTGACCGCCGCTCGCACGGGGCCAATAAGGGCGCTCTCTATGTCACCTGGAACGACGGCCGCAACGGCGTCAATCCTGATGGCTACCCGCCATTCTTTGGCGTCACCTACAACTTTGGCGATGCCTTCGCCAGCACCTCCCATGATGGGGGCGCCTCCTGGTCCGCGGCCGTCAAGATGAATGACGACGTGGGGGCCTCCGCCGGCATTGACCACTACTTGCCTAGCGTCGCTGTCAGCAAGGATGGCGCCGTCGGTTCGTGCTGGTATGACCGCCGACGCGACCCGGCTAACTTCCTCATTGACCGCGAGTGCGCCACCTCTCACGATGGCGGACAAACTTGGCACAACACTCGGATCACCAAGCGCAGCTTCTCTCCCATCATCGCCGACGACCTCCTCGTGAACCCTATCTACATGGGAGACTACGACGGCTTGACTACCGACGCTCTCGGTCTCCGGGGCGGTTTCCTCGGGGCCTACGGCAACAACGCCAAGGGCAATCCCGACGTCAGAATCTCCCGCTCCTTTGGCGGTTCGGATGATAACGGCGCCGAAGACGACAACTAACATCTGAATTTCAGTAACCCTTATTCCCCCCGGGGCGGGCATTCTTTCCTGCCTTCCCCCGGGGGTTTTTTGTTCACGAACCATCCGCGCTTTTCCCACTGTCAACTGTTGACGGTCAACTGTAGACTCATTTCCCGTGCCGGTTACTGAGCGCCATATCGCAGACACCCTCCGCCCGCCCCGGAATTCTCGTTTCGCACTCTTCGTGCTCTTCGCTATCAACCTTTTCAATTTTTACGACCGCCAGATCTTCGGCGCTCTCGTAGAACCCATTCGCCATGAATGGTCCCTCACGGACTCTCAAATCGGCTGGCTCGCTACCGCCTTTACCCTCCTCTACGCCATTGTCGGCGTTCCCTTCGGACGCCTCTCTGATCGCGCCAATCGCCCTCGCATCCTCAGCCTCGGCATCGCCGCTTGGAGCCTCCTCACCGCCGCTTCCGGCTTTGCCTGGAGCTACACCTCGATGTTCATTGCTCGCCTTGGCGTCGGCGTCGGCGAAGCCACCTGCGCTCCCGCCGCAAACTCTCTGATCGGCGACCTCTATCCCCCCGCTCGCCGCGCTCGTGCACTCTCTCTCTTTATGCTCGGAGTTCCCTGCGGTGGCTTCCTCGGATTTATTGTCAGCGGCCAGGTCGCCGCCAGCTACGGTTGGAGAACGGCCTTTTACCTCGCCTGCATTCCCGGCCTTGTCCTCGCCGTCCTCGCTCTCCGCATGTTGGACGCCCCTCGCGGCGCTGCCGAATCGGCGCCCCTCGCCGGACGTTCCCACGTCGGCTCCCCCTATTGGTCGGTCATAAAGATTCCCACTATCCGCTGGATCATCATCACCGGAGCGCTTTTCAATTTCATGATGTACGCAATTTCTGTATTCTTGCCCGCCTACCTCAGTCGCTTCCACTCTCTCGATTTGAAGCACGCCACTGCTCTAACCGCAATTACTTTCTGCGCTGCAGGAATTCCCGGAATGCTCCTCGGCGGGTGGGCCGCCGATCGACTCGCTTCAGTTCGCTCGAATGGCCGCCTTCTGGTTCCCGCAACGGCAACTCTTCTCGGCGCCATCTCTTTTTTTCTGGCCATCAATGTCTCTGCGGGCCGCTCCATCTCCTTCGGCCTTCTAATGGGATCAGGCTGCTTCTTCGCAAATTTCTATTACGCCGGTGTCTACGCCGCTATCCAGGACGTTGTTCCTCCCGTTCTCCGCGGCACCGCCATGTCCCTCTATTTCTTCGCCATGTATTTGCTCGGCGGAAGTTTCGGCCCCGTCCTCACCGGAAAACTCAGTGACTATTTCGCCCGCCTCGACATGACCCATTCCGGCGCAAGCTCTCTCACCGAAAACCTCCGCGCCCTCGGCCTCCACTCCGCCATGTACATCATTCCCCTAACGAGTCTTCTCCTCGCAATTTCCCTCCTCGCTGCTTCCCGCACCGTCTCCTACGACATGGCCAAACTCCAACAGTGGATGTCCTCGCCAGATTCTCCACCGCAGAAAACCCATCTCCCCGATACCGAGCTCTCTTGATTTCTTAAACAACCTCAGTTCACGCTAGACTCTTCCTCCATGCCCGACACTCCCCACAAACCACTTTGGCTCAACCGCACCGTCCTCGGCGTCGGCCTCACCAGCCTTTTCAGCGACTGGAGCCACGAAACCGCCACGGCTATCCTCCCCACCTTTCTCGCTTTCATCGGAGCAGGCCCCGCCTGGCTCGGCGCTATCGAAGGCATCGCCGACGGTCTTTCCAGTTTTACCAAACTCGCTTCAGGCCATTACACCGATAAGCTCAAGCACCGCAAACCTCTCGCACTCATCGGCTACATCTTCACCGCGCTCGCCACCGCTTCGTTTGCGTTCGCCTCACACGCGTATCACGTCCTCTTCGCCCGCGTGGCCGCCTGGTTCGGACGCGGCTTTCGCTCTCCCGCAAAAAAGGCTCTTCTCGCCGCCGATGTTCCCCCAGGCGCCTACGGCCGCGCCTTCGGCTTCGAGCGCTTCATGGACACCGTCGGCGCCATCGCCGGCCCGCTCACCGCTCTCTGGCTTCTTGAAGCCACTCATCGTTCCTATCGCAATGTCTTTCTCTGGACTCTTCTCCCTGGTCTTGTCGCCGTCGCCTCGTTCTGGCTTCTGGTTCGCGAACGCCCCTTCGAACCTAAACCAAGACCCTCTTTCCTCCACGGCCTTCGCGCACTCCCCGTTCCCTTCCGTCGCCTCCTTGTGGGAGTCGGCGTCTTCGGCGCAGGCGATTTCTCTCATTCCCTGCTCATTCTTTACGCTTCGCGCTCTCTCGCCTCCACGCACGGACTCGCCCGCGCCGCCAGCATCGCTGTTGGCCTTTACACTCTTCACAATGTTTTTTATGCGGGCTCCGCCTACATCAGCGGCTGGCTCAGTGACCACGTTCCCAGCCGCAAAGCCGTCCTCGCCGCGGGCTACGCCCTCGCAGGATTCACAGCGATCCTTCTTTGCTCCGGTACTCACTCTCTCTGGCTGCTCGTCTTGATTTTCGCTCTGGCAGGAATTTACGTCGGCACCGAAGAAGCGCTAGAAGATTCTCTCGCCGCCGAACTCGTCCCCCGCGAACAGCACGGCATGGCTTTTGGCACTCTCGCCGCCGTCAACGCCATCGGCGACTTCGTCTCCAGCATCCTGGTCGGCTTTTTCTGGAGCGCCTTCAACTCTCAAATCGCTTTCACCACTTCCGCCATCCTCTTCTTCGCGGGAACCGCACTCATCCTCCGCCTCCGCACCCATCCCTAATCCAAGTCTTCCGTCTTCTCTGCGTCCTCTGCGTCTCCTCTTCTCCGCCTCTGCGATAACCCTTTCCCTTCTTTTCTGTGTCCTCTGTGATCTCCGCGCTCTCTGTGCAGATTCTCTTCTCTGTTTTCGCCGCCAACTCCTCAACCAAACGGATTCTCAACCTGAATCCCAAAATATTTTTGCCCCGCATTGAAATCTTCCGACCAAATCCGTTCGCAACCTCCGCGTTCTGCGGCAGCCACAATCATCCCGTCATAAAAGTGAATTCCATATTCCGCCCTCGCCTGCACCGCTCGATGAACGATATCCCCATCGATGGGAATCAACTCGATCGGCCCCAGTGCATCGAGAATCGTGGCTAATTCTTCCGGTCTTGCTGCAGGCGTGAGTTTGTGAAGCAGCGTCGCCGCAAACTCCCCAAGCACCTGGCTCGACGCCGCAATCTCTCCCGCCAGTGCCCTTCGCACTAGTCCCTGTGCGATCTGCTGCTTTCGCCTCTCTCCCGCGTCGTACGCGTACACCAGAATGCTCGTATCCAGAAACTCAGGAGCGCTCATACAAGTCCGCGCGCTTCCAGGTTCTCTTCCCACCTTTGAACCTAAATCGTGCGAAGCTTCGTTCCAACGACTCTCGCTCTCGCCGTTTCCGCCCCGCTGCTGATTCGTTCTTTACCAGTTCAGTGAGATAGTCCCTTACCAGCCCGGTCAGCGTCGTGTCCCGGTCCACCGCCAGCTTCCGCACTCGTTTCACCAAATCATCCGCCAAGGAAAGTGTGATATTCATGTACCCAGAATAAGGGAAACCCTTATTATGTGCAAGCTCTAACCTCTGCTACTCCCGCCTGCGACCTCTGCATAAATTCCTTATCACCCAAATTCGCCGCCTTCTCACCCCTTCATCCGCTTCAAATCATTCTTCGCTTCCTTGAAATTAGCGTCGAGCCGAATCGCCTCTTCCATCTCCGCGATAGCCTTTGCTTTCTTCCCCTCTTTTTCCAGCACCAGTCCCAGCCGCCAGTGCGCAGCTGCAATTGGCGGATCCCCTCCCTCAGGCTCTATCGTCAAATATTTCCTAAAATATCTCTCCGCCCGCGGCAGATCCTTTCCCGAATTGAGCAGCACCTTTCCCGCCTGATAGTGCGGTCCCAAATCATCCGGCACACTCTTCTCGCACCGCGCCATCGCTTGGTCCAGATCCGCCCATCGCTCGCTGTTCGCATACGCCATCGCCAGCGCCACATACGGACCCACTCGCGTCTCGTCCAGCTTCAATGCTGCAATCGCGTATTTCTCCGCCAAGTCATATTTCTTTTGGGACTCGGAACCATAAAAATTCGCGACGGCGCGCAACACTTCCCCATCGTTCGGCGCCGCCTCCAGCGCTTTTTTGTAAAAATCCTCCTGCTTCCCTGGATTCTTTTCCTTCCCCGCAAGCCCCGCTTTTGCCAGCAGTCCGCGCGTCACATCGATTCGGCCCATCTCTTCCGCCGTGGCGCTTGCTTTCTTTTTGTCTCCCCCACCGATCCCCGGCGCATCGAAATAGAACTCCATCAAATCTTCCCGCGCATCCAGATTCTTCGGATCAAGCGCAATTGCCTTTTCAGCTTCTTCGCGGAATCTGTGCGCTAGTCCAAGTCCCTTGAAAATTCCTGCGTTCTGCGCCATTTGAATTGCCACATCCCCAACCAACAGATGAGCGCGGGAACTGTTCGGATTGACCGCCACGGCTTTCTCCGCCAGCGTCATCGCCCCCTGCAAATCCTTTAATTCCATCTTTGCCCTACCCAAGTAGTAGGCCGCTTCCCCATCGTTCGGATTGGCCGACATTCGCGGCTCCTCCAGCGCTCGAAGCCGTTTCCAATGTCCGCCTTCGACCAGCTTCTCCGCCGCCGAATCGTCTCCCAAAACTGCCATCGTCCCGGCAAGCAACATTCCGCACAGACCCATTATTTTCCTCAAGTCACCCTCCGCCCAAATGGCTCAAAATGCCCATGTTGCATAAACGCGCTTTCCACCCAAAAGTTTCCAACTATTCTTGTGGCGATCATCCCTTCCCTCTCTTGCCTTCTCTGCCCCTCGGCGTCTCCTCTCTTCTCTGTCTCGCGATAATCCTTCTCTTCTCCGGGCCCTCTGCGCTCTCTGTGTCCTCTGTGTAAAATTCTTTCCTTTCCTTCTTGCGCCCCCGCTATCATTCCAGCACTCCTCCCGTCCCCGGCCACGCCGTCACCACAATCCGCCCGCCCTCCTCCAGCTCCAGTGACGGCGCATACAATCCCACTAGCTGTCGCCGCCACCACAGCCCTTTCTCCTGCTTCTGTTCGCGCGTGCTAAACCAGTACTGCCACAGCACCGCCCGAACCTGCTTTGGCGGCCCTCCCGCAAATGGATTCCCAGCAAACAGGGCCAATACATCTTTGTTCCCCAGCAGGAGCCGCCGCTCGGTCTGCATTACAATCGGCTCCTCCCTCCACGTATCCAGCGACGCAAACCACAAATTCCAATCAAATCGCGGCTGGTACGGCGCGTAAATTCCCGGCGCTTTCGTCAACTCTTGCGGTTTGAACCGGAAGGGGTAGGCCACCCAGCTCTTTCCGTCGCTTGATCCCTGAAACTCGATCTCATACCGCCCGCGCGTCATCACGGCAAACAGTCCGTACCGGTTCGCAATTCGGAACGGCTCCAGCGCCGCAACCGGCGACATCGGCAGCGGCAAGCCCGGCCGCATCATCCACAACATCTCGGCAGCCGTCGCATAGAAAATCCATCCCAGCATCACCGTCGTCAGTGCGATCCCCAGAGCCTTGAATTTTCCCATTCCCGGCTCCGCCGATGCCGGCTTGGCTCTCGGATCTTGCGTCTCCAGGTGTTTCCTCCAGCTTCCCGGCGCGAATCTGGCCAGAAATTTATCGTCCAGCAGTAAAATTCCCAGCGCCAGCACCAAGTAATTCAAGAAAGTGTAATTCGCCGTCAGGATGATTCCTGCTTGCAGCGCCGACAGAACAATGAATAGCCCGATGCGGAGGCGCCTTGGCAGGAATGCCGTCCACACCAGCACGAGTTCCACCGCCAGCGTCCCAAACGCCGTCGTTGCATGAAACCAGTGCGGCAGATGCTCTGCGTACCATCCGATCCAGGTCGGCAACGGTCCGTTCTGGTAATACTCGTCCATCGCCGTAAAATTCCGCCATTGCGGGTCGCCTCCCACAATCTTCGCTACGCCTGACTCGAAATAAATCCGGAACCATTCCCACATCAGAAGCAGCAAACTTCCCCGCACCGGAGGATTGTTCTCGCCCAGCCCTGGCCGCAATCCTCCCGGCGCAAAAAATAGCGCCAGAAATCCCGCCTCCAGCAGCATCCCGTCTGATTGGTAACCTGAAAACTCCCGCGCCGCGCTGACAAACGAGAGAAAGCATACGAAACACATCGCCAGCAATCCTCGCGGCCACAAATTCAATGTCAACAGCACCGCCGCAAACATCCCTGCCACGCACATTCCCAAGAGCATGAACGAACTGTCTGAAATCCAGAGCAGCGTCGGCGCATACCAGTAACGCATCGCCCCGGTTGCTTCCGCTACTTGTTGCAGGTATTCACCCGCCGGAAGAATTCCCGCGGGCCCAATCAATCCTCGGATTTGAAAGAAAAGTGAAAAGAATGCGGAAAAATAAATCAGCCCCAGCGCGCGCAGCAACATCCACCGCGCAATCATCCCGTTCCGGGGGCCACACTCGGGATCAAACAGCCACCGCGCAACGAACTTGGGCGTCCATTCCATAAACGCCCGCCATTATACCCGCCACCGGCCTATCCCTTTGTAGGGGCGCACCACGTTCCGCCACATCTCGACAAGATTGATCTGGTTTGGAAGCTTTTGGCTCCCGACCTTCTCACCTGCCTGCCTCCTTACTTCCTCCTTCTCCCTTCCCCTTCGCCGGTTCAACATGCAACGCACAGCTTCCATCCGCGCACGCTTCCTGATTCCAGCGGTACCGGTTCCGCGCCACCCATGCATAAATTCTCCCCGCCACAAAATGCACTCCCGGCACCCTTAGCACCCACGCCACCAACTTCCACCCCGGCAACTCCATCCCGATCCGCGCCCAAGCATCCGCTCCGCCGTAAACTTCCCCGCTAGTATCCACTGCTTGCATCCAGCGCATCGCTTCTTCGATATTTACCTGCGGAAATCGCTTTCCCACCTCCGCCGCGTGCAAATCCACCAACTCAACCCGTTCCCCGCGGTCCATCCGCCGCAAGCGCCCGACGCTCGCCCGGCACAACCCGCACTTCCCGTCATACAATACTGCCAGCTTTGCCACGCCTCGGCTCCTCTCGCAACCTTACCTCAATTCCACTCCATCCGCTTACGTACACTTCAAATCCTCCTACCCATCCAGTGCGCCTCTGCGTCTCCTCTTCTCGGTCTCTGCGATAATCCTTTTCTTCCTTCTCATCTCTGTGAACTCTGTGCCCTCTGTGCCCTCTGTGTAAATTCTTTCCCTTTCCTTCTTGCGCCACAAATCACACCATGTTACCTTGAGCGAACAAAAGGCGAATCAGGTGTGCCCCCCCCCTGAAGCCTTTCTAGGAGCCGTTTTTCATGTCCCAATCTCTCGCCGTCCAGCGCGCCGCCGCCCGCCCCTCCTCCCTCTCCCGCGTCCGCGAGGTTCTCGACTCTTTCGCCTCCCGCGACCACTCCGGCGAAACCCTCACCGCCATCCGCCATTTCCCCTCCCGCGAAGCTCAATGGGCCGATTTCCCCTCTTGGGTAGACCCCGATCTCGTCGCCGCTTACAACGCCAAGGGTATTCGCCGCCCGTACACCCATCAAGCCGCCGCCGCCGAATCCGTCCATTCCGGAAAAAACGTCGTCATCGTCACTCCCACCGCTTCCGGCAAAACTCTTTGCTACAACCTGCCCGTCCTCAACGAAATCATCCAGAAACCAGATACTCGCGCGCTCTACCTTTTCCCCACCAAAGCCCTCGCACAAGATCAACTCGCCGAACTCTACGACCTCAATCAGCGCCTCGAAAATTGCTTCGGTGTTTTCACCTACGACGGAGACACCCCTGCCGACGCCCGCCGCGCCATCCGCGAAAAAGGCCACGTCGTTCTCACCAATCCCGACATGCTCCACACCGGTATACTTCCCCACCACACGCGCTGGACTCGCCTCTTTGAAAATCTCCGCTACATCGTCATCGACGAGCTTCACACCTATCGCGGCGTTTTCGGCAGTCATCTCTGCAACGTTCTTCGCCGCCTCCGCCGCATCGCCCGCTTCTACGGACGCGATCCCCAATTCATCTGCTGCTCCGCCACCATCGCCAATCCCGGCGAACTCGCTTCGCGCCTTCTCGAATCCGAAGTTGAAGTCCTCAGCGACAACGGCGCGCCTTCCTCCGAAAAAACTTTTGTCTTTTACAATCCGCCCGTCGTCAATCGCGCGCTCGGCATTCGCCGCAGCTACATCAACGAATCTTCCCGCGTCGCCCAGGAATTTCTGAAGCGCGACCTCCAAACCATCGTCTTCGCCAACTCCCGACTGCAAACCGAAATCCTTCTTACCTATTTGAAACAAGCCAATCCGCAATTTCCCGGAAAACCGGAAACCATTCGCGGTTACCGTGGCGGCTATCTCCCTAGCGAACGCCGCGAAATCGAACGCGGCCTCCGCGATGGAAAAATTCGCGGCGTCGTCTCCACCAGCGCACTCGAACTCGGCATTGATGTCGGGTCGCTCGATACCACCGTCATGGCCGGATATCCCGGCTCCATCGCCGCAACCTGGCAACGCGCCGGACGCGCCGGACGCCGCAGCGGAAGTTCTTGCGCGGTCCTGGTAGCTTCGTCCGCTCCGCTTGATCAGTTCATCGTCAGAAATCCCGACTATTTTTTCGGCAACACGCCCGAGCACGCTTACATCCAGCCGGACAATCTCGAAATCCTCATCAACCATCTGAAATGCGCGGCATTTGAATTGCCCATCTCTTCCTCGGACAAATTCGGCGAAGCCGACCTCCCCGAACTCTGCTCCCGCCTCGCCGAAGCTGGCTACCTCCATCTCGCCGACGACCACTTTCATTGGACTCAGGAAGCCTATCCGGCGGACACCGTCAGCCTGCGCTCGGTTTCCAGCGACAATTTCATCATCATCGATATCACTGGCCAGCCCGACGTCATCGGCGAAGTCGATTTTCCCAGCGCCCTAGTCTTCGTCCATGAAAAAGCAATTTACATTCACGGCGGCCAGCAATTTCACGTCGAGCATCTCGATTTCAAGGAACGCAAAGCCTACGTCAAACGTGTCGACGTCGATTACTACACCGACGCCATCCGCCACACTCAAGTCCGCGTACTCGAAGTCGCCGCTACCGGTCGCGTCGGTGCATCCATTGCAGACGCTGCGGCTATAAGTCAACCCGAGCGCAGCGAGGGATCTGCTTTCCCCGCACTCGCCACTCACCACTCGCCACTCGCCACTTTTCTTCCCTCAACCTCTTCGCATTCCCACGGCGATGTCCTTGTCCGCTCCCAGGTCGTCGGCTTCAAAAAAATCAAATTCTTCACCAACGAAAATATCGGCGACGGCAAACTCGAACTCCCCGAAAACGAAATGCACACCACGGCCTACTGGATCACTCTCCTACGCCCGCTTCTCGAATCACTTCCCTTCTCCGTCAGCGAACGCCAATCCGGCATGTTCGGACTTCTCCACGCTCTCGAATCCGTCGCCACTCTTCTCCTCATGTGCGATTCACGCGACCTCGGCACCGCTATTGGCGAGCGCCCTCCTTCACGCGACGTAGCCGAAAACATTTCATCTTCTCCCTCCTCGCCCTTGACCTCCCCAATACACGAATTCTTCGAACCCAACCTCTACCTCTACGACGCCTACCCCGGCGGCATCGGCTTCTCAGAACCGCTCTTCCGCGCGCATGATCTACTCGTCAAAAAAACGCGCGAACTCATCGCCTCCTGCCCTTGCGAACAAGGTTGTCCCTCCTGCGTCGGCCCATCCGGTGACCTTGCTCCTCGCGCTAAAGAAGCTGCGCTCGCGATACTCGATCAGCTATGTCAGTAACGTTAGATAAATTCTCGCGCCTCGCCGCACTGAAACCTGTGCGCGCCGCGCACTCGCAGCCTTCTTCAGTACGCTCGCCCGCGGATGAAGACACACTTGGCCGCACTCTCGGCGCCTCCCTCGCGAAAAATCATTACGGAGATCACCTCTCCCTCCGAAACTGGTTCTCCACGCCCGATGCATTCGCACCCAGCCCGAGCACGCTCCACCTTCTCGCCAACTCGCGCAAAGAAACCATCTCCGCAAAATCTTTCGCGGCTCTTTCCAATCCTGATAACTGGCTTTTTCTCGACACGGAAACTACCGGGCTAGCAGGCGGCACCGGCACTTACGCTTTTCTTGTCGGCCTCGCCTGGTGGGACGCTGGCGGCCTCCAAGTCGAACAGTTTTTCATGCGGGATTTTACCGATGAATATTCCGTTTTGCAGGAACTCTCCGCGCGAATTTTTGAGAAGCCGGTTCTTGTAACTTTCAACGGAAAATCATTTGATTGGCCGCTGCTCGAAAATAGATTTACGATGACGCGCGCGATTCGCACGCCAAAGCTTGCCGCGCATTTGGATCTGTTGCATCCGGCGCGCGCTCTCTGGAAACTGCGTCTCGGCTCGGTGCGCCTGATCGAACTCGAGCGGCACGTCCTCAATGCAAAAAAAATGGGCTGGCATCGCGGGGACGACGTTCCCTCTTCACAGATTTCGCAATTTTATTTCGACTATCTTCGCGGCGGCTCCGCCGAACCGCTGGCAGCGGTCGCCCGGCACAATCAGATGGATTTGCGCGGACTCGCTGCCCTGTTTGGAGAGATTGACGCCCTACTTTCCTGCTCTTTGAACTCGGAATCTGAATTCGAGAGTCTCGACCTATTCGGCCTTTCGAAATTTCTGCAACGGCGGGGAGAATCCAGGAGCGCGCACTCCGCCTGCGAAAAAGCGATCGCCATCGGTTTGCCGGCGGACCTTCGTCCACAAGCGAATCGTGATCTTGCGTTGATGGCCAAGCGCCGCGGCGAACATTCCCGCGCCGCTGAACTCTGGCTGGGCATTCTCAGCTGCCCAAGCAACTTGAACGACTCCATTTATTCCTGCGAGCAACTGGCGATTTATTACGAACGTCACGGCAAGGACCTGAGCCGCGCCGTTGAATTCGCTCAGCTTGCCCTTGCGAAACTCCGCTCGCAACGCTCCGCCTCAAACGATCCTTATCTCGCGGCTCGCTCCGCGCGTCTCGAACAAAGATTCATGCACCGCCTGCAACGTTTGCAGCATCGAATAAAAACCACTACGCGCTTGGCAGGACCGCTGGCTGTTTCCTGCTCCCGCCGCGAATCAGAGGCGTAGCGCAGATGCCGTGGCCGTCAAACCAATTGCCGCGTTCCTGAATTCAAAGGAGGAAATCGGATGGAAAGCTCAGCCGTAAAACAACAAACTATGGCAGGAGGTAGTATGGCCACTGCCGAACAAGTCTATTTGCGCACCGAATTGCAACAACGCCGCGACCGCCTTCATCGGGCCTTACATTCCCCCGCTGCGGATGCTTCTCTAACTGAATTGTTGACGGCCGTGGACAGCGCGCTCAGCCGCATCGATCAAGGCTCGTTCGGAATCTGCGAATCGTGCCACGACACCATTGAAGCCGAGCGCTTGCTCTCCGACCCATTGGTTCGGTTCTGTCTGGACCATCTTACAAGCGCTGAACAGCGCGCCTTGGAGAGTGATCTTTCCCTGGCTGCAAACATCCAGCGCGCGCTCTTGCCAAACCCCGCCCTGGTGCCCGCTGGCTGGAATGTGCGCTACCACTATCAACCCGCTGGCATGGTGAGCGGCGATTACTGCGATCTTTTCGAAACAGGTCGCGGCCTCCTGTTCATGCTCGGGGATGTCTCCGGCAAGGGTGTTGCTGCCTCGATGCTCATGAGTCACCTTCATGCAACGTTTCGCAGCCTCGCTGAAGCCGCTCTCCCGCTCGACCGCATGGTGGAAGACGCCAACCGCATCTTCTGCGAGAGCACTCTCGCAGGACAATTCGCGACACTCGTGGTGGGACGGGCAGCTTACGATGGTTCGGTGGAGTTTGTCAGCGCCGGGCACCTTCCCGTGCTTCACATCCACAGTAACGGGGCGACGCCTAAGGATTCCACGGGAGTGCCGTTGGGGATGTTTCGTAGCACACGCTTCCCTGTCCATCGGCTTGCACTCGCTCAGGGCGACAGCTTGTTGTTATATACCGACGGTTTGACGGAAGCACGGAATCGCGCGGGTGCCGAGTACGGCCTCCACCGAATCCATAAGCTGGCAGCGCGGCATCCAGCGACAGAGCCTGCTGGGCTAATCTCTAAATGCCTCGAGGACCTGCTCACCTTTCGTGAGGGTCTGAAGCAAACCGACGATTTGACGCTTCTTGCCGTTCGGCGGGCAGAGTAGGAATCTACGGCTCGGCGGAAAGCTCGGAGGTTGGATTTGCGCTCCTGGCCTCCCTAATATTTTCTCCGAGTGCCCGGATCTTTGCGGTTTTCTCTGTCTCTGCGCCGGGGCGCGCGGGCGGCTTTGGGGCCGCGGGCCAGTTCAGCAATTTAGCGAACGCGTCAAACTGTTCCCGCGTTGCCCCTTCCAGCGTGACGCATTCTTCGGCAAGGCATTCCAGAAACACACCGCCATCGGGAGTATCGAACGAAAAGAAAGTGGGGCGCCGAAAAAGACTCGCGTGTTCCGCGTGTTTTTTCTCAAGCGCTTCCGAATACTGGCCGAAGAAGCGTGCCGCGTGAACTTCACTGTCCAGATGGACGCGAATCCCGAGCAGGAGTTTTTTTGTATCTTTCTGTTCATACAAAATGTAGCGGTCGCCGTCCCACGCCGTGGCGAGAGATCTTCCGCGGTCGGTATCCAGGAACTGCTTGAAAATTTCGAGCCAGCCAAATTCGCCGACCAGATTTTCGTCGAGCTTCGCCCATTTGTCTCCGAGAATGTCGCCGAGTTGCGGAAGCGATACCGTGGCTGGAACTTTCCCTGCCTTGTAGAGCTCGGGATGAAGAATCTGCTGCGTGGAAACCGGAGGACGCGCAAAAATACCGGGGAGTCCGGCCCATCCGGAATCGCGCAACAGGGCGGCGGAAAAATTGAGGCCATGCAAATACGGAAAAAGCAAAGAGTCCTTCAAAAAAGGAGGCGCGTTTTTGAGCGCCGGCGTATCCGCCTGATCGCTCACGAAGATACTGGCGTCGAACTCGGGAAGATCTTTTAACGAACGGCCGGTGGGAAGCATCAGGTAGTCCGCCATCGCGGCGGTAGCGCTGCCTTCGAGAAAAGCTTCGCGGGCAAGTTCGGCGTCGTCGTTCGGCCGGGCGGCGCGGGCCCAGACTTCGATTTGAAAATGCTGATCCTGCAGCGCGTGAGTCAATTCGTGGGCCATCACCATGCGCTGGTCTTCCGGCGGACTCCAATCGGCGATAAAAAATTCGTGCGTTTTCGGATCGTACAGTCCTTCGATCTGTTCGGTGAGGACGTTCACGAGAAACTTGTCTACATCGAAGCCCTTGGGAATCAGGCCCAGAGCTTCGGCGCTGCGCGCGTCGGCGTAGCGCTCGGCCGGAGTGCGGTCCTCGTTCATCTGCTTGATGACGTAAGCGCGAATCTCTTCGCGCGAACGCAAGGATTTCTTGAGCGGCGAGCGGAGTTCGAGCCCGGTGATCTTGCTCATTTGCGCGAGGACTTCGTCGGCTGTGGCGATGAAGTCTGCTTGCGACTGGGATTTGGAAGATTTTGTTGGCGGCGTGACGGCCGAGTTCTGCGCTGGCGTACCGGCGGCGCAGAGAGCAAGCGCGAGGCCGAGAATCAGAGTACGCGCGGCGAACGGGCGAAATAATCTGAGAGGGTGCATATCCCTTGCAGGATATCAGAGTCGGTGTTGCTCGCCGGCGCGATGTGTGCGAAGTGTTCATGAGGTTGGGCTGACGTAAGGGGTGTACTGAGAGTAGAAACGTGGCTGACTATGGCGGGAAGGGTGCGGAGGAGCTGGCTGGTGATGTAAGCCATGACGGCACGGCGGGTGGAGATTCTGTTTTGTGCGAGGAGGACGACGGGACGGGTGAGGAAGTCGTTGATTTCAAGGGGGCAGAGGAAATCCTGGATGGGATCGACGAGTTCGGCAGAGAGGTCTTCGGCGGTGCGATTTTGAGCGAGGCGGCCGTGTTTCGGGCAAAAGGCTCCGCCGGAAGGGGAAACGAGCGAGCGGCAGCGTCCGACGCGGGTGTGGTGCTTGCAGCGACGTGAGTCGTTGACAGAATTGGGAGTTAGCTTGCTTTTGAGTCATATTTTCCTCTTTTGGGATCGACTTGGAACGCACGCATAGGGTGACCCCGGGTGTTTCTGTAAAAGCACAAAGCGCGTTACAAAGGACTTACGCGTTACACTGAGGTTGTCCCCTTGAGTGAGACACGCAGTCAAGAGGTGATTTGCTGTTCGCTTCATTTTGATTGTACTGCCTAGAGTCTTTGCCGCACTATGCACGGCGGCTGGTGAAGCGGAGGCGGGCTCTGCGGGAGCGCAACCCGCCAAGGAATAGCCAGTTGGAAACTCATCGTACCGATGAGGCCGGGGGCGGTCGTGTGCAGGCCGCTCCCGCTTTTGCATCGGGCGATAGATTTCCCCATGCCTCAGAAAACTCATTCCGTTATTCCCACGACGTTCTCGGCGAACGACAGCGTGCTTCGCTTGGCCTCCGGGACCGTCAGCCTACCCTCGAACTCCACTGGCGGCCGATAACCCAGCGCTGAATGCAGCCGCTTTTCGTTGTACACCTGTTCAAGGAACCGCCCGATCAAAGCGTAGGCTTCGACCACGTCGCGATACCCTTCGCGGTAAACTTCCTCGTACTTCAGCGTTTTCATGAACGATTCGGCGATGGCGTTGTCATAGGGGTTTCCTGTGCGCGACATGCTGATCACCACACCGTGAGCCTTCAGCAGTTCGGTGTCCTCGCGCGAGGCATATTGCACGCCGCGGTCGGAATGATGCACCAGTCCCGGCGCCGGCTGCCGCTACTAGAAGGAGAAAAGCGGAAAGTGGAAATGGAGAGAGTGGAGAGGAGGGGCGATTTTACTTTTCGAGGCTGGCTTCCGCTGATTCCAGGAATTGCCGGACGGTGACAATCGCGATGCCATGATATTCGACGAGTTTCAGCAAGTGCCGGTCCCCGCTGACGATCACTTCCGCCTCACCTTTCACTGCGCATTCGAGGACGCGATTGTCGTCCGGGTCCTCGGCGATGACGCTGAGAAGATCTTCCGGTTTCACTACCAAAGCAAGGTTTTCCAGCCGGGCGCGGAGGAAGGCCGCGTCCTCTCTGGTCATTTCAAATTTTGCGCGGAGCTTTTCGTCAAGTTCGTCCAGGAGGGCTGGAGAGATGATGAGGGTGAAGGCGCGAAGAAACGCCAAGTCGAGGAGTGAACCGGGGAGGCCGCCGAACATCAGCGCAGAGATATAGACATTGGTATCGAGGACGACGCGGCTCATCGGCGCTTGGCGCGGCGATGTTCATGCGAGAGGCGCTCGACATCGGCTTCGGTGGTGATGCCAAGCGCGCGGCCTTTGGCGCGCGCACGCGCGAGGAAACTTTCCCATTGGGTATCGGGCGCCATATAGCGCCGCAAGGCTTCGCGGAACAGTTCGCTCATGGTGCGGTGCTCGCGGACGGCCAGTTCCTGGGCTTTGACGAGGAGGTCTGGGGGAAGAGTGATCGAAACGGTTTTGGCGGTGCGCATAGTGGACATTGTAAAACATTGACGGACAATGTCAAGCATGGTGTCTATTTATCCCATTCCCTGAGATACAAGTAGAAGAGGAAGACAGCCAGGAATGGGTGTCCCACAAAATACACTCTGGCGAGATAAACTCGCCCTTACGACGAATGAAAGCTCAGCCGCCGGCGCGGGGAGAGATTCTAACGGGGCGACGCTTGACGCGGTGATCCCAGATGACCCAGCGGACGGGGATGTGCAAGAGGGGAGGGCCATCCATCTGCGCGGCGGGCAAATGGAACTGCACGTTGATGAAAACTTCCTGCTGAAAACCGGATGGAGCGAAGGAATAGCTGCGGATAATATCGGTGGCGGCGCGGCTCAAATCGCGATCGGAATTCTGCAAAGATTCTGCTTCAATCACGTGGCCGTCCTGGGCGTCGAGCGTGGCGTGAACGATGACGGGCTGGAAGAAAGTGGAAGTGGGACCGTCGGAGGGATCGACACGCAAGGGAAAGCGATTGGGAGTGGCAAGAGTGAAGGCGGCGCCGGCGTCCAGCATTTGCTGCGTGGGCTCAAAAACTTTGGGATCAAGATTGGGCGCGTCTTCCAGACTTTCGACGCGGGCTTGAACCGCGAGGCGGCCCTCTTCGAAGACGGAGACTTGCCGTGGAAACGTGTGACCGTGAAATTCTCCGGCGCCGGAGTAGTCGTAGAGAGTGTAGATTCCGGGCGCTGCGGACCACATCTGCAAAATACCGGTGGCCGTTTCGATGCAGTATTCATTCTCGACCCAGGCCCGCGGCGCGGGGTTTTCAGGGATGGAGGCGCTGAGCAAAAGGCACGTCATGGCCTTGCCGTCGCGTTCGACATTCGCGGCGCGAATCGCAGAAGCGCCCGCGTTGCGCACGATAGGCCAATGAAGAGCGGCGCGAAGCAATTGAATGCGCAAAGGGACAGGTTCATTGGGATTGGAGCCGTAGGAATGGCCTTCGTCACCGAGGCGGATGACGAGAGAATCCTGTAACTGCGTCGACCAGCGCCAGTGATGGCCACCGTCGGAGAGTTCATCCATGGTACCGAGGCCTTCGGTCTGCGTGTCGCCGGTGGTTTCAAAAGAAACCTTGACGGCGTAGGGAGAGGTGATGTCGCGGAGATTGGAATTGCGTCGAGCGCGCTCGAGAAGATCGAGAGCGGCGGAACGGTCGGCAGCTTTGGAGAGAATGCGCGGCTGCTTCGTGACTAGCTCTTGCGGGTCAGACGGAGGGGGATTGGTTTGAGCGAGGATTGCCGGAACGCAAAACAAGGAGGAAGTGATAAAGCTGAAAAGCCGGACGCGATTGCGCATGAGGCCTCCCAATGGAGTGACGTTTACAGGGGAGCAGAAATAATTGTAATCCAACGGCGGAATGGGTGCAATTTCGAAAAAATCGCAGCGGCCGCGCGGACTCCGGGAGAGAAGCGAGCTCCTACCCGGATTGAGCATCGGGCGACTAGCGAAGAGAGTCTGTTTGCCTCTGCGGGAAGGGAAGGCAAAGCGAAGGAAGAAAAACGAGGGCGAAAAGCACATTACGTGATACTGTCAAATGCAACCTGCTGATTTCCTCCACGCTCAACGGAAGATGCTAAACAGGCTTGGCCGATTGAGCGCTGAAGGTGCGGTTTCGGTCTCGAGGCGCACCTATGCGAATACTGCTGTACAACCCGGACAACGGGGTAACACGAAATTTCATGCCACACCTGTGGATGTTCCTCCTGCAAGCACTGACTCCCAAAGAACACGAAGTGGTCCTGATCGATGGCAACGCGCAGCCCATGGATGAAGCGGGCATCGCGCAGTACGTGAAAGAACAAAATATAGGATTGGTGGGAATCGGGGCCATGACGCGGATGATCGCGAAAGCGTACCGCATGGCAGATGCCATCCGCGCGGTAGGTGTGCCCGTGGTGATGGGGGGACCCCACGTGACCGAAGAGTCCGACGAAGCGCTCGGCCGAGACGGCGGGCCGCGTCATGCAGATGCGGTGGCGCTGGGCGAAGCGGATGAAACGTGGCCGAGGATTGTGGAGGATGCGGCGCGAGGCCAACTGAAGGATTTGTACAAGCCGGTGGACGAGTTTGGCCAAGAGCGCAAGCCGAGCTTGAAGGATTATCCGGCGATACCGTGGGACAAAATAAACCTGAAACAGTTCAACCTGATTCCGAAGCTGGTGAAGAAGACGCTGCAAAAGATTGGTGACGGATGGGGAACGTTTCGGATTATTCCGATGGAAAGCGGGCGAGGGTGCCCTTATGGGTGCGAGTTCTGCACAGTGACGGGATTCTTTGGCGATTCGATCCGGTTTCGGACCAATGAGAGCGTGGTGGACGAACTGCTGCTGCTGAAAGCGCGCGCGAAAAGCGAAGGCGGGCAGATTGCGGTTTTTTTTATCGACGATAATTTCGCCATCAACATCAAGCGGACGAAATCGCTGCTGAGAGATATTATCGCGGCGGGCGCTCAAGTGCACTGGGTGGCGCAGATCAGCGCGAATTTGTTGCGCGATGAAGAGCTGGTGGATTTGATTGCGGCGTCGGGCGGCAAGTGGGTGTTTATCGGAATGGAGTCGATTGATCCCGCGAACCTTGCCGATGTGAACAAGGGATTCAACAAGCCGGGAGAATATGCGGCGGTGCTGCAGCGGTTGGCGCAGAGAAATGTTTATGCAATTACTTCATTTATTTTCGGGATGGACAACGACACGGTGGGAGTGGCAGAGCGGACGCTGGAGCAGATTCGCACCTGGCCGGCGGGATTGCCGATTTTTGGATTGCTGACGCCGCTCCCGGCGACGCCACTTTATAAACGATTGGAAGCTGCGGGAAGATTGACGCGACCGAAGCACTGGCAGAAGTTCATACCGTTTGCGATGGCGCATACTCCGCTGAAGATGACGATCGAGGAGGCGCACGCGGAAGTAAAATACGGCTGGGCGAATGCGTACAGCCCGGAAGCGATGGCTCTTGCGGTGAGATCGCTGAAAGACAAGCCGCTGGGATACCGGTTAAACATTTTTATTGCGCGAATGTGCTTCAGAGGGATTTATTTTCCACAGATGGGTCCGATCGCGTGGGTGAAATTGATTTATCAAAATCGAAGAACGATTTCTGCGCTCGCGCGAGAAGGATTCAGGACGTGGCGCGGGCGGACAACCGTTGGACCGGAGCCGGCGGTGAGCGGTGCAACTGATTAGTTGAAACGGCGGGACAGTCCTGACTGGCCACTTCCCTGCTACGACAAGAATTGAGCTGCCGCCCGCGGGCGCTGCGCATTTCATTCCTTCGATTGGTTAAGCCCACGAATAGCCGTGCTTCGAGAGCGGAAGCGAGCGGATGCGCTTTCCGGTGGCCGCGAAAATGGCGTTGCAGACCGCGGGCAAAACAGGTGGAAGAGAAGGTTCGCCGAGACCTGTGGGCGAATTGTCGGTCTTCAGGAAATGGACCTCGATATCCATGGGCGCCTGGTTCATGCGAATCGGCGGATACTGGTGGAAGTTACTTTGCATAGCGCGGCCGCGGTCGATGGTGATTTCGTAGTTCATCACCGAGCTAAGGCCTTCGATGACGGCGCCGCGAACTTGATTATCGGCGCTGCTCGGATTGATGATCTGGCTTCCGATGTCGCCCGCGACCCAGACTTTGTTAATTTTGATTTTGTTCCCGGCATCAATTGCGAGTTCGACGACTTCCGCGAAATATCCGCGATGAGAAAATTGGAAGGCCACGCCCCTCCCAGTTCCTTTCGGAAGTTTGCGCTGGCCCCATCCTGATTTTTCAGCAACAAGTTTAAGAACACCGGTCATGCGGGCGCCGTCCATGCTGCTAGCGAACTGATCCGGTTTTGCGTCTGGCGTAGTAACGCGCGGAAGGCTGAGAAGTTCCAGACGAAATTGAACGGGATCTTTTCCGGCGGCGTGTGCGAGCTCGTCGGTGAAAGATTGAAACACCCAGGAAAAAGCGTTGCTGCGCGGCGCGCGAAGAGCGTAGGTGGGAACTCCGAGCGGCATCAGCGATGCGCCAAACTGGAAATTCGGCAGGAAGGTGCCGGGAAATTCGTTGCCGGGAATGTTGGCAGAAGGCGCGAACTGTTCGCCTTCGCCAAAGCTGATGAAATGATTGCGCCAGGCGAGGAGATTGCCGGAAGCATCCAAGCCGCCTTCAAGGGAATGAAAACCGGCGGGGCGATAGTGATCGTGATGAAAATCGTCTTCGCGCGTCCAGAGAAGTTTTACGGGAACGCCGGTTTGCTTGGCGATGGCAGCGGCTTCGAGCATGTAGTCATTGGTGAGACGGCGGCCGAAGCCACCTCCGGCGCGCTTCATGTGAACGATGATTTTATCCGCGGGAATTTCGAGAACCTTTGCGACGAGCTGGCGGCCGGATTCCGGAGTCTGGCTGGGAGACCAGAATTCCATTTTGCCGTCGTGAAACCAGGCGAGACAGTTCTCCGGCTCCATGGGGGCGTGGGCGAGGAATGGATAAGCGTAGAAGGCTTGGATGGTTTTTGCGGCTGATTTTAGAACGGCATCGGCATCGCCGTCCTTCCGAAGTGTGATGGACGGCCGCTGCTTTGAAAGTTCCTCGGCGCGACGGAGAAAACCTTCGCTGCTTTGCTGGGCCGTGGAACCTTCGTCCCACTTCACCTGCAATTTTTTGCGAGCCGCGTTGGCTTGCCACCAGGTGTCGGCGAGAACGGCGATGCCGCAGTGAAGGCCGAGAAGATCGTTGGTGCCGGCCACGGCAAAGACGTGGCGGACGCCCGGTTCTTTCTTGATTTCGTCGATATTCGCGCTGGCGATCTTGCCGGCAAAGACGGGACATTTTTCGAAGACGGCCCAGAGCATACCGGGAACGCGGAAGTCGATGCTGTAGAGAGATTTTCCGCTGACGATGGAAGGATTGTCCACACCGTGCAACGGTTGGCCGATGATTTTGTAGTCTTTCGGATCCTTGAGTTTGACGGATTTCAGATCGGGCGGAACCAGAGTTGCTGCAGTTGGGGCTAGAGAGCCGTAGGTCGTGGAGCGGTTGGTAGCGGGATAAAGAACACGACCAGAGCCGGTCTGGCATTCGGTTTCAGGCACGGACCAGGTTTGCGCGGCGGCGGCAACGAACATCTGACGGCAAGCGGCTCCTACGCGACGAAGGGGATCCCAATTGATGGGAGTGGCAGTGCTGCCTCCGGCGCGTTGCGGGCCGTACTGCGTTTCGTCCAGGTCAGCTTGCTGGATGCGGACGTCTTTCCAATCCACGTCGAGTTCTTCGGCGATGATCATAGGGAGAGAAGTCTTGACGCCCTGGCCGATTTCCGGATTTTTTCCGGTAATGGTGAAGATGTTTTCCGGGGAGATGTGGACGAAGGCCGTGGGGACAAAGTTTGACGTGGGAGGTTGCGGAGTTTGCGCGAAAACAGTGTCGAGTGGATCGGAATAAAAGGTGAGGAGAAGGCCTCCGCCCGCAGCGGCGGAAACTCTTAGGAAGCTGCGACGATCGAGGCGAGTGGCAGTGGCGGCCATGAGAAACCTCCAAAGGGTGCGGCATCGGCCACACGGAATGATGAGGGACATTGTAGCGCGGTATGTTGAAGACGGGAATGGCGAGCGAAGCGGCGGAAGGAAGTGAGCGAAGAAGGGAGCCCCTCCCCTAGGGCAGACAACCGCAGTAGGAACACGGGTCTGAAGACCCTCGACTACAAAGAAAGAGAGCGGGACTCGACGCCGTAACACGCCATGGATTAGGGCTTGGGTGTTTCTTCTTTCTTCGGGGTTGCGGCAGAGGCGGGGGTCCGGTTATAGATGATCTTCTTGGTGCCGCCGTCGCAAGTCCCTACAACTTTGCCTTCCGCGTCCTTGTCCTTCGCGACGATATCCAGGGTGTAGCCCTTCACGCCTTTTGCGTCGAGCTTCTTCGCGATTTCATCCTTCAGCTCTTCACAAGCCTTTGGGCCTTGTGCTTGAGCGGGCAGTGAAACAAATGATAGAAAGCCAATTGCCGCCAGCAGTTTCATGGTATGACCTCCGTGATTGGGATGCCGGATCACACGGAGCATAGCACTATCGGCTCAGTGCGGCCAGCGGCCAACGCGCAGCTGTCTTCACCTTAAAGGTACGGGGATACCGTGAAGTTGCCACCGGCGGGAGGGGCACGGGTGGAGTCCGGAGTGTTGACACGGGTATGGAGGCTGCCTAGACTCTGAACTGGATGGGGAAAAAGGAGGCGCGCCAATGGCATTGGATTGGTCAAAATGTGCGGCGGTGGAAAGCGTGCCCGGAAAAGTCAGCGGCGCGTGGGTTTCCGCGGAACGCGGCTGCCCGTTGCCACCGTCTTTGAGAACCTCGAGGATGACATGAGCATCGAGGAGATTATGGAGCAGTTCGACGTGACTAGGGAGCAGGTTACGGCAGTATTGGATTTTGCAGCCCAGAGTCTTGCAGCTCCAGTCCGCCGATAATGCTCATTCTGTTTGACCACGGAGCGCCCAGAGGCCTTGCCCGGGCCTGCAAGGCCATACCGTCAAAGAAGCAAGAGCGCAGGGATGGGACACGTTAAGCAACGGCGACTTACTAAATGCGGCGGAGAAAGCTGGATTTGACGTGCTTCTAACCACCGACACAAATCTGCCACATCAACAAAACCTGCAAGGCCGCAAAATGGCGATCGTAATTCTTAGTAAGAACAGATGGAGCTTGGTGCGTCCCAAGATTCAGCAGATTGCCAACACCGTGAATGCCGTAAAACCAGGAACCTGCACTCTGATTGACATCCCTCATCGCTGAGCTAACTTTTGCGCGCCTACAGCGCTGTGAGCTGAGAGTTGCTAACAGGGGTCTGAAGACCCGCCAGTACAAGAAATGCGAGCTAGTTGGAGGCGGAGTCGTCGGAGTCAGGGGATTGCAAGCCGGCACGGGTGAGGAGCTGGCGGAGAGCGTCTTCGCCGCCGGCTCCGCGCTGAGTATCAACGATATTGCCATCGCGATCGATGACCACGTAGATGGGATAGACGGTGGCCTCGTACATGGCGGCGAGATTGGTATCTTCCATCAACACAATTTTGCAGTTGCGGGGATGCTGATCGAGATATTTTCTGACGGTCTTTTTGGATTCGCCGACGTTGATGGCGAGCAGAATCAGGCCTTTGTCGGAGAACTCCTTGCCGATCTTGTCGACGAATGCCGCTTCCTCGGCGCAAAAGCCGCACCAGGTGGTCCAGAATTCGAGAAGGACGACTTTGCCCTTGATGGAGGCGTTGTTGAATTTTTCCCCGGTCGTGGTGGTGGCGCTGAAGCGAGGGGCTGGTTCTTTTTCTTTAGTCGAATTGGCGGAAGCGCAAAGAAAGGACAAGAGGGCGGCGAAGACGAGGGATCCGCGCAAAAAGAGAGTACGGCAGCGCATGACGCAAGCCTATCACAAGAGATGGAAATCTGCAGTCAAGACATGGATTGGTACCGCCGGGGAAGGGCGAAACCTCGCCTCGCGGCTCGGCCCTTGCGCTTCGCTACCCTTCACCTCCATCAGGTTGGGACGGGACTTTCACCCGCTAGCTGCCGCACATGCACGGCATACAAGAAAAAGGGGGCACGAAAAATCGCGCCCCCGTGGATGTGCATCTGCCGGTTTACTGCGCCGGGAATTTGGAAGCCTGCGCCGTGAAAGGCGGCAGCGGCCCGCCACAACCCGCAGTTAGAGAAACGCTGGCGGAAGGAAGTACGGTGGTATCCGGATAGCTATAGGCGCCATGAATGGCGGAAGAAGGCGTGGCACCAGCAAACCACTGGACGAGAGCCTCATTCTGAGGATGCCAAGTAGAACCGTTGAGTGAGATGGGAAATACGGCGTTGGGGAGCCCTTCAATGACGTCACCCACTTCAAGATTATTCTGGCAGTTGCCGTTGGGAGAAAGCCACCAAGGGGTGCCGTTGTTCACAAAGGGATCGTTGAACGTTTCGGCGAGTTCATGACTGACGGCCGTGATGTCCACAAAGGAGGATCCGAACAGGCCGGGGGAGATCCAACTAGAGTAGTTCATCACATAGCGCTTCTCGCGCCAGCCGTTTGCAGGGGTGCCGATCTCGAAGTCGTACGTGTGATAGCCGAGGATGCAGCAATTATTGGGATTGCCGACATAGAGGTAGGCGTTCGGGTAAAGGAAGGTAGAAATGTCCTTGGTGGTGATGTCACCAGCATTCTCCGCGGCGCCCATGATGGTGGTGGTATCGGTCGAAGTGGGCGGAAACAGGGCGTTGCCAAAAGTATTGGCATCAATCAAGACAAAGGCGCAGCAGGTACCGTCTGGATTCACAGCAAAGCGGTAGGTGCCGCGAATGAGGACGAGGGTACGCGCGGTGGCGACGCGGGGACGGAGCAAGGTGTGCCAATCGTCGTCCACATTGCCATAGAAAGCGGCGCGCTGGAGGGCGTCGGTGTATTGGGTGGGAGTTGAACTTGAATCGTAAAAGGTCTTGGAGAAAATTGGGGAGTTGAGAACGGGAGCCACATACTGAGTGGCGTCCACATACATGCGGTTGCCATTGATGTAGCGCGGAGTGCCGTCGTAGTTACGAAGATCGAGATTGACGGGAACGATGGGGGCGCCGATGCGGGTCTTCTTGCCATCCGAATCTTCACCTTCAGCTTGAGAGAACGGAGATTTGCCTACCATGGTGTATTGCCAGGTGAGGACGGGGAAGCCGTTGGAATCGACACCGGGATAATAGAAGTAGCTGCTCCAGTTGGGAATTGAGTCGATTCCGAGGAGGCTACCGTAGGAACGGGTTCCAAGAACGCCGCCACCGGCAGCAGCTTCATTCAGGTGAGCGGTGTGGGGATTCGTAGTGCTGAGAAAACTGACATCCACCTGATCATCGGCAGTGGCAGCGGGAGCTTGGGCATAAAGAGCGGCAGGTGCAAGAACAAGAGCGAGGGCAATAATTAAAAGCGCACGCATTCGTACCTCCGAGAGATTGAAAGATTTCCGATGGGACAATCGGGCGCCTGCGACAGGCCTTCTTTGGGGGAAGGAAGAGCGAGAGCAGGCGGAAAGACTATAGGCAAGAAGCCTGCGGAGCGCAAGCGTAATATGGCCGGAGGGGCGCCACGGAAAAGACAAAGGTAGAAAACGTGGCGGGTGTGTGTTAAAGAGGGGCGAGGGGGGCGCCCGTTTTCCGGAGGGAATATGCGACGAGAGCTGAGGTTCGCGTTCGTTTTGCTGGCGCTGGCATTCGCAGTTGTGTTTGCGGAGACAGCGAGGGGGCAGGCACCGGAAAAGACAATTACGGTGTTTGGGCAGTCGATTCATTATTTCGATGTGGGCGCAGGACCGGTAGTGGTGCTGGTTCATGGATTGGGAAGCCGGAAAGAGGATTGGCTACCGGTGCTGGAACCGCTTTCACAGAAGTACCGGTTGCTGGTGCCGGACCAGATCGGATTTGGAAAATCAGATAAGCCGCTGCTGGATTACAGCATCCAGACCTACGTGGATTTTCTGAACGAATTCCTGCGACAACTGAAAGTAGAGAAGGCGAGCCTGGTAGGCGAGTCGCTCGGCGGATGGATTTCCGCACTTTACGCGCAGGAATTATCGCGCGGGGCGCATCTGGTTCCCATCGAAAAGCTGGTGCTGGTGGATGCGGCGGGATTGAAGCAGGAACAGGCAGTGCCAAATCTGAATCCGAGTTCACTGGCGGAAATGCGGACGCTGATGGAAGCAGTATTTTTCGACACCAGCTGGCTCAATGAGGATGCGCTGCGGAAGGTTTTTACGGACAAGCTGGCGCAGCACGACGGGTACACCGTGAAAAGTATCATGAGCAATCCTGTGATAAAGACCCAAATGTTGGACGAGGAACTGGGGAGCATTAAAGTGCCGACCTTGGTGGCGTGGGGAAAACAGGACAAGCTGCTGCCAATTTCCTCGGGTGAAAAATACGCGGCGGGAATTGCGGGAGCAAAACTGGTGACGTTTGATAAGTGCGGTCATGTGCCGCCGATCGAGAAGACCGAGGAATTTGTGGCGGCAGTGACGGGATTTCTCGGCAGCGCCGGCGCAGCACACTGACGTTCAAGGGCGACGATAGAGCGCGGCGAAACGGCGGACATCGGGTTCATCGGCATCAGGGAACAGTTCAAACTTCAATTCGGCCAGACCAGCGGCTGTGAATGCTGCCAACTCGGAACGGAGAAGAGGCCAGGGCATTTGACCTTCGGATTCGTGAGGTTCGCGGCCGCGGGCGATGACGAGAAGTTCTCCGCCAGATTTGAGAAAAGCTGAGATGTTGAGGATGGCTTGAGTGCGGAGTTTGGCTGGAAGGACCTGCAAGGTATTCGCTTCGAATACAAAATCAAATTTGCCGCGCAAGACGGTAGGAGGGCTGAGAAGATCGGCAGCGAGATAGTTTACAGATGATGCGGGGAAGCGTTTCCGGCAAGCGCGAATGGCGGATGGCGAGATGTCAAACGCGGTGGTGGCGCAACCCCAGGCAGAGAATTGTTCCGCGTCGTCCCCGAGACCGCAGCCGACAACCAAAGCTTGCTTGCCTGGAAAAAGTTGAGCGCGCTCCTGGCCAAATTTGGCAAGGAAAGGGTGGGAGCGGCGATCGGCCCAAGGGATGGTGCTCTTGCCATCCTCGGCTTCGCGGTAAAGCTGCTCGAACCAGCCAGTGGGATCGCCTTTGCGATAGAACTCTGAAGCGAGTTCGCGAGCGCGTGCACGGTCTTTCATCGAAGGATTCTATCGCGATTAAGAATTTGGAGGTAGAGATTGGGTTCGCGAGCAGGGTGTTTCGACTCAGGAAAGGGACGGGAGGCTGGAGAGCCGAGAAGGGATGCAATCGGGCGTAAGATGGTGAGAAGCCAACGGGAGGCAAGAACCGTGACCGATACCAAACGACGAGCACCGAGATACCCCTTCATCGCAACGGCAGAGCTGATCGAAGAGCAGGCGGATGTGCGGATCGCGTCGCGGGTGAGCGAATTGAGCCTCTATGGCTGCTATCTGGATATGATGAATCCATTTCCGGAGGGGACGAGAGTGAAATTGAAGGTTTATTCCGGCAATCTGTATTTTGAGACCAAAGCCCAAGTGATTTACGTGCACATGAATATCGGAGCGGGAATTCGATTTGACCATATCCTCCCGGAGCATCAAAAAGTGCTAGATCAATGGCTGGAAGAGCTTTCCAAGACACAGCCACTCTAAATTGAGACCATGAAGGTGACTCCCAGCCGGAGAGATTTTTTGCGAGCCGCGACGATGGCGGGCGCAGGAATGGTGTTTGCAAACGGACCCGCGGGAGCGGCAAATAAGAAGAAATCGGTCTTGGTATTTACAAAATCCTCCGGATGGGAACACGAAGTGGTGAAGCGCACCGGTGGAAAACCGAGCATTGTGGATGATGCAATTTCTGATCTTGGATACGAGAATGGGTTCCAGGTGGGCGTGACAAAAGATGGCCGAATCTTTGAAGAGAAGAAATTGGGCAGTTTTGCAGCGGTGGTATTTTTCACGACGGGCGATTTGACGACGCTTGGGACGGATGGAAAACCTCCGATTTCCGCGAAGGGCAAGCGATCGCTGCTCGAAGCGGTTGAGAAGGGCATGGGATTTGTGGGAATCCATTCGGCGAGCGATACATTCCATACGCAGCCGGATCCGGAAGACCTGTCGAACCGATACGTGGCGCATGGAGAGAAGAGCGATCCGTACCTGCGAATGCTAGGTGGCGAGTTTATCGTGCACGGAAAAGAGCCGCGGCTGCAGACAGCGAATCTGATTGTGAACGATCCAAAGTTTCCCGGGCTGGAGAAGGTTAGTTCGCCCGTCAGTTTTGAAGAGGAGTGGTACTCACTCAAGGATTTTGTGCCGGACCTGCATGTGATCATGACGCTGGAAACCAAGGGGATGAAGGGGGAGTGCTACCAGCGGGCGCCATATCCGGTGACTTGGGCAAGGCAACACGGCCAAGGCCGAGTTTTTTATACCGCGCTGGGAGACAAGCCGGAAAGCTGGCGCAATCCATTCTTCTTGAACGTTGTGGCAGGCGGGATTCGGTGGGCATTTGGAGAAGATAACCGCGAAATACTTCCCGATCTGAGTGAAATGGCGCCCGGTTATGCGGAGATTCCGCCGAAGTTTCCGGATTAGGAAGCTGGTTAGGCGATTTGGCAGCCAAGGACAGAAACCATTGACGGGGTGTGATAAACTTTAGTCGTAGATCGGTGGGGCCGTGGCGCAGCTGGGAGCGCGCCTCGATGGCATCGAGGAGGTCGTGGGTTCGAACCCCATCGGCTCCACCATTTGAAGAAACCAAAGAACTTACCTTCGAAAACCGCTAACTGTTGCCAGCTTTCGATTTTCCTCTTGCATTCAAACAAGAATCTTTCAGCTTGCCGAGGAAAAACGGATATGGCCCATTACACTCTCATCGCGCTCTCATCAACGAAGCGGACAGGTTCTCTCTCAGCGCGACCTGCAATCTTTTCCACCCTCTCGCAGTGAACGAGCCGGCGCACAAGGTAGCGATTGCATGTATCCAATAATGGATGTATAATGCTCCATATATGGAGAAGTAAGAGGAGGCTAGCGTGGCAACGGTCAATCCACTAGGCGCAGGAATTGCCTGGAAAAAGCCAGCCGATCTTTCGAGCAGGGACGTCCAGAAGCGATTGGGACCTTCGGCAGTGAGAGCGTTCTTGAAAATCAGCGAGCTTTGGGAATTGCGCGATGAAGACGCCCGGCAATTGCTAGGAGGCATGTCCAATGGTGCATTTTACGAGTTGAAGCGAAAGGCGCGTGGGACGCTTGACCAGGACCGGCTGACGAGGATTTCCATTTTGACCGGGATCTTCAAAGGGCTAAACATCCTCTACAGCAAGAAGCTCGCCGACCGTTGGATTCAATTGCCGAATGAAAATCCGATGTTTGAAGGGGAGACCCCCCTTACCTACCTGATCAAAGGTGGGCTGCCCGCGATGTTGCGCGTGCGGCAACTTGTGGATTCTCGCCGTGGCGGGCGATAGGTTGCCACCCCGCGTTTCCGATGTTCTTCGTGATGACACTCATCGTCTCATTCCCGCCCGATATAGCGACCGCGACGAAAGCGTTCTTACGCGGCTGACTGATGATGCCGAGGACCTGAACGCGTTATTCAAACTTGAGGGAGCTACAAACGACCGCCTTCTCGGAGAAGCCGGCCTCCTTCCGGGTATTACGGTGCGGGAACTGGTCTTTGGCCTTTCTTATTCGCATATTGTCAACGCAGCATTCACG
>Ga0075017_100000094_pt1 | contig 36724 bp, 29 predicted proteins | sample AleBraG_ABR_2012_FD_71475 | JGI IMG/M metagenome (GOLD analysis project Ga0075017, IMG submission 71475) | Freshwater sediment microbial communities in response to fracking from Pennsylvania, USA - Alex Branch Run_MetaG_ABR_2012 | ecosystem: Environmental > Aquatic > Freshwater > Creek >... | reverse complement strand
CATGCGAGACGTTGCCCCTTTGAGTAGGCAAGTGCGACTCGATGCGTGCGTACTGTTCGGGTGTGATTTCCATGCCCGAAGTATATCACGTAGTGTTAACACGCCCTAGGAGAGTTCATATGAATGGGAACTTACGGTTATTCCGCGGCATGATGCTCGTGGCCGCGAGCACCGCGATGGCGGTCGGCGCCGCAGCGGGGTGGGCCGACGAGCCGCTGCCGGAAATCGTGGTCAGGGCGGATCGGGTCTCGCACATGGTCGAGGAGCATCCCGCGGGCGGTGCAACCATCGAAAAGTTTGCGCTGTCGAGGCAGATTTCGTACAGGGATCTTGACCTGACCAAGGCTGCGGGCGCCGCGGAACTCGAGAAGCGCGTCAAGGATACGGCTGCTGCGGTCTGCAAGAGGCTCGACGAGCTGTATCCGAACACCGTGGCCGGCGGCCATGGGTGCGAGGACAGCGCGGCCAAGACCGCCATGGTCAAGGTCCGGGCGGCAATCGCCGCGGCGAAGCCGCGCTAGGGGCATCCGGACCCGGAGCCAGGGGTGCCCGGCGTGGGCAGGATCGGCGTCGCCATGGTGGACCGCGCGTCGGCACCGTGGGGACAGCGGGACGCTTGCAATCCGGGTTGTCGCCGGCATATCGATCCTCAGGCGCCTCGCCTCGGCGGCAGCGCGGAGCTTCTCGACGACATCCGTGAGATCCAGGCCGGGGGAGCCGCGTGGCGCGATGCAGCGTGGCCCGCCAGCGCGATGAATCCATCGGCGAGCGCGAGCGCCCCCCCCCGACGAGCGTCCGCCTGGCCAGAGTCCCGATGCGCCGCGCCGCGTGTTCCGCGGACCGTGCGCGCGAGGAAGCCCAGCGTCTCGGCGATCTCGTCCTCGCTGAAGCCGCCGAAGTGGCGCATCTCTACTACCTGCGCGAGCCTCGCGTCCACCTGTGCGAGGTCCTGCAGCGCCTCGTGCACGGCCAGCAGAATCCGCTCGCCGTCGGCGATGCCAGCGACGGCATCACTCGACAGAGTCAGTGGCGTCCACGCAGCGCCGCGTGTGGTCGCCAGCCGATCGCGCGCGCTGTTGATGATCACCGTTCGCATGACCTGTGAAGCGTAGGCGTAGAACGCCCGGCGGTCCGCGGCGCGCAGCGCTCCGGCACGCACGAAGCGCAGATAGGACTCGTGCACGAGGGCGGTCGTATCCAGCAGCGTGTTGCGGCCGCCGTCGCGCAGCCGTGCCCGCGCCACCCGGTGCAGTTCCGCGTATGCCGCATCGAATAGAGCATCGCGCGCGTGGGCGCGATCGAACGGTCGGCGATGCCTTCGAAATGGCGGGGCTGACGATCGAGCATTAGGGTCTGCCGCGGGCGGTGCCCAAGTACCCGAGCCGTAACTCCGCTTCCACATCCCGCTCATCGAACCGGGCGTGCAGATCGCCCGCATCCGGCTCTCGGACAGAACGTCACGCCTTCACCGACGACAGACCGCGGCCAAGCTGCGACTGGCGGGTCGGACAGTGCCTGCATTGAAGTGGTTCGCCCGGCCGGGCGGCGTTGTCTACGGCTGCGCCAGAGGATGCGGGTGTGGATACGAAAATGGATACATTCAGTCCCAAAGGCTGCCCGCAACGGCTTGGGTCCGGTGCCGTCGATCCGGGGCAGAGATCCGTCAACTCCAAGTCGCACGCGTGAAGTGGCCGGCCGGCGGACAGTCGCATTGGGGCATTTCACGATGACATCACGACGTAAAGAGAGATATTGGCCGGCGCCGGCGCGAGGAGCCCAACCGTAGCATATGTGTACATGAATTTAGCTATTGACTATCTGTCAGTTGCTGACTATGATTCAAAACATGTCATATATCACTGAACGGCGGGTCGAGGAAAAGGAGCGGCGTCGTAATGAGATTCTGGACGCCGCCGAGATCCTTTACGCGAAAGAGGGCTGGGATGCGGTGACGATGGACCAGATTGCCCGCGGCGCGCGGCTGTCGCGCGCCCTGGTCTACGTCTACTTTCGCGACAAGGAAGAGTTGCTTTTCGCCATCGGCGAGCGCGCGATGCACGAGTTGCGCAGTCGCTTCGTTGCGGCGGCCGCCGGACAAACCCTTGGCATGGATAAGGTCCAGGCCATCGGCCGCGCCTACATGACCTATGCTTATGAACTACCACATTATTTTGACGTCTGCTCGCGCTTCAACCAGCATGGCGACGCGGCGGACGCGGGTACCACCGCGAGTGATTGCGGCGCGGCCGGCGACCTCGCGATCGCAGAAGTGGTGAAGGCCATCGAAGTCGGCAAGCAGGATGGCAGCGTCCGCGCCGACGTCGGCAATTCGATGCTGCTGGCGCTGTCCCTATGGGCCTTCACCCACGGCATCATCCAAATTGCCACCAGCAAGGCGAAGGAATTCGAACGCATGGGTGTCCCGAGTCACCAGGTGATCGACTACGCTTTCGGGCTGATCAGGCAAATGGTCACTGCTCGCACCCTCAAGATCTGACTTTTTTTGCTCGAGTGCTGACAGATGTCTAACGTTTCTACAATCGACTCTTTCATCAAATGTCTCAGGTCGATCACTGTCGGCATCGTCGCCGCACTCGGATCACTGGCGCCCGTCGTCCGGGCCGCCACCGCTGAGCCCAGACCCATCGAAGCCCAATCACCGGATACATCGATCACGGCCGCCGGCGATGCACTCGTGGCCGAGGCGCTGGCGGCCAATCTCGAACTGGATGTCTCGGCGGGGACCGTGCAGCAGCGGCTTGCCGCGCTCGACCAGGCTCGCGCGCGCTACCTGCCGGCACTCGACCTCGCGTCGCGCTACACGCGCGCCAGCGGCGGCCGGTCGATCGATGTTCCGGTCGGCGATCTCCTGAATCCCGTCTACGCCACGCTGAACCAGCTCACCGGCACAGCAGGCTTCGCAACGATCCAGAATCAGCAGATCAATTTCCAGCGCGCGCACGAGCAGCAGAGCCAGCTCGAGCTGACCCAGCCGCTGTACGACGCGCGCATCGGCGCCGGGCGGGCGGCCGCAGCCGCCAATCTCGATGCCGCTGAGTCCGGCCAAAAGGCCCTCGCCGGACGCATCGAGCGCGACATGCGCCAGGCGTATTACCGCTGGCTCAGCGCCCGCGCGCAGGTGGACATCTACACCGAGACGCTCGCGCTCGCGAACGAAAACGCGCGCGTGAACGACAGCTTGTTCAGCAATGGCAAGATCACGCGCGACCTGGTCTACCGCGCCGAGGCGGACCAGCTCGAAGTGCAGCAGGCACTGCTCGATGCGCGCAATGGCGAGCGCCTGGCGCAGAGCTACGTGAACTTGCTGCGCAACGCGCCGTTCAGCCGCGAACTGCCGTCCGCGCCGGTGGCCGATGCGGACCTGGCGCGGCTCCGCGACGCACTCGCGCCGCGGTCTGCGAAACCGGAACTCGCGCTCGCCGATCTGCAGGACAGTGCCGTGGCGACGCGTGCGGAACTGCGCCAGGCGGATGCCACGGCGATGGCCGCCGCGGCCGCCGAGCATCTGGCGCGCGCCGCATTCCAGCCGCAGCTGGCGTTCGCGCTCGACTACGGCATCCAGGGCGAGCAATACCGCTTCAACTCCGATGAGCATTTCGTGCTGGCTTCGGTCGTGCTGCGCTTCAACCTGTTCTCCGGCGGCGCGGATCGGGCCGGCGTCGCCGCCGCGCGCGCAGCGCTCCATGCTGCGCGCAGCGCGCGCGCGCTGCAGGAACAGCAGGTCCGCTTCCAGGTACAGCAGGCGCTGCAGGACCTCGAGGCGGCGCAGGCTTCGCTCGACACGGCCGCCAAGCGCGCGGATGCGGCCGCCGCCGCCTTCAGAATCGCTGAGCGCAAGCGCGATCTCGGCCAGATCAACCAGGCGGAATTCATCGATGCCCGCCGTGCGCTCACCGACGCACGACTCAATCTCAACATCACGCGTTTCGGCGCGCTGGGCGACCTGGCGGAACTCCAGTATGCCCTCGGCACCGACACCGATCGCCTTCCCTGAGGAGTCACAACCATGCGGAATCTGAAACTGTTCCTGGCCAGCCTGGCCGCTGTGGCCCTGGGCGCCGCCATCAGCGGCTGCTCCAACTCGAACGCCGCGGGCAACGGTGGCACACCGGTCCACTCGGTGCGCGTCGCCCCGGTGCAGCTCGCCTCGGTCGGCGAGCAGCTGCGCGCTGTGGGACTGCTCGGCCCGAAGGACCAGGCGCGGCTGTCATTCAAGGTCGGCGGGTATGTCGCCTCGATACCCGTCGAGGAGGGCCAGAGCGTCAGGGCCGGCCAGCTGCTCGCCGAGCTAAAGAGCACCGAGATTGATGCCGCCCTGGAGCAGACGCGACAGGGCACGGCCAAGGCGCAGCGCGACCTGGCACGCCTCAAGGCGCTGTATGCCGATGGCGTTGCGACGCTCGAGCAGGTGCAGGACGCGACTACCGCATACGAGGTCGCGCGCGCGGCCGAGCGCAGCGCCGAGTTTAACGCACAGCACGCACGGATCCTCGCTCCCGGCGACGGCGTCGTGCTGCAGAAGCTCGCCGAAGCCAACGAACTGGTGCAGGCCGGCCAGCCGGTCGTTGCCGTGGGCGCCGCCGGGCGCGGCTGGGTGGTGCGCGTCGGCCTGGCCGACCGCGACGTGGTCCGCCTCAGGCGCGGCGATGCGGCGCGCGTGGAGTTCGACGCCTGGCCGGGCCAGAGCTTCGCGGCCGTCGTGGGCAATATCGCCTCGGCCGCGGATCCGGCCACCGGTACGTTCACGGTCGAGATTCCGGTGCAGGCGGAACGCTTCGCCTTCGTACAGGGCCTGGTGGCGAAAGTGACGCTGGCGCCGCGCGACGCGCCGCGCGGCATCGTCGTGCCGGTGCAGGCGCTGATCGAGGCCAACGGCGATGAGGCCGGCGTGTTCGTGCTCGAGGCCGATCGCCAGCGGGTGCGTCGAGTGACGATCCGGATCGGCCACCTGAACGGCACTGAAGTCGAAGTGCTGAGCGGCCTGGCGCCGGGGACCGAAGTGGTCATCGACGGGGCGGCCTTCCTGCAGAACAACGAAGTGGTGCGTGTGCAGGTGCCGGGCGCGGGCCCGCCCGGGCACGCCGGCTAGGGAGCGCAGCATATGAGCATCTGGGCATTTGCGGTCCGCCGCTGGCAATTCACGCTGGTCGTGTTCGCACTGCTGAGCGCACTGGGATTCGCCAGCTTCCGGAATATTCCGCGCTCCGAGGACCCGACGTTCCCGTTTCCGGCAACGACCATTACCATCGTCTGGCCCGGCGCGGAGCCGGCGGATATGGAGCGTCAGATCGTCAAGCCGATCGAGGATGCGGTCAACTCGCTCGAGAAGGTCAAGAAGATTCAGAGCTCGGCCTTCGACGGTCTCGCGGTCGTGCATGTCGAGTTCTACTACGGCTCGGACCCGGAAAGGAAGCAGGACGAGGTGATCCGCGAGTTCAACCGCGTGCGGCCCTCACTGCCGGCCGACATCGCGCAGATCAAGATCGACAAGAACAATCCCGGACTCGTCAACATCGTGCAGATGGCACTGGTGAGCGACACCGCGAGCTGGCGCGAGCTGAAGGAGCGGGCCGAGAACCTGAAGGATCTGTTCGAATCGGTGCGCGGGGTTCGGACCAGCGAGACTTGGGCATTTCCGAAGCCCGAAGTGCGCGTCGCCGTGGACCTGGAGCGCCTCGGCCGGGCCGGCGTGACGCTCGATCAGGTGTCGCAGGCCATCCAGGGGCAGGACGTCAACGTGCCGGGCGGCTCGGTGGATGCCGGCCTGCGCCGCTACAACCTGCGCACTTCGGGCGGCTACGCCTCGCTCGACCAGATCGGCAATACGGTGGTGAACACGGCCTCGGGGCGCATCGTCAAGGTGCGGGATGTGGCCGAAGTCTCATGGGACACGGAGGAGCAGGCCTACACCGGTCGCTACAACGGCAAGCGTGCCGTGTTCATCACGGCCAACCAGCAGGACAACGTCAACATCTTCCAGGTCCGCGACGCCATCTACGGCAAACTTGCCGGCTTCGAGCGCAGCCTGCCGCCCGGTATCAAACTCGAGCACGGCTTCGACCAGTCGCGCAACGTCGCCGACCGGCTCGATCGACTGGAGAAGGATTTCGCCCTGGCGATCGGCCTCGTGCTGGTGACTCTGCTGCCGCTCGGCCTGCGTGCAGCCGGCGTGGTGATGATCTCGATCCCCCTGTCCCTCGCCATCGGTCTTTCGCTGCTGTACTTCGCCGGCTTCAGTCTGAACCAGCTGTCGATCGCCGGCTTCGTCGTGGCACTCGGACTCCTGGTCGACGATTCGATCGTGGTGGTGGAGAACATCGCCCGCCACGTGCGCGACGGCATGAGCCGCACCGAAGCCGCGATCCGCGCCACCGACCAGATCGCCCTGGCGGTGCTCGGTTGCACCGCCACGCTGGCGTTCGCCTTCCTGCCGTTGCTGTTCCTGCCTGAAGGCCCCGGCGAATTCATCCGCTCGCTGCCCGCGGCGATCCTGTTCACGATTGCGGCATCACTGTTCGTTGCGCTCACCGTAATCCCGTTTCTGGCGAGCCGCATGCTCGCCAAGCCGGCCGTGCGCAGTGCACACCCCGGCGTGCTCGAAGGCTTCGATCGCCTCGCCGAGGCATTGTTGCACCGGGTGATGGGCGCGATCCATCGCGTGTATGGCCCGGCGCTGCGCTGGGCGCTGGCGCGCCCGAAGCAAACCTTGCTCGGCGCGCTCGGCATATTCGCGCTGGCCTGCGCCACCGTGCCACTGATCGGCTTCAGCCTGTTTCCGAGCGCCGATGTCCCCCAGTTCCTGGTGCGCGTCGATGCGCCCGACGGCGCCAGCATCGCCGAGACCGATCGCGCGCTGCATTTCGTCGAGACTGAACTCGCGGCGCACGCGGAAGTGAAACGCTGGTACACGCATCTCGGGCACGGCACGCCGTTCGTGTACTACAATTTGTTCGAGCAGGGCCGCGCCGCCAACGTCGGCGAGATCTTCGTCGAGCTGCAGAGCTACGACCCGAAGCATACGCCGCAGCTGTTCGAGACGCTGCGCGACCGCTTCAACCAGTACGCTGCGGCGCGCATCACGCTCAAGCAGTTCGAGCAGGGCCCGCCGATCGATGCGCCGGTAGCGATCCGCATCGTCGGGCCGGAAATCGAGGAGCTGCGTGCGCTCGCCGCTCAGATTGAGGCGTTGCTGAAGGCCACGGCCGGAACGCGCGATGTCGACAACCCAGTGCGGCTGCTGCGCACGGACCTCGACCTCGGCATCGATACCGAGAAAGCCGGATTGCTCGGGGTCTCGGCGCTGGAAGCCAATCGCACCGTACGGCTGGCCATCAGCGGCCTGTCCGTCGGGCAGTATCGAACCCGCAACGGCGATGACTACGACATCACATTGCGGCTGCCGATGCGCGCACGCCCAACCATCGAGGCGCTCGATGACATCGAGGTGAGCGCGGCGAACGGCCGCCAGATTCCGTTGCGGCAGATTTCCAGTCCGCGCTTCAGGACGGTGACCAATTCGATCACGCGCTACAACCGCGAGCGGCAGGTCACGGTGTCGGCCTACACGCAGACGGGCTTCAATACGGCGAAGGTGACCGCCGCAGCCGTCAAGGGCCTCGAGTCGATCCAGCTACCTCCCGGGTACCGCTTCGTCGTCGCCGGCGAGGTCGAAGCCCAGCAGGAGAGCTTCGGCGGCTTGCTGCCCGCATTGCTGGTCGCCGTGTTCGGTATCCTTGCCGTGCTGGTGCTGGAGTTTGGCAATTTCCGCTCGACGCTGATCGTCGCGGGAGTCATCCCGCTCGGCATCACCGGAGCATTGCTCGCGCTGCTCATCACCGGCTACACCCTGTCGTTCACGGCGATCATCGGCATGATCGCGCTGATCGGCATCGAGATTAAGAACTCGATCCTGCTGGTCGATTTCACCAATCAGCTGCGAACCCAGGGCCGGCCGCTGGATCAGGCGATCCAGGAAGCGGGCGAAGTGCGCTTCCTGCCGATCCTGTTGACCTCGCTGACAGCGATCGGCGGCCTGTTGCCGCTGGCGCTGCAGGGTTCCGGGCTCTATTCGCCGCTGGCGGTCGTGATTATCGGCGGTCTGATCACCTCGACGCTGCTCGCCCGGCTGGTCACGCCGGTGATGTACAAACTGCTGCCGCCGGAGGTAGAGCCGGTGGCGAGCGCGGGAACTGCGGATACTGGTGCCCTGACGGCCTAGCCAGCGCCGATGGGTCATCGCATGGCTTTCAGACTTCTTGAGCGACGGCCGTGGAAGAGTGGTGGCGGGGGCATGACTTGGTCTCAGCCAGTCCGGGCACGGCGCTCGCCGATCAAGGTGGCGGCGAGCGCTGCACTTCGCCTACAGGTGCAATCCGAGTGTGATTCCAAAGGTGCGCGGCGGAGCCACCGACCAGGACGTCAGGAACCCGGTTTCGATGCCGAATGACAGATACTGGACATTGGTGATGTTCTTGCCCCAGAGGCTGGCTGAATACATGTCGTTCTTGGAGGTCCAACTCAGCGAGCCATTGAGCAGGTCGAGGATCGGCTGTTTGTTGTTCGCGGGACTGCTGGGCGCCACCTGACCTTGGCCGTTGTCCGCATTGAAATAATAATTGCCGGTGTGGTTCCAGGCGAGGTTCAGGTCGAAGTCACCCATTGCGGTCGGGATATCGTACTTGGCCGTCAACGATGCTGAGAACGGCGGCAGGTTTGGGACTTTGTTGCCGCTCAGATTCCAGGTGCCCGTGGCGGCATTGTAGTGCGGTGGGAAACCCGGGCCGCCCGCCTTGAGTCCGCAGTTCGGCCCCGCGCTGGTGGCCGCCGGGAACACGCAGTTGCCGCCATTGACGGCGTTGTACACCAGGTAGTACCCATTCGGGAAATCGCCGTAATGGCCTTCTTCGATCCCGATCGAACCGGTCAACGTCAGGTGCTGCACGGGAATGACAGTGGCATCGAATTCGATGCCCTTCATGGTCGCCTTGGCCGCGTTGGTGGTGAACGAGCTGCCATTGATAACGGCCTGGACCTGGATGTTCGAGTAGTCGTAATAGAAGGCCTCGGTGTTCAGGCGCACCCGGTGATCGAGGAACTCTGCCTTTTCGCCGATGCTGAAGGCATCCAGCGTCTCAGGCTTGACGGGCGGACCGACTGGCGTAAACAGCGAGACGACGTTGAACAGCCCGCTCTTGAAGCCGCGGTTGTAAGCGACGTAACCCATTACATCGTCGGTGAAATGATAGTCGAGTGAAATCTTTCCGCTGGGTTTCGAGTAAGTCACTTTGTTCGATCCGCCCATGCAGCCGGTAGCGCCGCCAAACAGTGCTACCGGACCGACGTTCGGGCAGACCGGGACGGTCACCGAGGTATTCCCCGGGATGGCCAGCTGAGTCACCGACGTGTCATAAGCGCTGATGCTGCGATCATCCGATGTGTAACGTACGCCGATCGTCAGGTTGGTCTTGGGCAGAACCTCGTACGATGCCTGCGCAAAGCCCGCGTACGATTGGGTCTTTTGTACACCGATGCTCGACACGAAATCATTGGTCCCCAGGAAGATGAACGTCAGCGGCGTATAACCTGCCGAATCGTTGAAGTAGAACACGCCGGCGATCCACTTGAGCTTGGAATCGGCTGGCGAAACCAGGCGGAATTCCTGGGTAAAGGATTCTTCGGACCCATGCAGGTACGTATCGGGTGCCTGCGCAGGGCCGGCGTCCAGGTCGAAGAATTCCTGATCGTTGTTGGTGCGGTACGCCGAAATACTCGTCAGCGACGCCCAGCCCAGGTCGAAATTGCCTTTCAGGCTGACGCCCCCCTGATAGTTGTTCGAGATATTGTCGGAATTGGTGTAGGCATCAAAGAAGTTGGCCGGCGCAGGCGCCGAGCCGCCGGGCAGCACCGGTCCAAGTCCATTGTTGGCGGTAATCGTGCCGGGCGCGGCGCGATAGGTAAGGCCCACGCCCGAAGTGGTCTTGTCGTAATCGGCCGTCAACAGAAAGTTGATCTTGTCATTCGGAGTCCACAGCAGTTTGACGCGGCCACCGGAGAACTGTTCATTGCAGAAGGTGCAGTGATGGTTGGTGAGGTTGGTTCCCCAGCCCTCCTCCTGCTTGGAGGCGTAGGCGGCGATATTGGCCGACAATGTACTGGTCAATGCGCCAGTGGCGTATATGGAGCCACTGAGGGTTCGATAATTGGCATAGCCGACATTGACGTCCAGTTCCGGCTTTGCCGATGGGTTCTTGGTGTAGATCTGGATCACACCGCCGGTGGCGTTCCGCCCAAACAGCGTGCCCTGCGGCCCCTTCTCGACTTCGAGGCGATCGATGCTGTTGAAGTTGGAAATGCCCGAGCCGGCCAGCGGCATGTAGACGTCGTCCACATAGGTGGCGACCGCCGGTTCATCGCCGGGCGTGGAGTTCTGGTTGCCGACGCCACGGATGAACGGTATCGAGCCGTTGGACTGGCGGCCGAATACGACGTTCGGAATCGATTCGCCCAGAGTCAGCACATTGGCCACGCCTTGCTTTTCAGCCACGTCGCCGCTGATCGCCGTAATCGCGATGGGCACGACCTGCTGGTTCTCTTGCCGGCGATTCGCCGTTACGACAACCTCCTCGAGCTGGTTTGCCTGTACGCCTGAATCCCCGGTTTCATTGGCTGTCATGCCAATGCTTGCCCACGCTGCCAGCGCAAGTGACAGCGTAATCAGCCGACCGCCGCCTGATGCAATTCGATTGCGATCCATGACTCCCCCCAAAAAAGTTATCGTTGTCTAAAACGCCTTCTGACCCAACAAGATGATCCGGAATTCGGCGCACGCAGGATCTCGGAAGGCGCTGATCCGCAGTGCTTACTTTCGCCGCGCGCCAACCATACCATGCACTTTCGCATGGGAACAGGGCAACGGGTCGCCAGAGTAGGGGAGCTCGCGGGGCCTAAAGGCACTGCGTCAGGTTGAAGAATTGAGAGCCGCCAAGGCGCAGTTCGCGCGGACCCTGCGTGTTCGAGCCCTCTCCGGGCGGAAAGCCCGTGTGACCGGAATGGACCCTCTGCGGATGGTGGCCAGGGCTGGAATCGAACCGCCAACACGCCGGTTTTCAGGCGTGGAAAATGGCCACACGGGTCATTAATCAATCACTTGCAGAGCTTGCCAACGCCTGTTCCAGCCTCATCGCGGCACATTCCTGGCACACCCAGTCTGAGTTCGACGCAGTTGCGCCACATGCCAAGAAATTACTGTTCAACCCGCAAGGACTTCTTGCAGTCTGTCGGCGGCTTCGCGCCCGAATCGGCGAGTAAGCGTGCGCAGCAGATCGAGATCAATGGGACCTGGGGCCGCCTGATAGGCCGACCGGGCGTCGAGGAGGTCCTGCGGTCCGCCTGCATAACACTTCATCGCAATGAAATCCTCGCGCCCGACAATGCGGAGCTTCTCGTCGCGGAAGGTGATCTTCAGAGTCCTGGAGAAGATCTCCGGATCCATGTTGCGAAGACCGCCTAAGAGCTCAACGCAATTTCCGAAATCATCACTCAGGACGAGCATCCCCGAAACGGGGCCGTCTGCCTCTGCGGTACGGAGCTCCGTGCCGAATCCCTCCTGTTGGAATTTCTTTGCAAGCTTCGCCAGACGAGCGGGTTTTGCAAAGAGCAACGCATCGACGTCCATGGTCGCGCGCACAACTCCAAGCACCGAAAGGGCGAAGGCGCCGATAACCGCGTAGTCGACTTTCTCGCGTCGCAGAATCTCGACTACATCGAGAAGCAGGAGGGCAGACTGCCCGCCTCTATCTGTTCTCATCGCCTTGGAGACGCATGAGACAAGGCCGGCGTTTGAGCGGCGCGACCGGTCTCACGCAGCTCGTGCACCAGCTGATTGTGCTCGAGAAAAGCCTCGAGTCTCTGCGCAGGAGTTAACTCCCGGAGGGATTCATTTAGCGTCACATGCGCACGGACGGCGATTTTCGACGGAAACGTCCGGTCCGAAGTAGGCCGGCTGGCGGCTAGGTAAGCTCCAGCTTCCTGCGGAATGAGTCCAGTCTGAAGTGTAAGGCGCAATCCAGCGCGTACAGCAATCCGCAGCAGCAGCTCTAGCGAAAGATCGGAGGTACGCCCATTAACGATCTTGCTGAGTGTCGGCTGCGGCAGATCCAGTTGTTTTGCAGCGGCCAGCTGACTGATGCCGAGCCGCTCCGTGTAGCGCGCAATCTGATGCGCGACGTCACTGCGCAAGGCTTGCACTGTTTCGAAGTCGAGTGGCATCGGGTCGGCTCGCCATTATAGTAAATCCACTATAATAGCTGGCCAACCTGTATGCAATCATATAAATCAATGACTTAATAACAACATGCTTTACCCCCATTCGGGACCAGCTCGGGTGTCAGGTCGGGGTCAATGTCGTGGCCTGCTGTGTTCCTTTAGGCAGATTCAAGAAGGGCCGAGCCAGCCCCTCAAGCCGCGGGATTTCGGGCCCGCTCCCTGCCCGCGGAACATCTTGGGCGTCGCGTTGGCAGCGACACCGAGCTCGCGCAGATGCGATGTGAACTTCATCCGACGTTCCTTCACCCAAACCAGCGCTGCAGGAAATTGAGCGGGATGCCGGCCTGGATGGCCGCCACCCCCAAAACCCTTCCACAATCCCTTCGGCGTCGCCTCCGGCCCCTTGACGCCGGCTGCAGCCATGCATGCCAGGAGATTCCTCCATAGAGCCGTTCTCCGGTGGAAATGAACAGTTCGCGCGACACGTGTTCGCTATAGACCACCTTGGAACGTCTTGGGGAGCCGATCGCACCCGGAGCCGCCACCGGGGGATGGGGCCCGAAACCGGGCTTTGCTGGACATTGGCAGGGGACGGGTGGCCTCCGGCAAATGGGTCAAGTGGTCAACCGTAGCAAGTAGAATTATCCATTCTCTTCGGCCCTCCTCCTCCTCCTCGGGGACTGACGGTCCGATGGTTGCCCCCTTCAAAGGCTCACAACTAAGATACCTGCCAGTTCGCCCCGAGGTATTCCGTGAGATTGCAAATCATGGTCGTTCTGATCCTGTGCTGCGTGACGTCCGCAAGCTTGGCGTACCCGCCGCCAGACGGTGACCGGGCTGCCCAATTCCGGCGGCTGCCCAACTGGACGGGGTTGTGGATCAGTTCGGCCTGGAAGCTCGGCATCTCCGGCCGTCCGATCGGTGATGAGAAGGAACTGCGGGCCAATCTGCAACTCTTGAAGGCCCCTCCCTATAACCCGGAATGGACCCGCCGCTATGAGGCAGGGATTCGCGATACGGCCATGATGGCCCAGCGCAATGCGACCTTGAAAGTCTGCACCCGTAGTTTTCCGGCTTTGATGGAGGCCGCTTGGCAATTCCAGATCGCTACGCTCCCCGAGGAAACCCTGCTGGTATTCGAGAACGGACAGGTACGTCACATTTACACGGACGGGCGGCCTCACCCCTCCGGAGACGATATCTGGCCCACTGCGCTGGGTGACTCCATCGGTCGCTGGGACGGCGATACTCTGGTCATCGATACCATCGCGCGCGATTCCTCCGAACCCCTCACGCCGAGAGCCTGGGTGTCTCTGCTGAGTGACGGGGCCCGCTTCACCGAGCGGCTTCATCGGACGGATGACAACACGTTGGAAGATCAGCTGACGATCGACGATCCCTTGACATTGACTCATCCCTGGACGGTAACGCTACGATTTACCCGAGTGACGGAAATGAACCGGATGATTCCGACCAATTGCGCCGAGAATGACCGGAACCCCGTGATCGACGGCAAGATGCTTCTTACTACGCCCCAGTGACTCGAGGAACTCCAATGAGCGGGCCTTCCAAGCAACGCACACGGTCGCGTCTGTGGCCAGCCTCGCTGGTGGCGTTGGCGCTGCTTGCGCCTATCGCACCCGTGCTGGCACACCACTCGAGCGCGATGTTTGATGATCAGCAGTCCGTGACGCTGGCCGGTACCGTGAAGCAGTTCCAGTGGTCCAACCCGCACTGCTGGATCCAAGTCTTGGTGGCTGACAAGGCGGGCACTGCGGAATGGAGTGTGGAAATGGGTTCGCCTTCGCAACTCTACCGCGGCGGATGGCGCCCCGGCATTCTGCATGCAGGGGACGCCATCGTGGTCGTCGTGCATCCCATGCGCGATGGCAGCAAGGGTGGGCTTTTTGTCTCGGCAACGCACGCGGATGGCACGCCATTTGCGGGACCAGCCAAGTAGTTGCTGAATCCGATCCATCGTCCGCAGGCCACGACGGCGATCCAATGTCCCAGGGGACAGTCCACCAGCTGCGCGTGCTAGCCTGGGAGTCAACGCCGGCGTCTGCCAATCGCCGGACTTGGACCCGATGACCGTGTGATACACGGCCAAATTCAACCCCGCCGCCGCGATCAACAGGTTGCTTGCGGTACGCCCCATTCCTTGCGCAGGGGGCACCGGTACCGGGCTCTCCATAGTCCGTAGCACCGCAATCGGTTTGTTACCCGCTCCATGATCCAAAGCCAGCGCGGCCCAGTCTTCGGGCTGTCGGCTGGGTGGGGTCGGAAGTGCACGCCTTGCTGGCGAATCGAACCGAACGTAACCGCGCCTAATCGCCGCCAGACACTGCGGCCAGCCCCTTCCAATCGGGGTTGCGGTGCCCGGCATCATTAACGGCGGGGCTTCGCATGCGGCGCGCCTGCGCCATTGACCCTACAGCGACCCCACCATAGCGGACTTACTACCGGACATAATTGAGGTCTTACACATTTATAAAACATTATTAATACATTGATTTTATTAACTAATCTATGCTATTATATCCGGACATTAAAGCGGACAAATTAGAGGCCATGGACCGCAATGAATCCATAGGGTTGATGGAGCCGCTCCGCCTCGCCGAGAGTGCCATGCAGCGACCCGCACTGACCGATCTCGCCGTTGAACTGGCCGCCCGCTCGGCGGGCTTCCGCCGCAGCCTACCCGAAGGCCTGCGCAGCGCGCTGGCTGATCTCGTGCGCGCCATGAATTGCCACTACAGCAACCTGATCGAAGGGCACAACACGCACCCCGTGGATATCGAGCTCGCACTTCGGGAGGACTACAACAAGGATCCGCACAAGCGCGACCTGCAGCTGGAAGCCAGGGCTCACATCAATGTGCAACAGTGGATCGACAGCGGCGGATTGAAGTGCCCCGCGACATCAAGGGTCGCCATCCAGGACATTCACCGTCGCTTTTGTGAGCAGTTGCCGGAATCACTGTTGCGGGTGGAGAACCCGGAGACTGGCGAGCGACTCAAGGTCGTCCCTGGGGAACTACGCACACGCGACGTCAAGGTCGGTGCGCTCATCTCCATAAGCCCGGGTGCGGTGCCGCGCTTCCTCCTCAAGTTCGAGGAGGTTTACAGCAACCTAGGCAAGACAGAAGCCATCCTGGGTGCCGCCGCAGCACATCATCGACTGCTGTGGATCCACCCGTTTCTTGACGGAAATGGCCGCGTCGCGCGACTCATGTCTCATGCCGCGCTGCTGGAGACGCTGGACACCGGCGGCATCTGGTCAGCGGCACGCGGACTGGCGCGCCGTGTTGCAGACTATAAGAGTCATCTCGCCCACTGTGATCTGCCACGTCGCAACGATCTCGATGGCCGCGGCCCTTTGAGCCAGGAATCGCTCGCGGACTTCACGCGCTTCTTCCTGGAAATCTGCCTCGATCAGATTCACTTCATGGAGGAATTGGTGCAGCCCGATCGACTTCGTATCCGGATTCTTCTCTGGGCCGAAGAGCAAATCCAGCTCGGACTGCTGCCTCCCAAGTCCGGCAACGTACTTGAAGCCCTGCTCTATCGCGGCGCTCTGCCGCGCGGTGACGCTGCCAACCTGGTGATGACGGGTGAACGCCAAGCGCGACGTATCGTGGCCGCACTCGTAGACAGAGGCGTAGTGACTTCCGAGGGCCCGCGCACGCCATTGCGCCTCTCCTTCCCTGCGTCACTGGCTCCTCGCTGGATGCCCGGACTGTTTCTGGAACAAAGTCGCGCCTAACCGAGGCATTGAAGTCAGGTTGGTCGCGGCGTTCAGTTTGAAGCCGGTCACTGGTACGAATGACCGCAGGCGTTTGTGCGCTCGTCACGCTGCCAGTAGAGCAAGGCAATCCAGGATCGGCCAGCCGATGCTGCATCCGTCGTGCGGTGAGAACGCAGGAGCATCCTGCTTGACGTATGCGCGCTCAAAGCATAAAATATTCAATATAATCAATGCTTTAACTGGTGGACAGGGGTGGAATCTCACTGGGGAGATTTCGGCTGGATTCACCGGCACTTCCGCAGTTCGGAGAAACTCGGTTGCCCCGACCGTTGCCCTTTTGCTTGAACTCGGAAGAAATTCGATTCCTGAGCAAGCGGTAGAAGCGGTCCTTTGAGACCGCAGACGCTCCATCCCTGAAGTCGGATTGTGCTCACGACCGTCAGCGCTTGTCCAATGCAGCCCAGCACCATCCTCGTCGCTGACGTTAGCGCCGAACAACGGCTTCGCGAAAGACGTTCTCACGGTGGTAATCCAGAAATCGGCGCTGTTGCTCGGAAAAAGTTCCGACGTTGAGGTGCTCGCTGCGCCGGATTCCCATGCGCTGCAGCGATTCCTCATGGGCCACAGGTGAGACGATCAGGCGCCCGCCCCCCTCGAACGAAATAAACCCTTTGTCGAACAAGTGATCGATGGTGGGCGTCAGCAAGAGCCCGTTCTCACCGGTGAGGCGCTCACTGTTGGAACTGTCACGCCAGGGCCGAATATGAATGGCTATCAGGTGTTCCGGCCGATCCACCCGCGTGACGCGGCACGCGCGCTCCACTTGCCGAACATTCGCTCGAAACACACCTTGCCCACGGCGTGCCTGGACGATGGCCTGCCGATCCGTTTCGGGCACATCCTTGGCTTCAAGAACTCGCGCCTCCTCTCTCCTTTCCCATTCCTCCAGCGTGGGTTCAGCAGCGGGCGTCGCACGCTCGGCCACGGACACGGCAGTCGCCGCATCGCTGACCAGGTTTGCCTCACTACCAATGAGCGAAAACAAGGTCGCGGCGAAGCCAGATCCCACCTCGGTGAGATACACGCTTTGCAACCCATCACCTGTGGGGCGCAGCGGGGCGTACTTTGCGGGCAAGTGGCTGGCCAGCCGATTCATGTGATCTTTTGGCCTCACTTGGGTTGAGAGCTCTCGAAAGCTGACATCGACCTTCCACCCAATCGGACCCCAATTCGATCCCGTGCTACCGAACTCGGTGGGTTTCGGGCTCTCGTAGCAATAGGATCGCGCAATGCCGATCGCCGCGATCAAGGTCTCACTGAACGAAAAGACAATGTCACCGGGCGAGACCTCGCGCATGAATTCGTAGAAGGCATTGCGCTCCCCATTGCTCTTGCACTTGGGCGACCATAGGTAGCCGCCGACAATCTCATGCCCGTAGGTCTGATTCTGGTTAGCCCACCAATAGCGCACTGGCTATGCTCTGCGTGTGACCCTGTGGTTGCCTTCGGTGTGGGCGGTCAATCTGTCGCTCCAACGGGCACGCGTCACGTCTGCTCCGTCCCGATCAAGATTCTAAAGAGGGGAACATTAATGTAGTAATTACTCCTTCCGATCTTGCGTTTCTCCAAGATGCCACCTGCCACCAGTTCGTCCAAGTACTTCGCTGCGGTCAAGCGCGAGACATCGAGGTCGCGCTGGACGAATTCGATCTTGGTATAGGGGTGATTAAAGAGATTGTTGAGCAAGTCTTGGCTGTAGAATTTGTAGTCGGCGCGAACCTTCTGTTTGGTTTTCATCAACAGGGCGCTGATGGCTTGGATGGTTTTAACGGTTTCAGCTGAGGTGACTTCGACAGCCGTCAACATATACAGAACCCACTCTTCCCAGGCGTCCTTCTCCCGCACGCCCTGCAGCAGCCTGTAATAATCTGACTTGGTACGGACGATGTGCCGGCTGAGATACAGAACCGGGATGTCTAGTAGCCGCTCCTTGACGAGATACAGGACGTTGACGATGCGTCCCGTACGGCCGTTGCCATCGTAGAACGGATGAATGGTTTCGAATTGATGGTGAATTAACGCCATACGAATCAGTGGATCAACATCCAAGTTAGGCTCGTCATGCCAGTACTTCTCCAACTCTCCCATCAGGCGTTTGACCTCGTTGGCGTCCTGGGGCGGTGTGTACACCGTCTTGCCGGCACCATCCTTGAGTACGGTGCCGGGGACCTTGCGGAGTCCCACCCTATTGGCCTCGAGCTCGCGTTGGATGTCGATGACGGTATTCAGCGTCAACAGACCCGTTGTGCGTATCCGCTGGTAACCTAATTTGAGCGCCTGCCGATAGCGCAGCACTTCTTTCGCGGTCGCGCCGACCTGGCCCGGTGTGGGATCGTCCTCGCGATAGAGTTCATCATGCGTCGTAATGATGTTTTCTATGGCGGAGCTGTCCTTCGCCTCCTGGAGACCAAGCGTGTTTATGAGGATCGCCTGGTTGGGAATCGAGCCCGCGACGCCCTTGAGTTCCGCCAGGCTGCGACTGGCCGCCGCGAGCTTCTTCAATATGGCAGGGGTCTCAAATCGCGTGGGTTTGAGACTGTGAAGGGGGAGCAAGGTCGCCATATGCCGCTTTGCCAGTGCTGCCCTATATGTATAGAAAAGTGTCTTTTACTATACACGTTATGCGGAAATGTAAAGTAACTTGAATAGGTCTATGCAGGTGGCGGCCGTCGGCAAACCAGTGTTTTGGCATTGATCAGCGGGTCGGTGCCTCCCGATCCCGGGCGCCAGGGCGAAATTGGACCACCGTCACGCGGATTTTCGGATGGAACTTAAAGAAGAAATAAGGCATTGACACCCTTGGCCTTTTCTTCTCCCCTTGGTGAAATATCCTGATCAGCTGCGCTCAGCTAACGCCCTGAATTGCTTAGAACCGACCAGATGAGGAATCACCGCCGAGTTGACCGCGCTGCTTACCGAGGGGCACCCGACGGGTTGCAATACGGCGAGATGCCTTCGCCGCCGACGCGCCTTGGCGAGCGCGGCCGCTGTTACATCAATGCTATGATTCAGTTGAATTTTATTTTGCTTAGGGGCTAAGCCATGGCCGGTAAGCTCGACCGCATAACTATTAATCCCACGATCATGAACGGGCAGCCGTGCATTCGAGGGATGCGCTTGACGGTACGGCGTGTCGTTGAGGCTGTCGCCCTTTACCCTGATCGGAGCAAGCTGAAGGCAGAATATCCCGAGCTGGAAGACGAGGATATCGCTCAAGCATTGGACTTCGCCGCTCGCAACTTGGACGACCAAATCCTGCCGTTGGAAGCGGCTTGATTCGGCTGCTGCTCGATCAGGGGCTGCCTCGCTCGTCAGTCGACTTTTTGCCAAGTTCCGGGTGGGACGTCATACATGCCTGCCAGTGTGGACTGGCCGCCGCAAGCGACGAGCAAATTCTTCAGTATGGTCGGACCGACGACCGCGTGATCTGTACGCTGGACGCAGATTTCCATGCATTGCTTGCCGTATCCGGTGCGTCGGGTCCGTCGGTAGTTCGCATTCGTCGCGAAGGGATGCGCGGATCTGAACTCGCATCCTTGCTGGTGCGAGTTTGGAGCGAAGTCTCAGCGCCAATCGAGCGCGGTGCGGTCGTGACGGTCACCGAGAGTGCTATTCGGCTCCGGAGGCTTCCGATCGGTGGCCATCAAGAAGAATCCGCAGCCGAATAAGGACTGATAGCGGGGCTATAGGACAAGAGCCATTACCACCAAGTCTAATCTGTCGTTCTGGCGTTTGTGCCTCGACAATCTCCAAAAAGCCAATTCGAGCGCGGCGCGATCACGGGCGGCACGACCAACAAGCTATTCGTCTTAGACATGCCGCGCCTATCGGTGCCTTTCGGTCCACATCGATCTTGCATACCCCCAATCACTCGCTTCCTCGAAGTCAGGCTCTCGCTCACATCCATGAAGTCGTTCGCTGGACGTTGCGGAATCTCGAGCAACTTGCGAAAACACGTTCCGAGAAATACGCAGAACAGGCGGACGCGCTGAAGAGACTACTTGCTTAATGGGGTTCGCCGCCCTCACTCACCGACCAATTGAAGGAGCTTTTTTCCTCGCATCCGCTCGAGCCAGCGCAACACTGCCTTGCCGCGACCGACGGTCTCCAGTCTCACCGTACCGTTGGCGCGCACGGCGATGCGGGTTTTGATCCGACGACCGCGAATGTAATCGACATCGAAGCGTAGTTCTCCCCTCACGAATCGTAATCCCTCGATGAAATCCGCGACGTTGAACTGGTCTTTCTCGTGATAATCTGCGGTAGATAGGTTCCGGGGTTTCGCCTCGGCAAAGGACAACACACCCAGGGCAAACATGAATCCGAAAGCGCCCCACTCGGCAGTGTCCTCCGCAACTTCGTCCTGGTCCTGGTCGTCCTCGCCCTCTTCCGGGACAAATTTTAACAACAATCGCATGCCAAATTCCGCCTCGTCGTGCGCCGGCAGCACTTCTTCCTCGACAATGCGAAAACTTACCAGCGTGCCGGTATTGAGGAGGTTCGCTCCGATCAAATACGCATCATTTGCCATGGGCACTCCGAATGATCTCAATTTACGACAGCGGCCTGATTTGCCGTGCGTAGTCTGACGCAAATACCGAGCGAGATCGAGCAAGTAGGATCCCCGTTGCATGGGATCGGTCGTGCGCTTTCCAAGATTGGATCATCAGGATCATTCGCCACTTGCCTGAGCGTCGCAGCGGGAGATCTTCGCCTCGTGGTCAAAGGCGTAGGCAGGATCCGCTTCCCCATCACAGCGAACGCGGCGCGCCGCCTATGCGCCGTCGCCCGGCCCGCCCGGTATGGCTTCAAGGAGGACACGCGACTCGATCCACGGGTGCGCGACACGTGGGAAATTGCCAAGAGCAGAATCTCAATCGATCGGGCCCGGTGGATTAATACTCTTGCTCCGCAGCTTGACCGAATCTGCCGCGGCCTCGGCTTACCTCGAGGAAGTGAGCTCAAAGCCCATTTGCACAACATGCTGGTTTATGAGCCCGGGCAATTCTTCGCCCCGCATCAGGATTCCGAAAAGAAGGATGACATGATCGGCACCCTGGTCGTGAGCCTGCCGTCACGTTTCACCGGCGGCGCCGTATCGATCGAGCACCACGGCGCCAAGTTACGCTTTGGCGGTTCCGACAAGAGTCTCACCTTTATCGCTTTCTATGCCGATTGTCAGCATGCCGTCGACCCGGTCAAGCAGGGCTATCGCATCGTTCTGACCTACAACCTGGTACTCGAGCACAACGCTGCTGTCGCGGAGGCGCCGACGGCCGCGATCAACGGGTTGACCGACGCCGTCCGGGAGTTTTTCGCGAGCCCCGGTCAAGCGCGGTGGAGCAGCGATTTCCGCGGGGTGAGCCCCCCGGATCGTCTCGTCTACTTGCTCGACCATGAGTACACACAACGGGGACTGCAGTGGAATCGCCTCAAGAATGCAGACGCGCAGCGTGCTACGGCGTTACGGGACGTTGCACGGCAACTGGATTGCGAGATCTTTCTCGCCCTGGCGGACGTCCACGAGACCTGGTCGTGCGAGGACGACTATTTAGGCTACTCCGACTTTGGCCGGCGATACTACGGAGATGATGAGGATGAGGTTGAGGGTGGAGAATCGTCCGGTGAATCATTTAATCCGGAGCTGACCGAGCTCATCGACAGTGATGTTGAGCTACGCCACTGGCTCGGGGCGGACGGTCGATGGGAAACGGTTGCTGCCCGCGTCGACGCCTCGGAACTGTGCTACACCAGACCCTCCGCGGATCTCGAGCCCTTTGAGTCTGAGCACGAGGGCTACACCGGGAACGCCGGGAATACCGTCGAGCACTGGTATCATCGTGCGGCCGTCGTCCTCTGGCCGCGGGAACGCACCTTCATCATCCGTGCGAAGGCATCGCCCCGGTGGGGGATCGGCGAGGTTGCCAAGAAGCTCAGGGCGCGGAATCCCGCGGCCGCCATTGCCATGGCGCGGCGGCTGGTGCCGTTTTGGGGGAATGCTGCGCGACGGACTGAAAAGCCTTCATTGTTCGACGCCACACTCAAAGTCGCCGCAATGCTGGACGATCCGATCGTCGCCGCTACGCTATTGCAGCCGTTCACCCTCGGGGAACTGAAGCCGAAGGCGGCGCTGCGACTCGCCGAGCTACTCGACTCCTACGGCGTCGACTGGTGCCGAACCCTTCTTCAAACATGGGCCTCGGAAGAGAATCACGAGCCGCCGCAAACGCGAATCGCATGGATGGACTCCACGCTGCCGATCCTGTGCCGGTCATTGTGCGCAGGCGACTCGTCGGCGGCACGGGAACTTGCAGGCTGGATCCTCTCGGAACAGTGGGCATGGTTGATCGAGCGGTCGAGGTGGATTGGGCACCACGTCCCGGCAAAGGATTTTACGCGCGAGATGGTCGGTCTATGTAAGCCGATATTACGGGTCATCGAGAGTAGCCGTGCCACGCAACAGCCTGACCTGTCAGCTCGCGTGATCGCGTTCCTCACCGCCGACGCAGCCGAGCTTCCCGTACAGGTTCCGATCGATTTGCTGCGGAAGGCCAAGGCGGACTACGCACCGACGACGCGTAAGACTTGGGGCCTTCGTCCAGTACATGCCCACTACTTGCAGGTCGTCACGGCCCGCCTTGACGAGCCGGCCCGAGCGCTCACCGATTGGGCGATTCGGACTTCGCTGCGCTGCTCCTGTGGCCTATGCGAAACCCTGACGCAATTCCTGCGGGCGTCGGATAAGGTGCGATACGAATGGAAGTTGGCAAAAGATCGACGCGCGCACGTTCACCGTATCATTGATGCGTATGATTTGCCGATAACACACATGACGCGACGAACAGGCAGTCCGTTCACGCTTGTCTTGGAGAAGACGGCCGCCCTGTTTGAGCGCGACGCGGCGGAACGTATCAGTTTGCAACATGAGATGCAGTGGCTGAAGAAAACGACGGCCGACTTTTGATCGAGTAGAAATGTGCAGTGGTCTCAGGACGATGGCCAAGATAACCCAGGGTTAGACAGCCAATGCTACATCCGTCGCGCGGCAAGAACGCTGGAGCACCCTACTTGACGCCTGCGTAGTCAAGGCATAAAATAGTCAATATAATCAACAATTTAACTGGTGGCCAGGTGTGGAATTGAACCACCGACACGCGGATTTTCAGTTCTTGAGGCGGGTTCTGGTTGAAAACAGGCCTATCGCGCTCAAACTCGATTAAACCTTGTCGGTCAAATACTTACCGTCCCGTTCAAACTCGACCTGCCTTTGCCAGCACCCAGATTTTAAGGCTACCCCGAGGCTACCCCAGGCCTTTCCGGTTACCCCGGCGCTACCCCAACTCATAACCCGACGCCTATCACTCCGGTACTTTCAACGGCTATCAATGCATGAGCCTGCCGGGGTCCCGGCCCAACCAGACCGCCTTATCAGCAAGTCGCCGCGACGCCTCAGACCGACCTCGAAATGTCCTTGATTCCGGACTCCCTGAGCTTGCTGCCAAACTGGCGCCGGCCCTCCAGGTGCCTCTCCAACCAGCGGCTGTAATCAATCAAGTCCTTCGTGGCTTCGCGTACCGGAATCGCCATCGCGCTAAGAACGTGTAAGCACAGAGACTTGTCTAACGTGTCGGCTGCAATTTCCATGTGTACGAGACGATTTGCCGCATTGGTATGCAAATTCCGGATGTCCTCGTAGTTCTCACGGTCAATGTGCATGAAATTTGAGCCCACGTTGGGATGCACGTAATCGCACAACAACTCGTAATAAAAACGCGCGTTTGTTGCCGGCAGTAAGGGGCCAGACCAGTTGAGTTCATCAATAGCGTCCATGATGCCAACTTGCCGCAGTGGGTCCTTGGCATCTAATTCAATCGACTTAATTTCCCTTGGCTTCGACAGGACGCCACGGTCGAATCGACCCGCCGCATAAGTCTCTTCGAGCTTTGAATTCGCGTTATAAAGCGTCTCCACGACCGCGCTCGTCAGGTTGCCATTGCCTTTGCATCTGCGAAGCGTCGAGGGTCTTATGCCATCCACCGCTTCCAGCAAGGGCATCAATTGCCGCTGTCTCCAGCGAGAAATAGCAGCATGCTCGACCAGACTACGAGATCCCAGCATTACCCCCGCAAAGCGACCACCGTTCAGTCCCGCGACCACCATTTCAAGTAGATCCAGAAGCCTATAACTACTCACGTAGTACAGAACACGAAGGCGCGCCTCTGTGTGAGCAAAGAGCGTTGCCAATCCCGTGAGAAAATCAGCGCCAAGGTATTCCCTATCGAGATTCGAGACCATCGTAATTTGAACGCGAGACGGCAACGGCCGCAATGTATCCTTAGCTTCCGATAACACCTGCCGAAGGCCCGCAAATGTTGAATCCTCCGTCTCCAACTGCTCCAACGCGGTCACGACGTGGTCACTCAAACCGTACTTGAATTCCATTAAGCCATCACTCCGGCACACCAGCCAGCTCGCCTGCTATCCGGATACCGCGTCCCGCAGCTTCTAGCCTCCAAACGAGACTACCAAAGGGCCGCCTATTCTCCATTGGCGTCAATCTCAGCTACCGCTGGGATCGGGCTCGCCGCCAAGATCCTCTTCATTTCTTGCTGCCTGTCTCGTCTGCAGCAATTCGTCGAGCACTTTGTACACTTCGCCCAGGTCTTGCCTATACGAGGCCCGGTAATTAGGTGTATACACGGCTCTATCAGGCTGTGCAGACTCCCACGCGATCACGTCCTCTTTATTGGCCTGCCAGTAACTGCACAGTCGGTTGGGGTCAAGAACCTTCGTGAACTCCGCCACCGATGGCACGTAACTGCGTCCACCATCCGTCGGGAATGTACTGGTTAAACCAATAAGCAAGTAATCGAGAAAGTGCCCATAGTTATTTCTCTCGGTAGCCGGATTGAAACAAACTCCGAATAGATACTCATTCATCAGATCCTTGATGCCACCTTGGTCATTCCGCCCACTCGAATCGTAGTATCCACACGGTACGCCCATTGCAACTATTGAACTACCGAGCTGATAGCTGACGAACCCCTTCACCTGGGATTTCAGTGCGCCGATTCGAGCGTCAATTTCCTTGATCCGGCCTCTGCCCACTTCAGCATCAATGTACCCGAAGAATTTCCCCGAGAGGTCTTCAAGCGACAACAGTTCCGCTGACTCAAAAATATTCCTGCCCTTCTCAATGTATTTCTTGTTGAACAGCTGAAATACAAGCTGGGAGATTTCCCGCATCTCGGCCTTCGCAATGTCCGTCGCCAATCCGCTTGTTGGAGCGTCCGGGCCGCTGCGCGCGGAAAGCGCTCGCTGCAGATTGAAGAACGAACCGGAGCGGTCTGCACTGCAGTAAAGCCTGAAGCACAGAACGTCGTAAAGCCCAAGAACCCCTCTGGCATCTGAAAACAGTGTGTCAACGACACCTTCCCTTGAGTGTCTCCCTTCCCCGAACACCCATTCGACTATCTCACCCAGGTAGGCCTCAGAATTATCCCGCTGCGATCCGCTGCTGTCGCTCCATCCCGCCGAATCGAGAAGCTTCACGAGATACACGGCCAGATCATCACGCAAACCAACGTTCAAATTTGTATCAGTAAAGAAAGAATAGTGTTGAATGTTGCCCAATATGTAGCGGATAGCCCTCCGACCTCCGTCGACGCCAAGATCTCTGGTGCTGTTGGTAATTACTCTCCAGAATTGCGCGTGCGGGTGCTCCCCATCCGCATAACGAAATTCCGGTCTCGATAGAATTTCCTCAAATGATTTTCCCTCTGCAATTTCTTTCATGCAATTTGCGTAGAAGCGGTGTTGTTCACCCTTCTCTGGCTTCGCCAGCTGCACGATCAGTTTGAGGTATTGCTCCAGATTTCTGCCTGTCCCCGCGCCACCATTGAAACAGGCATAGGAACGCTTTACCTCTTCCGTAATACTCGCCTGATCGCCATTGCCCAGACGGCTTGACGCGCCAAATACCATATCGACAAGAAATCTTTGCTGGGGCCGTAGTGTTTCGATGTACTGCGAATAGCGTTCGGAATTTTTATAGCGCTGATCTCTTTTCCCGGTCTTTGCGCCCTGGGCCGCGTCTGTCGGATAGCCACTGTCATACGGGCCCACCACCGAAAAGAAGCCCATCCGTTCCTCGGTTTCGCTATCGTAAATCTTGCGGAAAACATTTGGAAAGTTGGCGTATATCAGAAGCAGATTGATTAGATCGGTCTTGTTGACATCGCTATTGTCGAAGTCGATATTCTGAAGATCCAACAGCAGCAGAGCATTAATAAGTCTTTTGATCTTTCGAATATCACCAACAAACGGCTGGTAATCGTAGTACTCCTTGGATTTATAGATATCAATCAGCCCGCCCAATGCCTTGGCGATTAGTACAGGATCGGCTTGCGAATTTCCGGACAGAGCAATTTCCAAGTCCTCCGTCACGTACTTGACGAGCGTACTACTCGCTACAAAAAGACTTGTCTTGACGTTGACGAATTTCTCCAAAAATTCCGTGACCTTGTCTGCGTCCGGCTGCTGGTCTTCGAGCACACCGATGTTCTCCGTATCATAGGAGAGCAGGTATGTGATATTTGGCAACGTGAAACTCTTCTTGATTGCAAATAGCACTTCTTTTATGTGGGCAAACGACAATCGGTCAAGATCATCCACGACGACAATGATTTTCTTGTCGAAGCGGGAAAGGACGAACTCGAGATCATCTAGCGCATCATCGAGGGTGTAGGTTCCCGCTATGAATTCAAGATCAACTCCGAAGATTTCCGTCTTTAAGCCATTCACAAATCTTGAAAATCGAGATAGCAGGGGGCGCGCTTCCGGAATATAGGCGTGCTTCTGTATAACCCGAATCAATCCGTCAACAAAATTCTCCACAAGGCTTGAGCCGCCTTCGTATCTGAGCGGATTGAACTTGTAGACAACCACTCGGTGTTTATATTTATTCCCCCAGTGTGAAATGCACAGATTCACGTAGGTTGACTTTCCGATGCCCCAGGGTGCGTCAATGCCAAATGCCATGCTTTCTGGAGAGTCCTCGTTCACAACGAGATCCGCGAATCTGGCAGCTGAATCGGCTATGCCCAGCATGTCTTCCGCTGCGGACTGCGCCTCCTTATCGCTTACAAAGAATGGCTTTCGTCGCAGTGGCTCTGGGGCATACTTGAATCTGAGCGTTCCAATCAGGACTGCCAATCCGAGACCTATTGGCAGAGAAGCGAGAGTAACGAGTTGGGTATTTGTTATTCGGTGGGCAAATCTTGCGTATTGATCGGCACCGATTCCGGACAGAGCAAGTGAACCCGACACTCCGAGTAGAAAGGCAAGGAAAATATCCCATCTCCAGCTCTTTAGGATAAGCATTCCTTCGGACAACGCGTCTCGGCTAAGCAGGTAGCATCCGACGAGGAGCAGTCCGACGATGCTACAAAGGATGCCTTCGACCTCAATGTGATTGCCGACAATGAAGTTAATGATGTTTGGAGTTAGTGCTCTCGAAAAGAAGAAGGCCTCAGTACACAGCAACCCACAGATGGCGGCCTTCATGACGACTGGAAGGTTTGTAACCGGGGTATGTCTTGATGTCATTGCGCTTTGCCTGACAAGGGGCGGATTGGAAACTTCACAGGAATTCTCATATCAGGTACTCGTCTGGCGTCAAGGGAACTCCATTTGTTACGGGATTCCGGCGTTTAGATCAGGGCTAGATTTCGGACTCGGCGTTAAGGGCGTCGAGATAGCGCCTATACGCGAAGATCCGGCCTCGAGCACGCCCGGTAGTCTCGCGCACGACCTTCTCTTTTTCGAGCGCGCGGAGCGCCAGAGTGACGGTGGGTGTGGTAAGTCCAGTCGCCTCCGTAAGTCCGGCAATAGTGGCGAGGGGTCGGGATTGCATTGCTTCTTGAACTACCAGTGCCGTGGGCGCTTGCCTCCCCAGACTCTTCAGGCTTTCCCGGTCTTCCTGAAAGACCTTGAAAATCTGCAGGGCAGTGGCAGTGGCTTGCTCGGCACTGACGCGAACTGCCGTAGCAAAGAAATCAAGCCAGCGCTCGAAGTCACCAGTTTCTCGCACGGCGTTGAGCTCGGCGTAGTACTGCTGGCGGTGCTGCTTGAGGTAGAGACTTGCATACAGCAGCGGCTCGCGGAGCACTTTGTCGTGGCAGAGCATCAAGGTCACCAGGAGCCGCCCTATACGACCGTTGCCGTCCAGGAAAGGGTGGATGGTCTCGAACTGAACATGCGCGAGGCCGGCCTTGATCAGGGGCGGCGTATCACTGTGCAGGAACTTTTCCAGCTCTCCCATGCAGCCCTTGAGCTCCAGTGGGGGTGGCGGCACGAAGATCGCGTTCCCAGGACGCGTACCGCCAATCCAGTTCTGCGTGCGCCGAAACTCACCCGGCGTCTTGGAAGCGCCGCGACCCTCGGCCAGCAAGATGGCGTGCATTTCCCGCAGCAACCGGTTCGACAGCGGGAACCCCCCTCGGAGTCGATCCAATCCGTGGTTCATGGCGGCAACATATCTCGACACTTCGGCGACGTCCTCCGCCGGCACGCCGGGCGCTTCCCCAAGTTCATGCTTGAGCAGGTCATCGAGCGTCGACTGGGTCCCCTCGATCTGGGAGGAGAGCACGGCCTCCTTTCGGACATAGGCGTACAGCAGTACGTGCGTGTCGGGCAGCGTCGCCGCCGCCCCATCGAGCCGGCCCAGCGCGAGGAGCGCCTGGTCAAGGGCGTTACGGGCCGAACCGCCGAGATCGAGCGGTGGCGTGGGAGGCAGCGGAGCAGGCACATAGGCGCGCACTTTTTCGCTTCCCGCGACGGAAGTGGCATATCGTCCTGTGTTCGGCCTCTTCATCGAGCTGCTATTTAAGGAACGCTTAGTTGGCGGAAGCCTTATTAAAGCAAAGTGCCGTTAGCTTTAATAGTGATTTTGGTCGAAAATGTCTCTCCGCGTCACGTTTTCGCCGTGTCCCCTGGCCTGGCTCCTGACGGCCAATGGACTGTCTCTATGGGGCTCCGGCGGTCTACGACGGCCATTGGCGGTCAATTGCACGTGGGCCACACAGCGGCACCGCACCGCTCTCTACGGCTCCAGTGACTTCTGCCACGCCATGATATCCGACATCTTCCAGGCCACTGTCCGGGGTCCCAGGTGCAGGGACCGAGGGAAACTGCCCTCGTTCATCATCTTGTAGATCACTGAGTTGGACAGGCCAATCAATTTCCGCAGGTCGCGCAACCGAATGAGTCGCAGCGGATCTGGAAGGGCATCGGACTCGTCCACTCGATCCCTGCCGATCTTCGGCTCACCTGCCGCCAGCCGCGCACTCTGACGCAGCCTGATCTGCGCGATCTGGTCTCGCAACCGCGCAATTTCCTCCACGGCCCACTGCCGCTCCTGCAGGAGCTGTCCCAGTGTGCGGTGCCCGGGATCCTCTCGCAGCCGGTCGATCATGTCGTGCATGGTCATGCTCTCCCTCCTTTGACAGACGAAACGCCAAACCACATCGAGCGAGCTGGCAACGGACACGCTGAATGATCTATCCTACTGTCCGACCAAGGCGATCCGATCATTTGCTGTTTGCTGTGTTCCTGCGGCAAAAATACGAAGGTGCTTGCTTAGAACCCCATTGCTATATCGCTGGTATAGCCCGCTTGGTGCCGCTTAATGGCCGGTGGGGGAAGCGTGAAACTCGGCGTCGCCTTGGTCAACTACAATCCTCGTTACGCTGTTAACGCCCTCGGTCGATATGAAGCGTGCACCTGTTATTCGACCAGAGTTGCAGACCATATCGGCGCTGGCACTGGCGATTACCCGACCGGCTTCGCAGTTGCGGTACTGGGCGTTTATTGCAAGCGCTGCTCACCGCTACGGTACGTTTGTAGTTCCGAAGAAATCCGGCGCTGGCCGAATCATTCATGCACCTTGCGCAACTCTGAAGTTCATTCACCGCGACTTGCTGGGAGTATTGCAGGACAGCTATCCGTTGAGATCCACTGTACACGGATTTGTGCGGACTCGAAGTATCGTCACCAATGCGCGGCCCCACGTTGGCGCAAAGGTTGTGGCGAATGTGGACCTGAAGAACTTCTTCCCATCAATTAATTTTGGGCGTGTCCGGGGTGTTCTCATGGCAAACCCGGTCTGGGCATCTCCGGAGGTCGCGACGCTGATTGCCCGCTTGGTTTGCCATGATGATGAGCTCCCGCAAGGGTCCCCACTTTCACCGCTGATAGCAAATCTGATTTGTGGCCGAATGGACGGTCAGCTCAGGCAACTTGCCAAGAGCACCAACTGCCGGTATTCGCGTTACGCAGATGATCTGACTTTTTCGACTCGACAGCGCGCGCTTCCGCAATCTATCGCTGCGAGAGTTCGGGAGCCGCATGGAACAGAAGCCACCGTTGGCACGGCTCTCGCGCATTTCATCGCCGGCAATGGTTTTTCCCCCAACGACCAGAAGGTCAGGATCTTTGACCGCAAAACTTCTCAGGTGGTTACGGGGCTTGTCACAAATACTCGCCTGAACGTTCGACGCGAATACGTGCGGCAAGTCCGCGCAATGCTGCATGCTTGGGAAACATTCGGATTGGCGGCTGCCGAGGCCGAATATCATGCAAAATATCTTCGAAGGCACAGCCCACCGGGCCATAGTAAGCCGGCATTTCACAAGGTGGTACGAGGAAAGATTCTATTTCTCGCAATGGTGCGCGGCTGGGGCGATGGCCTGGTTATTACCCTCGCCAAGCGTTGCAGAAAGCTGGATCCCACGTCCTTTGGTCCTATGCTGGATAACTTCGAGCGGCTTCATCAGAGCATCTGGGTGTTAGAATCCGAGAGTGACAGTAGTAGCGGCACAGGGTTTTTCCTCGAAAATGTGGGCTTGGTAACTTGTGCTCATGTTGTGCACCAGGACACAGTAGCATTTCACCCGGATCGACAGACGGAGCGCTACAAGGTCAAGGTGGTTCGAAGCGACGCACACATTGATCTCGCCGTTTTGGAGATTGCCGCCAAGAACCCAGCATTTCTGATGCGGGGAAATCCAGGCGCGCTTACGCATGCCTCGCCGATTATGGTGGTAGGGTATCCTGATTTTGGGCCAGGCAAGGGGATGTATCAGGCTTCAGGCCATGTAGCTGCGATCAACACTCAGTCTGCGATTCGATTTGTAGTTCCTACTGTGGCGATTGCGAAAGGTAACAGCGGCGGTCCTATACTCGACAAGAATCACCACGTCGTGGCGGTCTGTGCAAAAGGGTCTCCCCATCTGGCTGCGCAAGCGTCCGGTCCCGCCGACAATTATGGCGGGATCTTTATTGACCACTTGGATCAACTACCGCCCGCCGTCACGCCGCCCTGACGAGCGATCCTCGGTGCCCCTTCATGATGCCGCTCGCTCTACCTTGATGAATCCCAACCACTCCAGAGTGGCTCACAGCTCATGACCTGAACCGGTCTCGATCTCTCGAACTATGAGCCTGACACTGCCCGTCACCCCGGTGCGACCCGGTGTTTTTTGGGTTCAGTGCTCCCGTGACCAGGACCTTCCGCTTCACCAACGCGGCGCTCGATGGCTTGCCCCTGCCGGAGGCCGGGCAGCGCGCGGCCTATTACGACGAGGAGGTCAATGGGCTCCAGCTTCGCGTCAGCGCCAGTGGCGCCAAGACGTTCAGCGTCGTGCGCAAGATCTTCGGGCGCGCCATACGCGTGACCCTGGGGCCGTATCCCGCGATGACCATCGATCAGGCCCGGCGGCGGGCACGAGTTCACATCGGCGAGATGGTGGAAGGCGTCAACCCCAATGCCGAGAAGCGCACCCGGCGCGCTCGGGGGGTAAAACTGTCCGAAGTCCTGGAGGATTACCTCGCCGCCCGCAGTGCCCTGAAATCCCGCACTCAGGAAGACTACCGGGCGGTGTTTCGCAGGAGTTTTACGGCCTGGGCCCACAAACCCCTCACCCACCTCACTCGCGAGATGGTGGCCGCCCGCCACCGGGAGCTGGGGGAGATCTCACCCGCCCAGGCCAACTATGCGATGCGGCTCCTCCGGGCGCTGTTCAACTTCGCTCGCGGAGAGTACGAGGATGAGCAGGGACGGCCCGTGGTGGCCGACAACCCGGTCGCTCGCCTCTCCCACACCCGGCGCTGGTATCGGATCGAGCGGCGCACGTCCATCCTGAGACCCCATCAGATCAAGGCCTGGCTGGAGGCCGTCATGGCTTTGCGGAAGGAGAACCCGAATGAACAGGCGGAACTCGCTCGGGACTACCTGCTCCTGGTGCTGTTTACGGGACTGCGTCGTGAAGAAGCCTCACGCCTCGCCTGGACGAACGTAGACCTCGCAGGGCGGCTGATTAACATCCCGGACACCAAGAACGGCACCCCTCATGTGCTGCCCCTGTCGGACTTCCTGGTGGCATTGCTGGCGTATCGCCAGGAACGCGCGACCGGCCCGTATGTGTTCGGCGGGACGGGCAAGCACGGGTATCTCGTCAGTCCCTACAAGCAGATCAAGCGTGTCCGGAAGGCGTCGGGGCTTCAGTTCACCTTACATGACCTGCGCCGTACGTTCATCACGACGGCCGAGCGACTCGATATCTCGGCCTATGCGGTCAAGCATCTGGCAAACCATCTCATTCGCGGCGATGTCACGGCCGGGTACGTCGTCATGGATGTCGAGCGTTTGCGCGAACCCATGCAGCGGATCACGGACGCGCTGCTGAACGCAGCGGGTTTGAAGATCCTTGATTAATCTGGATCAATCACTGGCTCGGTCGATGTACCTGGATGACTCGCAAGCACGTGTTACAGAACTCGCTGAACATAATGAATTCCCCGACAAATCTGCATTCTTCTGCTTGAAACTCGACGTCAAATCAGTAGTATGAATCTCAACATTGCGAATGGAGTTGTGAGCTCCTGCCAACCTGCCAGAACTCGGGCAAGGTGGATCCTCGGCAACGAGGCGATGTGGCCGGCTCTTGGCAACTATACGGGTACCAACACCTGTTGACGCTACGTACCGGCCTTCAGTTCATCAACTGACCTGGAGGCTCTTATGATTGACTTGAACGACGCGGGACTTCCCAGTCCTTTCGACAACCGCCGGTTCTACGCCCGGCCACTCATCCGCCAAGCACCGCCTGAGCAGCTCTCGCTGTTGCCGGCGGCCCCAGCCACGCCGCCGAAGGCGGCGGTCGCGTTGCCGGCCCATCGCTGCTGGCAAGCGAAGCAGTCGCGAGTCTGGGAGGGTTCGAAATGAACGCTCCGCACCCGCTCAAGGTGATGGATACCCAGGCACTCCTGACGCCTGAACAGGTGTCGATGCGACTGGGCATCACCCCCGAAACCCTGCAAGCTTGGCGTACCTGTAATCGCTACGACCTGCCGTACGTCAAGGTTGGACGGCTTATTCGGTATCGAAACGTCGATATCGAGCGGTTTATTGCCCGCCGCACCAAATCTCACACGGGATCGCCCTACGCCGGCGCTCGGATGCCGTCATGAGCAAGATCAATGGTTCGAATAGCTCAGGAGATTGGGGAAAGCGTTTTATTAGTCAGCACGAGATGAGAGAACCACACCGGTCTCAGAAGTCCGCGCAAGCGAACGAAGCGGCAACTCCGGTCGACGAACGGCCAATGATTCGGGTCGAAGGCGGAGACCAGCATATCGTGGTTGATAGAGCGGAAGCCGTCATAGCTCAGTGTGAGAATCTCTATCAACACGCCAATCGATTGGTTCTTGTTACTGAGCAGCACCCGCCAAACCTGACTGGCCAAGTTACGAACAGCTGCAGTTCACCGGAAACCTCAGTGGCCCGCATGGAGGCAGTTAATCCTGAGTGGCTGACCACGGAGTTGAGTCGGCGGATCCGCTGGATAAATCCTGGCAGCCGAAACGGCCCACCGCACTATCTGGCGCGTGCATTGATTGGAAATCGCAAGTGGCCCAACGTCCGTACATTGGAGGCGACGACCGCTTCGCCGATATTAAGGCCAGATGGCACAGTTCGTACCGAGCCGGGTTACGACCGCGAAACGCGGCTGCTACTGACAACCTCTGAGGCGTTCCTGCCCCTGCCGGATAAGCCGTCAAAAGCAGATGCACAGAGCGCCATCAAGGTGCTCCTGGGTGTGTTCCAGCATTACTTGTTTGATAGTCACGCGCACGCATCAACCGCCCTATCGCTGATCTTGACCCGCTTGGCACGTCACCTTATGCCGCTGGCACCCTTCCATTTGATATCGTCCTCTTCAGCAGGCACCGGCAAGACCGAGGTCATTAAGGCGGTTTCCTGGATATGCGACGGCGCTGATGCCTCACTTCGCAGCTGGCCGAAGAATGACGAGGAACTGCACAAGGTCATTACTTCTTGCCTCTTGGCCTCGAAAACGATGGTCTGCTTCGATAACTTTCCAAGCAATAAAGAGATTGCGAGTCCCGTGCTTGACCAAATATTGACTGCGCCATTCTACGAAGGCCGTGTCCTTGGAAAGAGCAAGAACGTTTACGCAAAGAATAATCTTGTGCTGGTTGGCACCGGAAATAACGTCCGCTTTGCACAGGACAGCATTCGGCGGGTCATCGTTGCACGAGTGCTGCCTGTATCTCCAGAGCCTTGGAAGTGTGCATTTCCCTGGACTCCAAGTGGGTACGCCAGAACTCATCGCCGGGAACTGCTGAGAGCGGCGTGCACTGTGTTGTCTGCCTTTATACAGGCAGGGAAGCCAGCGCCGGATGGAATTGCAAATTTGGGCAGTTTTGAGGAGTGGTCGACATTGGTTCGGAACGCGTTGATTTGGCTTGATCAAGACGATCCCTGTGTCACTCAGGACGAGTTTCTGGCAGCCGACTCAGGAACGGAGGATCTCTTGAAGTTGATCGAGGCGCTTCGCTCGCGATATCAGGACCGGTGGTTCTCCGCAGCGGATGTAATTGAAGCGATTCGGGAATCACCCACCACTTGCGGGGCGCTACGAGACATTATTCAGGCTCTCTACTTAGCCGTTGATCGTCCCGAAGGGCAGGTAACGGCAAAATGGCTTGGCAGGTACTTCTATGATCACAAAGAAGTCATCGTAGGGGGCCAGTACTTATTTGCGCATCAGGACAAGAACACGCACACGAATCGCTGGTGCATAAGGTGTGGGACAGAGATGTCGGGTGTGCGAGTAGTTGCGAGTAGTTGCGAGTAGTGTTTCGAGAATCTTAAAGTGAGCTATTTAAAACCTCTTGTGAAATACGGGCTGGAGTGCGCTGGCATTTGCACCGAAGTACTCCCGGTACTTCCGTACTCCCTGCCCGGATTCCCAATGTTCACAGCTGCCCAGCAGCGTGAGGGCACAGATGGGGTGTCGCTGCCATCAGACGTGACAAATCGGTGACCGTTTTTGCGGCAGTTGTGCCATGGTTGAATTGGACATCAAGACAGAGAGCTTTTTGCTCTTGGCCAACCTGCCTGCCTGGGCAAGGTGGCTTCCGATCCCAGTATTGGGGTTGGGATGTGGCCGACCCGGCAAGTATTCGGGACGTGTTGCACTGGACTCTAAAGTTCTCCTCGGCCTAGCTAAGGAGAGAGTACGTGCCTATCAGCATTCGAACATTGCGCTCCAGGTGCCCGGAAACGCTCGTGGACACGTTGGACGGCGCGTTCGGTCTATCCACTTGGGCCGGTGACACTGCGCTCTGGAAAACGCCCGCGGGGCCGCTGCGGGCGACAATTTCCGGCATCGACGCCATTGCGATGGGTGGCCGTAGGGTACGTGGTGCCATCACCGTCATTCAGCAGGTCCTCAATGAATCACCCAGAGCGGCGAAGGAAATGGTTGCACGCCATAACACTCAGCCAGCCCTCGGGGTGGCGGTGGTGCCGTCGGCGTCTCCCTGCACTGTTGACGTTGTGTCACGAGCCTGGATGTTGGCCGACGAGGCACAAGACTGGGACAAATTGGGCCTAAATCTATCGATAGCGGCCATATCTCACATGGCTACTTGCGTCGAATACCGGGCTGGCGCGCCCGTGAAGCGCCTTCCCCACCACGATCACCCGTGTCGCTGGCACCCTTCGGAGTTTATTGCGCTGGTTGCTGGCCTTCACGATGCCGGTGAGGTTGTACATGTCGGTGGCCGTACCCTTGTTGCCCAGCTTCAGTCGGTTTTGGGCTGGCCGCCAGAGGCCCTTGAGGGCGGCGATCCACGACTTGCTCTCAGCGGCGAGTTTTTCCACAGTGTGTTGGGTGCCGGCCTGGCCGCTGAGGTAAGTGTCTCCATCGACCTTGCTCGCGCCCCGGCGGACCGGCTCGCCCGTCAATTGAACTTGCTGGAGCTCAATAGGCCCACTGGGCCGGCGTTGTTTGGAGCTTGGGCCATTGATCCGACTGGCCAAAAGCTCATGTACTCAAGCTTCTGGCCCAATCTGGGTTGGGTGCCGGCGTTGCTGCCGCGCATTGCGGACTGGTCGGTCGAACGGTTGGCATTGGTCAAGGACTGCGTATTCCACGCGATGGTGAACAGGGTTTCCACGGGATCGTGAACACGGATTCCACGGCAACGTGAACAGTTTTCCACGGGATCGTGAACAGTTGAGGACGCCCGGTGGCGCACTGTT
>Ga0075017_100000093_pt1 | contig 36947 bp, 42 predicted proteins | sample AleBraG_ABR_2012_FD_71475 | JGI IMG/M metagenome (GOLD analysis project Ga0075017, IMG submission 71475) | Freshwater sediment microbial communities in response to fracking from Pennsylvania, USA - Alex Branch Run_MetaG_ABR_2012 | ecosystem: Environmental > Aquatic > Freshwater > Creek >... | reverse complement strand
GGCAGCTTGGTTTCCGAACGGACGGCCGCGACGGCTAGGAGCGAAAGAAGCAAACGTTTCATCGGGTGCTGTCTCGTATGATTTTGCCTTGGAAAACGACAAAACGCACCCGCTTGAGAGACTGGATGTCGGTCAGCGGATCGCCTTGCACCGCCACCAGATCTCCTTCCATTCCGGGAGCGAGGGTGCCAAGCTTGTTGAATCCAAGCAACGCAGCGGCCTCGGTAGTGGCCGCTTGCAGCGCCTTGCGCGGGTCCATTCCGTATTTGACATCGGTAACCACTTCGTCGTAAACCGTCGCACCGCCGGGCCGATAACCGTTGTCCGAGCCTGCCGCCATCGTCACGTCGTTTTTGAGCGCGAGCGCAAAGCTGGCAAAATGCGATTTCGCCAGATTTCTGGCCTTCACCTTGCTGACTTCCGAGGCTGTGGAGCGAGCCTGTTCATAGGTGTCGACCACGTTCACCGTGGGGACGTAAATGACGTGATGCGCTTTCATGTAGTCGACGGCCTCCTGATCGAGCTCTGAGCCGTGCTCGATGGAATCGACGCCCGCCTTCATGGCGTCCAGAATGGAGCGCAGGTTTTCGGCGTGCGCGGCAACCTTTATGTGATGCATGTGCGCCTGTTCGCAGGCCACGCGCATTTCTTCAAATGACAAGTTGGCATCACCGGGAAAATCCAAAGGAGAGCCTACGCCACCGGAAGCCATCAACTTGATTACGCGAGCGCCGTACTTGATCTGGAGCTGGACGGCCTTTTCCGCGTCGGCGGGCGAGCTGACGAATCCGTTCGCGGGCGTGTAAAGATCGGCGAGGGAGACGGTATAGGGCATCAGAGTGCGGTCGCCATGCCCCCCGATGATGGACAGCGCGTGCCCGGCCGGTAGAACATGCGGACCGGGAATGGTTCCATCGTCAATCGCGTTGCGTAGCGCGACGTCCACGAAATCTCCACTGCCCAGAACACGCACGGCGGCGACGCCGGATTCCAGCGCGTAGGCCATTCCCGGAGCGGCTTTCAGCGCGGAGAGCGCGGGCGAGGGAATCTGCGCTTCGCGGGGCGCCCCACCGCCCAGGTGAATATGCGCGTCGATGAGAGACGGCATCACCGTATAGGCGCTGAGATCGATCTGCCGCGCGCTCGCGGGAGGCGTCACATTTGGTCCGGAGGCGGTAATCATCCCGTCTGAGATGACAACGGCGCCTGGTGCGATGGGCGCCTGCGATGCGTCGACAATCAGCCGGCCAGCTTTGATGTAGACAACCTCGGCACTTGCGGCCGAAGCCACCAAAACCAGGGAGAGCACAATTTTGAGCATTGGTTCTGGCATTATACAGGGGCAGGCGGAGAGGCCCGCCTGCCCTGCCCGCTTTTAGGTCTGCGGATAGACGTGGGTGGCGCTGTAACTGCCACCGGCGTCTTGATCGAGTTCAGCCGTTTGAGGCTGAGGTTCCGGCAGCGGCTTTATGCACCGGGCGTCCATTTCGTCAATCAGGGGTTTGACAACCTGGTTCTTCATGCGACTCCTTTCACTGCCCATTGTGGGCGATGGCCTTGCTCCGCAACCTGTTCATTCCCCCTAAAATATTGATTCAAAAAGAGAAGATTTTTGCAGAAACGTGTGACCCACTCGCATGGTAGTTTGAAGCGAGTTGTCTATGACCCCTCGATCTCTATTTCGCTTCGTTTTGTTCTTGGCCTGCGCCGGGCTTGGCATCGGCGGGGACGAAAAGCCCCAGGCAACCCCCCAGGATTCCGGAACTACGATTCGTCTGGATGTGAGCCGCGTCAACCTGCTGTTTACCATCTCCGACAAAAAGGGCAGGTTCGTTACCGATCTCGGTAAGGACGATCTGGAAATCGTCGAGAACAAGAAGCCGCAGACGATAACCGAGTTCACCGCGGAGACCAACCTGCCGTTGCGTCTCGGAATTCTGATCGACACCAGCAACAGCATCCGCGACCGGTTCCGGTTTCAGCAGGAGGCAGCCAGCGCCTTTATCAACAGCGTAGTCCGGCGCGGCCAAGACAGAGCCATCGTGGTCAGCTTCGACACCGCAGCGGAGCTGGTTGCCGACCTCACCGATGACACCAAGGTGCTCGAGGCCGCAGTGAGAGGTCTGCGGCCCGGAGGAGGCACCGCACTTTACGATGCGATTTACTTCGCCTGCAAAGAAAAGATGATGCTGGACCAGCCGCTCTATAAATTCCGCAGGGCCATGGTGGTATTAAGCGACGGCGACGACAACCAAAGCCGCTTTACACGCGACCAGGCGCTGGAGATGGCGCAGAAAGCTGATGTGGTGATTTACACGATCTCCACCAACATCACGCGCATTCCGACCGACGGCGACAAAATCATGAAGTACTTCGCTGCCGAGACGGGCGGCCAGTCCTTCTTTCCCTTTAAAGCCTCCGAGCTCAATCAGTCGTTTGAAAACATCGCCAACGAACTGCGGCACCAATACAACGTCTTCTACCGGCCCGACCCGCTCAAGACCGATGGACTCTTTCATCCGATCGACGTTCGCGTGAAAGGCCACAAAGAGTTTGTCGTGCACGCGCGCAAGGGCTACTACGCGCCGAAAAGCTAGACGTTCGCGCGAATCTGGTCCCAAGCCGCTTGCACATTCTGAATTTCGGTGTAGGTTTGGGCGACGCAGAACCGCAGAGTGAATTTGCCGTTCAGCTTAGTGTGCGAAAGATAGAGCTTTCCACTGGCGTTGAGCTTGCTCAGCAGGTCTTCATTTGGTCCGTCGGGACCGATCAAACGGAAGCAAATGAGGTTGAGCGGCGCTGGGGCCATCGCCTCGAAGCGCGGGTCTGCCTGAATCCAGCCGAGAAGCTGCTGCGCGATCTCGACGTGCCGGCGAATGTGCTGTTGCAGACCTTCCACGCCGTAATGATGCAAGACAAACCAGAGTTTTAGCGCACGAAAGCGGCGTCCTAGGGGAAGGTGCCAATCGCGGTAGTCGAAAACCTGCCCGGATTCGGTGGCTTGATTGCGCAGGTACTCGGGGACGATGCTCAAGGCCCGAGTGAGCGTTTCCCGATCGGCGACGTAGAAACAACTGCAGTCGAAGTTCGTGAACATCCATTTGTGCGCGTCAAACACGAAGCTATCAGCGGTCTCGAGTCCACGGAGAGTCCAGCGGAATTCCGGACACAGCGCCGCAGTACCGGCCATGGCGGCATCCACGTGGAGCCACACGCCGTGTTTGCGGCAGACTGCGCCAATTTCCAGCAGGGGATCGAATGCCAGGGAGGAAGTGGTGCCTGCGGTGGCGCACACGAAGAAGGGAATCCGGCCCGCTCGCTTGTCCTGTTCGATCGCCACGTCCAGTTTTTCCGGGACCATGGCGAACGCCGAGTCTACGTCGATCAGCCGCAGGTTGCGATGCCCAATGCCGGCCGCTTTTACGCCTTTCTCTACCGAGGAATGCGCCTGCGTGGAGGTGTAGGCAACAAGGTCCTGGCGGCAGCCCGACTCATTCACCTCAAAATTGGTGGCGCGTTCGCGCGCGGCGAGGATCGCGCAGAGTGTTGCACTGGAGGCGGAATCCTGAATCACGCCGCCGCCAGCGCCAGTCGAGAGAAACGTCGGGGGAAGACCCAGCATTCCGGCCAACCAATCCAGGACGTGTGTTTCCATTTCGGTGCAGGCTGGACTGGTGGCCCAAAGCATGCCTTGCACGCCCAGAGCCGAGGAGAGAAGGTCGCCCAGAATGGAAGGGCCGGATGTGTTAGCGGGAAAATAGGCGAAGAAGTTCGGAGACTGCCAGTGAGTGATGCCCGGCAGGACCGCACTTTCGAAGTCGCGGAGCACGTTTTCGAAAGCAACTCCGGATTGGGGTGGTTTCGGCGGCAAGGCTTGCCGGATGTCGCCGGGACTGACTTGCGACAAGACGGGGTAGGTGGCTATTTTCTCGTAGTACGAGGCGATCCAATCCACCATCTGGTGCCCGCGCTGGCGGAATTGCTCGGGGGTCATGTGCAGCGACTCGAATTCGTTCATCCTTGAATAAAAGTATCAGGCGCGAGCGCTCTTTCCTACGCTCCCAAGAATCGCTGTAGGCGTTTCTGGACCTTCAGTTGGTCGGCAAGCTGGCACTCCCAGAGCGTGAGCATTTTCCAACCCCGTGCCTTTAGCTTGGTTTGGTTCTCTGTATCCCGTCGCTGGTTCCCAGCCAGCTTGGGTCTCCAGTACTCCGTTCGGGTTTTAGGGATGTGCGAGTCGATGCAACCGGGATGCTGATGCCAAAAGCACCCCCGGACTTCGATTATCTTCTGCAGTCGGGTGAACACCAGATCGGGTTTGCCGGGCAGCTTCGCTACATGGAGCCTGTAGCGGTAGCCCATGGCGTGAACAAGCCGCCGCACGATCATTTCTGGTGACGTGTCCCGACTCCGAATCCGGCTCATGTTGGCAGAGCGGCGTTTAGGAGTTAGTTTGTCCAGGGCGGTTATTGCCACGAATGCGTCTGTTGGAGATATGCGGTCAGGGTTTCTGCACTTCGCAAGACAGCGTTCGAAGCACCGTTCGCGGTGAACTTGAAGTCGTTGCTCTCCCGATAGACGATCACGTTGCCGCGTGGAGGTTGCCGTCCAGTGCCGGACGTGTACACGTCCGTTGTGAGCAGAAGCCGGGCGATGCCGTGCCAAGCGTTGGAGGCCGTCCAACCTTACTGATGAATTTGCTGATAGCAGATATCAACGGCTGTCTGGGCGTTCGGAGATCGGGGCATCGAAGATCTGTTCCTCTTTCAGCAAGCCGGAGGTCTGTTCCGGGAATTTCCGAACCAGCCAGCGGAGCACTCCAACTTGATCGGCTCCCGTCGCTCGCCGCAACTGGATTAGGATTTTCCGCATTGACGGTCTTTCGAGGATGAGGTTCCTTGCGCCTTCATTGCAGACTGAGCAGATCGCACGCAAGTTCGAGGGATCGTCGCCGCCGCCCAAGGACTTGTGAAGAATTCGGCCGACCTGAATCCGGGTCTTTCGCCTGACGTCGTCTTGGTGCGGCTCGCCTGAAACAGCGCCGCACATCTGGCACGTGGACCTGTCGCGCTGTAGAACGAATGCCCGAGTCTCGTTGGAAATGTCCGGTCGAGAAGAGCGCATGTATTTTGCCAGGATTCGCCTCTCAAAGGGCTGCCAACAGCTTCTGGTCAGGCATCACTTCTCCTATTACCGGGCCGCTTGCAATGTTCCATTATAGAACACTTCTGAACGATAAAAACGATAGGCTCTTCGTGTGACAAGTGGTCGCGCGAAGAAGAACATTGTCGGAAGGAGGATCGCCGAGGCTCGTAGTTCGCGTAGGCCGCAGCTGACCCAGGATGCGCTCTCGGGGAGGCTCGCGCGGCTCGGTGTTGAACTCGACCGCGCCGCGATCGCCAAGATTGAAAACAATCACCGTCGCGTTCTTGACTATGAGCTGAAGGCGCTCGCGCGAGCGCTGAGTGTAGAGGTGAGCTGGTTGCTCGGAGACAAGCGTTGAAGGACGCGACCTCTCAAATACGCTCCGCCACCAGGCGCGCTAAGTCGGACGTCGCGAACAAGCTTATCAGTATGTTCCTTCACGAGTTGAGCCGGAGGATTTCCGAGAATTGGCGAATCAAAGTGGATAGCGAAGAATATGAACGATTGGTACGGCAATCGTTTGGCAACCGATGCCCGTACTGCCTTCGTACTCTGGCGACCTCCGAATCAGTGATCGAGCATCTTGACGGAATGAACCGCCGTCGGGCGGGCCTTCATGTTCCAGGGAACGTGCTGGTTGCGTGCAGAAGATGCAACAGCGAAAAGCGCCGGGACGATTCGCTAACTGTCCTTTCGCTGGCCCCGTTCGGTTGGGCATCATTTCTCTCCCACGATGGCAGCCGGTGCGCCCCAGCGTGTCTGACCTGCCAGTATTGGAGGGGCATCTGGGCGGACGGAATAGAGCGAAGGCAGCGACTTGGCGAAAACCTGCTCAGGATTCAGTCTTTTCGCAGCACTTTTTTGGAATTCGAGGAGGTTCTCCCTCGCCTAAAGGAGACGCTTCCAGAACAGTTGACGAAACTGTATGCCGATTGCCAGGAGTTTGCGGAAATAGAAATCAAGGCTCTTTTGGAGAAGTTTCAATAGAGCTCGACATGGGTCAGCAGCCAGATTGGGTTGGCGAGTCGTCTCGTTGTGGCGCGTGCGGGCATCAAAGATTTCATAGTAGAAAGTCAGGAACATGCTCGATGGCGACCGCTTTCTTTCCTGCAACCGAGAATCTTGGACACGGCAAGCTTCCAGAGATGACCGAATTACCAGCCAGCGCTAGCGCACAAAGTATCCGGTCTTGGTGCGAGCCGTCAGGGCAGGGCGCTTCAGGCGGACCGAAACCTTGCGAAAGGCAGACTCCTTGGAGGAGTTGGTGGAGTAATATCCGATCTCGTAGGACGATCGGAGTTCTTCTCCGATCTGGCGATAGAGATCGCCGAGATCGCTCTTGGCGGCGTCAAACGCCCGTGCGCCTGTTTCCAGCGCCAGGCGGTCCATCACCGCTGTTCCATATTTGTTGCGCGCGGTGAGTCGTCCTTTCCGGGTTTCGGTGTAGCGCAGGCCATAGAGCAGCACATCCGCGCTTTGGGCGCTTTCGATGGCGTCCAGCATGTGGTGGGCGCTTGCATTGTCTTCTCCGTCGCTAAAGACGATCAACGCGCGGCGCCCTTTATCCACCGCGGCCAGTTTTTCGGTGACGCCGTAATAGATGGCGTCGTAGAACGCCGTTCCTCCTTCGCGAATTTCGGCGGCGGGGCCAAGCTCCGGCAAATGGCGGCTCTCCTTGTCAAAGCGCTGCAGGGCATCGAGAATCTGCTGCGGAGAAGCCGTAAGGTCGCTGGCGAGCCGAAGACGATTTCCAAAGCACAGCAGAAAGGCGCGATCGTCCGGCGCCAAAACGTCGTGCAGGAAGCGCTCGAGATCGGACCGGTGCTGTTTGGACGAGCGGTCCTGGCTGCCGCTGACGTCCACCAACAAGCCGATCTGCAAGGGGACTTGCGAGCTCAGTTTGAAGTAGGCGATTTTCTGAGGAGCGCCGTCTTCGACAACCTCAAAATCCTCCTGAGTCAGGCCCGGGACCAGAGCGTTGCGTTCATCGCGGACGGTGGCGGACACGGTGACCAACTGCACATCCACCCGAATTGGTTTCTGTGCCCAGCACATGGCCACAAAGGCGTACAGTGAAGATATGGACCTCAAGGTCATCGAACTCATTATTCCGCATGGCGGGAATCTCATCGTTGGTCACAGCCACTTCATCAAAACGGTCGAAGATCTATACGAAGCGATTGTGAACGCGGTTCCGCAAATGAAATTTGGCATCGCCTTTAATGAGGCGTCGGGGCCCTGTCTGACCCGCGTTGACGGGAATGACGAAGAACTGAAAGGCCTGGCAGCCGAGAATGCCACCACCATCGCGGCGGGACACTTGTTTGTGATTGCGCTGCGCGATGGGTTCCCGATCAATATTTTGGATCGAATTCGCAATGCGCCGGAGGTTTGCACGATCTTCTGCGCCACTGCGAATCCGGTGCAGGTGATTGTGGCTGAGACTGCGCAGGGGCGGGGCGTTTTAGGCGTGATCGACGGCTTTTCTCCGAAAGGCATCGAGAGCCAATTGGATGCCGAGTGGCGTCACGACTTTCTACGGAAGATCGGGTATAAGCGGTAAGCGGTCGGGATCCACGAAGTACACGCGATATTCCGGATCGGGCAACTGGAGCACCAGGCGGAAGGCGGAGGGACAGCGGGAGATTGCTCCGTCCGTGACTTTTTTCAGGGCGGCGCGCTCACTGAATGGCGTGGACACGAACACGCTAACGTTGTGAGATTTGAGCTTGCGCAGCAGGTCGTTGGCTGTGCCCAGCGAGTCCTCCGCCCGAGCGGGCGCGTAAAACAGGAAGTAAGGATCGGCGGAGAAACTCCTGACGCTGGGATGGCCGGCATACAGATAGAACATCGGGTCCACGGTGCTCATGATGACGGCCTGCGGCGGAGCGTTGATGCGAAGCCACGACGCGATCTGCGCATACTCGAACCATTTGAGAGGCGGATCGTTGGGACTACCAGGTGAGGGCATAGCACCGGTCTGCAGGCTTTGCGTGAACTGGTGAGCGTCTGCGGCCAGCATCGGCACGATCAGCAAGAGCGCGCAGGCCGGCAACCAGCGCAAGCCGGTCTTTCGCTGGCCAACGGCGATGCATCGATACGCAAACAGCAGCAGCATGGGCGTAAGCAGGACCAGAAAACGGAGCGGCATCCAGGCCCATAACATGGTCAATCCGGTGTACGCGAGGCAAAACATGTGGATGACGGTGAACCCAGTCCTGCGGACATCGAGGACGAACCCGGCGGCCAGGGCCGCCGCGATCACGATCGCCACTACCGCCAGCCGGTATTCGAACAGCGATCCAAACGAGCCGATGGTGGCGGCAAGATTGGTGAGAATGATGTTCAGCTTTTGTTCGGGTGTGTAATTGAAGACGACATTCCACGCACTGTAGTTTTGCGCAGTGTAGTAAGCTTCCGAACCTTTGGCGGCCGTGTTCTGAAAAGTCCAGGCAACCCACGGCAGGCACACGCTCAGGGAAGCGGCCAGGAAAAGCGCCGCGGCGGTTTTGCTCTTACGAAAAAGCGACACGGTTCCGGCCGCGATCAAGGCTACACCCACCATCCGGGTCAGCGTAGCGGCGCCCGCCAGGGCTCCGGCGCATAACGGAAGAAAACGTCCATAGGTGGCCGCGGTTTCGAGGCGGCGGATCAGTAGAAGGCCGCCCAGGGTGAGTGCAAAGAACAGCGTCTCGGAAAGCAGAGTCGAGCTGACGAACAGCACCCAGGGAACAGTCGCGAGCACCATGGTCAGCGCGACGGCGGGGAGTTCAGCCAGTCCTTCATTCCGGTAGTAGCGGCGAACCAGCGCGAACCAGGCGAGTACGGCCAGAAAGGGCACAAGTTTCAAAGGGACGAGATTCTCCGGAAACGCCGGAAATAGTTTCCAAACCACTGCCAGAAGCGCGGGAAACAGGATGGGGTATTTGGTCTGCACGATGGGAGTGGGCAAGCTGATGATGCGATAGCCCCGACCGGTGGCCAGAGCTTTGGCTGTGACGAGATACACACCGTCATCGTGAAACAAACCGACCGAGGGGAGCAGCAGACGCTGGACATAGAGCCCGAGGATGGCCAGGGCGATGAGAATGCCGGTAATACCTGCCGCGGGCTTGAGAAGGAGGGAGGCCTTCTTCGCGCCGATCTTCGCGGGGGGGGCCTCAAGAAGCTGCGGCATTACAAATGAAATGACAAGATGGCATCGATCACTCGCTGTTGATCGCTCACGCTGAGGCCATTGTAGAAGGGCAGCCGAACCAGGCGGTCACTGACGGACTCCGTTACCGGGCAATCTCCGGCCCGGCCCCCAAACCGTTGTCCCATCTCCGACAGATGGAGGGGCTGGTAGTGGAAAACACTCAGAATGCGGCGCTGCTTGAGATATTGGATAAGGGCCTGCCGGCTCTCCGCGGTAGGAAGCAGCAGGTAGAACAAGTGAAAGGCGGGTTCGCAATGCGCGGGAACGTGAGGAAGCTGGACTCCGTTCCGGGCCGCCCAATGAGCCAGTTGCGAGGAGTATTTGTTCCAGATGCGCTGTCGCGCGGACTGAATCTGAGCGCGTGCTTCCAGTTGGCCGTAGAGGATTGCCGCCAAAATCTCCGAAGGCAGAAAGCTGGACCCTACGTCGACCCAGGTGTACTTGTCTACCTCGCCCCGGAAGAAGCGTTTGCGGTTGGTGCCTTTCTCACGGAGAATCTCCGCCCGCGCGATGAAGCTCGCGTCGTTGATGAGCAGGGCGCCGCCTTCTCCGCAGGTCAAATTCTTGGTTTCATGAAAACTCAGCGTGGCCAGGCTCCCAAAGGTACCTAGCGGCTTGTTCTTATACGCGCCGAATAGGCCATGAGCGTTGTCCTCAACCACGACGCAGCCATGCCGGCCGGCGATTTCCAGGATGGCGTCCATCTCACAGCCGATTCCGGCATAGTGCACCGGAACGATGACACGTGTGCGGCCGGTAATCTTCTCTTCGAGCGAACGCTCATCGAGATTCAGCGTGTCGGGCCGGATGTCGGCGAAGACCGGGCGGGCGCCTCGCAATGCAAAGGCGTTGGCGGTGGAGACAAACGTGAACGAGGGAAGAATCACTTCATCGCCGGGCCCGACGTTGAGCAGCAGGGCCGCCAATTCCAACGCGTGCGTACATGAGGTGGTCAACAAAGCTTTCCGGACGCCCAGACAACTCTCCAGGACTTCATGACAACGGTTGGTAAACGCACCGTCGCCGGAAATCTGCATGGCGTCGATCGCCTGCTGGATATAGGTAAATTCGGTTCCAACCTGGCAGAAACGATTGAAAGGAATCGGCGTGGGCACAGCACTGGGCGGAGGCGCGAGCGCTAGTTGCAGCGCAGCTAGCTCGGACTCGGCGCCAGTTGTGGCGATATCGGCGACTACGCGAGCCGGCATAGCAATCGCTTTCTCCCTACTTGCCAATCGGAAGCCGCGCGGCGGAACTTTAACCGGGATACACTTTGCGCATCACCGCCAGAGTGGCCAAGACGCGGAAACCCAGGCGGCCGATCTCCAGGTTGAATACCGGGTAGTTGCACGCCGAAATGTGCGTGATTCCGCGGGTGACTCCCTTTCGAATGAGTTCGTTGAATTCGAAGTATTCGGCAATCACTCCGAGTCCCAGGTCCTTCAAGTCCGGGTCCACGCCGCCCAGCAGGAACAGGACTTCGGTGGGGCTGACGTAACGATGAGTTTTGAATCCAACCGTGCACCCGGATTGGCGATCGATGAGCCGGTAGACGCATTCGTCGGACGCATGAAAAGACCGGAGAACGTATTGGCGGTAGCGTTCGCCCGAGAATCCGGCAGGAGTTGCCGGATCCAGGGCGAATCGGTCATGGACGAAGGTTGTCCCGGCGATACGAAGAACATCCGTCAGTTCTTCTTCCCGCCTCACCTCCTGAAAGTGATAGGCGGAGTCTAGGACATCATAAAACTTACGAAGCTTGATCGCTGAACGGATCTGGCATTCGATCAGGTGGAAGCCTGCATCCTCCAAAGCATGAATCTCGCGGATGTTTTCGACGGGAACCCTGCACGTAACGTAGGCGGGAGAGTGGGCTGCGATATAGTCACGCTCAAACGAGGCGAAGTCCGCCGTTTGGTCGAAATTATCGATTGCCAGCACCGCACGGCCCAACAAGCGGGAATCCACCTCAATGGTCTCGGCATTCATAGAGACACCATGTTGTGCGCCGCAAATTCCGGATTTCTAGCCTGCGTTGGGCCCGTGATATAGCAGTCGGCGTTCTCGTTTAAGTGATCCACAATGGTCTGGTATCCGTCCGGCTCATCCACGCAAGCGATGGAACTCAGACCGCATTGCCGCTTGCGCAGGAATCCGCGTGTGAGGAGATCGTTCTCCAGTTTGCCGTCCGATGACGGCACGATGCCCTTAAAGCGAACGAATAGGTGGTAGGAATCCTGCCAGGTGCGCCCGGAATCGGTGATTTTTCCCGTGAAGATGCGGTTGTAGCGATAGGCGACGTTGAGGCGCTCCTCAACGTAGTGGGTGTAGGTAAAGCATTCGCTGGCCGTAGTTCCGAAAAAGAGAAATTTGACCCCCCGTCCCCGCTGGTGCAACTTGTCGAAGGTCGAGTTCTCTCCAATAGAGTGTTTTCCAAGACCGGCAACCAAAGCGCGGTCTTCACCCACCAGCACCGAAGACATCAACGGATCGAGGGACCGGATGACGCCAGGCTGTTTGCGAACAAATTCATTGAGCGCGCCCATCTTACTGCGCGATGCCTGCACATCGTAATCCTCACCGTTACAAAAGCTGAACGTGAAGGTGGGAAAGCAAAGCGTGGGAACGCCGAGCGAGAGAATGACTTGGTAGAGTTGGCCAAGCAGTTCCTGACGGCTGAACTCCGGGTTCGGAAAGCCGAACGTGATTCCGGTATGGATGTAGAGAACCTTGGCGTCCGGCGCCTTGAGCGCTTCTAGAACTGAAAGGAGGTGGGCGTTGGTGATCCACGTCCCGTCGGCATTCTGAAATAGTTTAATGTCGGTCATGAATCCCTACGCTTGAGTGACATGTCGGTAGTTCGGCCGCCATCTACGATAAATTGCTGCCCGGTGATCCAACGAGCCTGGCCGGAAAGGATGAATTCCACGGCATCGGCGATATCGTCCGGAACTCCCGTTCCCAGGGGATAGTCCCGCGCCAGGTTGGCTGCGATCTCCGGATCGGCGAAGCCTGGCTCGGCCATTGCGGTTTGTACGGCGCCCGGGAGGATGGAGTTTACCCGCACGGCCGGAGCAAGCTCCACGGCCAAGGCCCGCATGAGTCCATCCAAGGCCGCTTTGCTGGCGCAATAGACGGTGTGGCCTCGGGCTCCAAATCGGCTCCAGATGCTGGAGATGAAGAGGATATTGGCCAAGGCGCCATGATTGACCTTCTTCTGCAGCAGCGTGTGCACGATTTCCAGGGCTGAGAAGAAATTCACGTTCATGGTCGCTTGCGCCATTCCGTAGTCCACGCTGCGCAGCGGAAGGACGGTGACACTACCGGCGCAGTGGACGAAGGAATCCACCAAGCAGCCCGTGCCGGCCAGCAAGGACGTCAGCGATGGGGCCAGGTCAGAGACGGCGGAGAGGTCGAACGGCCAGAGATGGTGCTTTCCCGGCTCCGCGCACAAACTGCGGGTCTCTTCCAGACGTTGCGGACTTCTGCCGTGCAGAATCAGGCCGTGGTTCCGCGAAAGGCGAACCGCTGCTGCCCGGCCAAGGCCGGAGGACGCGCCAGTGACCAGCGTGCAGGCGTTCCGATCGCTCACCCGCGTCAATTCTCCTTCAATCGGCCGATCAGTTCATATAAGCTTCTGGCAGTCTCAATACTCTTGAGGTCCCGGGCACTGAGATTGACGCGATAGTCGGAGCCAATCATTGCGATTACGGACAGCACCGTAAGGGAATCCCATTCCGGGAAACTTTTCAGGTCGTCTTCGGCCTGAATCTCGTCCACCTCCATAACTTCAGCCAGCTTGTGATAAAAGGGTTCCATAGTCGGCGGTCTCTCCCTGGAAATCAATCAAATCGCAAAAATCGAGCGGGCCCAATCTCATCAGCATCGAGGCCCAGGTGAGCCCTACCCCGAATCCGGCAAGGCAGGCAGTGACGGTTTCCGAGGCTAGCCGTTCGCGTAGGTTGTGCGCGATTGCCAGCGGGATGGTTACGCCGCTCGAATTGCCGTAATTCTCCACGATGTTGCTTGGCATCTTCTCAAAAGGAACGTTCATGGCCTGCGCCAGCTTTTGCAGCATGAACCGGTTGGGCTGATGAAACAGGAAATAGTCAACAGCCTTCATCGCTACGCCGGCGGTCTGCAGCAACCGTTCAATCATCGGAGGGATCTCGGTCTGGACAAAATTGAAGACGGCGGATCCGTCCATGCGCAGGTGGTCCCTGGCCCGGAGATTGTTCTCGCCGTCATCGTCGAGAACGGCCGTTGCGGGAGACGAAGGCAGGCGAAAACCGCCGGCCGGAATCATAAGCGCCTCACGGCGCGTGCCATCCATTTGGAGATTGGCATGAATCGCGGTGACGTCGGCGCATCGTTCAACGACGGTGATGGAGGCGGCGTCGCCGATCAGTGGGAAGCTATTTCGGTCTTTTGTGGAAACCTTACGGCTGAGCACATCGGCATTGATCAGGACGACTTTTTGGATGGCGGACTGATCCAGCAGCAGAAAGGACTGAAACAGGCCGATCAGAAACCCGGCGCAACCCTGATTGATGTCCAGACAGAACATGTCGTGTTTCAAGCCGAGGCGCCCTTGGATGACGCTGCTGGTCGGCGGCATGAGGTAATCGGGCGACTGGGTGACTACAACCATCGCGTCGATGTCCTCGCGGGCCAAAAGACGATTTCGAAAGAGATGCTCCATCCCGAAACAGGCCAAGTCCGAGGCGCAAACGGGCCCATCCACCAGCCGGTGCTTGTCGTACCCCATCACCTGCTTGAGTTTCAGAGATCGCGCCAACGGAAAATTGAAATTCGCCATCTCGTCGACAAAGTGGCGTTCATTGGACGGCACGATGGCCAGCAAGCCGCCGATCTTGCGCTGGCTGAACGTCAGATTCACGGCTTCCCCGCGTATTTTTGAACCAAGCCTTGGATTGCGGAAAGATTCCGGAGATTCTCCGGAACAATGTCAATACCGGCGATGGAGATGCTGTAGCTCTTATCGAGTTCGGCTACCAGCATCACCACATCCAGGGAATCGAGCATTCCGTCGGCGATAAAGTCTTCCGAGGTTTCGAAGTCGAACTCGGGACGAATTCCGCTGAGGACTTCTTTGATTTGCTTCATGGTGTTCCTCTAATCATGATTTGATCGACCAATCCTTCCCTTTCGAATCCATAGTGGCTGTACTTGGCAATGGCGTCGGCATTCTCGCTGACAACCCAAAGAATGATGCGGCGCGCATCGCGACAGACCGACAGGAAGGTTTTCATCAGTCGCGCCCCAATCCCCTGGTTTCGGCAGTTTTCACCCACATACCAGTAGCGGATGTGCGCGGTCTGCCCCTTGGAGTCAAAGAACAGAAGTCCAGCGATCGTTCCACGGCCGCCGGCGATGAGAATCTGTTTCCGGGCGACCGCCGTCTGGAGCTCGATGGTTGCTGGGATTTGATCGGCGTAGGGATTCAGCATGCGCTCGAGAAAGTCTGCAATGGCGGCCACGTCCGCGGACTGACCGAAAACAACCTCCGGGCCGTCGCCTGCTTCTTGAATTGGCGATTTGCTGGTTCGCGTCATCCGGCACAAAGAGCGAAGCTCAGTGAAGCCATGTTCACGGTAAGTTCTTGAGGCTGGATCGATGTCCTCCGGCCGGCCGACCAGATCGGACACCAGAACATTGCTGGCATCCCAGACACGGTCCATCGAATCGAGTTCGGCGGAGAGCATCTCCGGACTGGTGGCAACGTGATACAGGCGTGAGAAATTGCGATCGCGACGCAGGATAAGAAGCGCGTGTTCCGCTTCCATGTAGAACATGCAGCCTCGCTCTATCCAGGACCGGAGTTCTTCGCTGGCTGCAAAGAAATTCGAATGGACAACCTTGGCTTTCCCCTGGATGCGGTGAATCGCGTTGCGGACAGACTCGACTTGGGTGAGTGGTTGCATCATGCAGGTTGCGGCTGCCGCATTTCCATCAATCCGTTCCGGTCGATCTTCCCGTTGGGATTCCGCGGTAGGCTGGGCATCAAATGGAAGGCGGTCGGAAGCATGTATTTGGGGAAGACCTTTGAGAGCTCCTGCCGGATCACCGCCGGAGTCAAATCCGGAGCGGCGGCCTCGTAAAACAGGGTGATCTCCTTGTTCTCCTGTTCGTAAAGAACGCAAGCGTTGGCGATGCCGGGAATCCTCAAGACCTGATGCTCAATTTCGGGCAGCTCGATTCTGTAGCCCATATGCTTGATCTGAAAGTCTTTTCGGCCAACCAGCATGATCTCGCCCCGATCGTTGCGATAAACCAAGTCGCCGGTGCGGTAGATCCACTCTGGATAATGCCGGTTCAGCGGATTCTGACAGAATGCTTTCGCGGTTTTCTCCGGGTCGTTCCAGTAACCGAGCGCAAGCGAGCTACCCCGCACACACAGCTCGCCGGTTTCTCCGGTCTGGCAGAACTGATCCCGCTCGTTCAGAATCAGAACGTCGGTATTGCGGCACGGAAACCCAATTGGCAGGACGTCGTCGTCGGTGAAATCGCGATCGAGCACATAGTAGGTGCAATCCACCGTGATCTCGATGGGGCCGTACAGGTTCACGAACGTAGCCCCCGGCAGAGCGCGCCGCCAGCGGTTGAGGTGCTTCATGGGGAAGACCTCGCCCGCAAAGAAAACCGTTCTCAAGGCCGGCAGATCGAAGTGGTCCAGTAGGCCCTGAGCCGAAATGTTGACCATGATGGAGGGCACCCAGAAAAGAAAACTGACGGCGTGTTGGGTCAGAAACTCCATCAGCTTGGCCGGAAAGACGCTCATCTGGTCCGGAATGATGACCAGGGTGGCGCCTTTGGCGAGGCAAAAGATCAGCTCCAGCGTATAGATGTCGAAAAAGAAGGGCGAGAGGCTGCCGATCCGCTCGGCCCCGTCCAGTTTGAGGCGCTCAAAGCACCAATCCATGAAGTCGATCGTGCCGCGATGGCTCAACGCCACGCCTTTGGGTGTGCCGGTAGAGCCGGATGTGTTGATGATGCACAGCGGGTCGGTGTCAATCACGGTCTCCAGGCGGCGCAAGAGCGCGTCGCTGTCGTAACCCAACTCAAGACCGGCAAATAGGTCGTCGACCGGCAAGAGACGCTCCCCAGGTATGCCCAAGGCCGCGAGCTGGCCTGCCAGCGCGTCCGTGGTGAGAATGAGCACCGGCTCAATATGATCCAGAATATTTCTGGTCCGCTGCGCCGGCGCCTTGACGTCTAGATTTGCGTAGAGATTGCCGCTGTACACGATGGCCAGATCGGCGAAGATGACGCTTGCGCTCCTGGGGAGATAAACGGCGATCGGTCTATTGAAGACATCGAACCGCGCAAGGATGGCTGCCGCCCCGCGCTTCGACTTCCGTTCCACATCCACAAATGTGTACGACCGCTCTCCATCGAGGATCGCTGCTTTCTCCGGGCAAGACCTCAACGCTCCGTTTTCAAAATACTGTAAGACGTTCACCTGCATAATGATCGATCCTGCAGGTTATGTTCTTCACTGTCGAGGGCTTGCCGCAGCCCCAGAACGCCAACCGAACCCTCCTTTGGCTCGTCAAAGTTTAAAGTCTCTCGAACCAGGTAAAGCGGTCTCTCTTTGACCTCGTTGAAGACTTTTCCTAAATACAACCCGACAATGCCGAGGTTCGCCAGCACCAACCCTCCCATGAAGTAGATGGAAACAATTACGCTAGTCCAGCCTTCAACGCCGATACCACGGATAAAATAGCGGGCAATGTAGAGTGTCGCGGCGAGCAAGGCGGAGGCGGCCATCAGAAATCCGGCGCGAATCGATAAGACCAAAGGCTTGTTGGATTGCGACGTGATCGACTCGATAGCCAGGACGAAGCCGCGGCGCAGATTGTAGGCGCTCTCGCCCGAGAACCTTTCGGAATGAGCAACCTCGATATAAGTCGACCGGAAGCCGAGCCAGCGCAGCAATAAGTGATAAGACCGGTTGAGTTCTTTCAGGCGGCAATATGCGTCGATCACCTGCCGGGATGCGAGTGAAAAATTGCATGCCTTGGGATCGATTTTCTGCTCACTCAGGACGTTATAGACTGCCGAGAATCCACGGGATATCAGGCGTTTGGTCCAGTGATCCTGCCGCTCCTGCCGGAGCGCGTACACGATGTCGTACCCTTCCATCGCCTTGCGATACAGCCGGGGGATTTCTTCGGGACGATCCTGTAGGTCGCAATCCATCACAACCACCCATTGGCCGGAGCAATGGTGAAGGCCCGCGGCAATGGCGTAATGTTGGCCAAAGTTCCTTGACAGATTGATGGCTTTGACGCGCGGATCGCGCATCGCCAGCCGGCGGACGATTTCCCAGGAATTCGCCGGGCACCCGTCATCGACCAGAACGAGTTCAAAGGATAGCGCCAGCGGCTCCAGAGCCTCCACCAGTTGCCGATGAAGTTCGTCTATGCAATCAGCACACTTATACACGGGCGCAATGACAGAAATCTCTATTGGCTTTCCCGCGATCGGCTGCATAAGTGCTCTGCCACCACTCCCAAGCTGTTCAATCGGCAAGGCGGGCGGAACTCTTTAAGCCATAAAGAGGTTAGCGTGCAATGTCGATTGAATATACAGACGCAGGCGGCGCTCGCCTCCGGGGACCATGCTTCTTTCTCTTGCACATCGGATCGTTGCGCACCCACTGATCTTTGACGCCGTTCAAAACCTGGTAGGCGGCCCAGTGACTGCTCAGCATCTCAGGCGGCACTGTAGTATCTGCGCCGAAGGCGGCTTTGTGCTGGATCTGGCCGGCGGCACCGGCACCGCCCGGCAGTACCTGCCCGAATGCCGGTACATCTGTCTGGACAATGAGATGCCGAAGCTGGACGGCTTTCGGACGAAGCACCCCGGGGGAATGGCGATTCTGGGGGACTGCACTACCGTGCCCTTGCCTGACGGATGCATGGATGCGGTGCTCTGTTTCGCCATGGCCCACCATTTGAGCGATCCGCAGTTGATGCTCTTTTGGCAGGAGGCCAGGCGCGTGTTGCGGCCGGAGGGGCACTTTCTCTTTGTCGATCCGGTGTGGACGCCGCGCTGGATGAGCCGCATTCTCTGGAGCCTGGACCGCGGGGAACATCCCAGATCCGCCGCCGAATTGATCCGGCACGCGGAGACCCATTTTCACTTGACTCACCAAGAGCGGTTCACGGTGCGTCACGAGTATCTCATGCTGAGCGGCCATCCCCGAACCGCGTTGCGGCGGTCTGCTTAGGGATGAAACTCCTCAACGGATTCGCCGGCGAGTTGGAGAAAAACCGCACGATCTGGTTCGTTCTGTTCAGTATTTTCTATCTTTTGTCGGTCTCACTCTCGGCCTTCCGGCACCTTTGGTACGACGAACTGATTACTTACAACGTCGCAATTCTCCCTGACTTGCGCGCGGTGTGGCACGCCGTGACCCATGGCGCCGATCTGAATCCCCCGCTCTTTCCGATTGCGAACTGGTTGGCAACCCGTGTCTTCGGGCCAGGGGAGTTTGGGGTTCGGGTGCCGGGAATTTTGGGATTTCTGGTACTGTGCTTCAGCCTTTACGTCTTTGTCGCGCGCCGCGCGGGAGCCTGCTATGGGTTTGCGGCCATGCTTCTGCCTATGGTGACGGGGGCTTTCCAATACGCGTCGGAGGCTCGCGCCTATGGGTTGATGCTCGGGTTTTGCGGTTTGGCGCTGGTAAGCTGGCAGCGCGCGGCCGAGGGTAGTGGCCGGATATTCTCTCTCTTTGGTCTGGTGGCCGCTCTGAGCGCCGCGCTTTTAACCCACTGCTATGCATTGCTGGTGCTGGTGCCCTTCGGAATTGCACAACTGGTGCGAGATTACCGCCGGCGACGAATGGATTGGGCGATGTGGAGCGCCCTGGTCCTGCCGCTCAGCGCTTGCCTCACCTACCTTCCCTTGCTGGCCTCGCTTCAACCCTATGCCATGGACAACCCGGTATTCCGGCCAACCTGGCACTCGCTGACCGATTTCTACGATTTTCTCCTAACGCCATCTCTTTGGCCGCTGGTGGCCGGGGCTCTGATCGTGGCGTTCGCAGCCGCAAAACGGGGAGATTCGTCCGCTGACGCCGCCGGCTCGTGGAAAACGGAGGAGACCGCGCTCGCCCTGGGGTTTCTGGCGGTTCCCGCGCTCGCCATCCTGATAGCAGCGGTGCTGACGCATGTGTTCATGCTTCGATACGGACTGGCATCGGTGGTCGCCATCGCCCTCCTGTTCACGCAATCCGCTTCGACGCTAACGCGACGTTCACGCCCGGTGGGTGCTGCGTTGACATTGCTGCTGCTGGGATGGTCCACCGCGGTCAGTATTCATCGGATCGCCATGGTCATGACTGCCTCGCCAGAACCTGCCATCGCCTTGAATCGGAGGGCGGATTTACCCCTGGTGATCTCGAGCGGCGTGATCTACTACGAACTGAATCACTACGCTGAGCCCGGCTTGGTGGACCGTCTGTTCTACCTGACCGATGCGCAGACGGCGCGCAAAATGACCGGCTCCGACGTGTTCGACCGCGGCTTTCACGATCTCGACCGCATGTTCCCGCTCCGCGGCAACCTGGAGGACTATCATGTATTCCTCGCGGCTCATCCTCAATTCCTCGTCTACGGTTACGAGGCCCATGAATTGGACTGGCTGCTGCCTCAATTGCTTCGCGACGGGGCCCAACTCCTGTTTCTCGGACAACATCAGGAAAAGTTCGGGCGGGCCGCGCTATATGAAGTACGTCTGTCCAACTCGGTGGTAGCGCGCACGGTCGACTAGCGCTTAGACGCTCTCCGGAACCGCCACGCCCAACTGCCCGGCCGCTTCCACCAGCGCCTGCCAGACACCGGGCGATACGGGAATACCTTCGCGGGTGCGTAGCGCTTGCTGACGCCATTCCGGCTCGCCGGCCACCAAAACCTCGTCGTAGCCGGAAGCGGGAGCGGACGACTTTACCAGCGAGACCAGCGTCCGCATTCGCTCCACCAGCGTTTCCATCGGCATGAAACGGGTGATGTCGATTGCCAGGAAGACCTGCCCCACCCGCATCGGCTGCCCGGGTGCCCGGAGAGCGCCGAGTTGAGAACTCATCGCGCCGCCGGAGAGCACCGCGCTCAGAATCTCCACCATCATGGCCAAGCCGCTGCCTTTGTAGCCGCCCAGAGGCATCAGCAATCCATTCAGCGCCGTTTCAGTATTGGTGGTCGGGACACCTTCCTTGTCCATGGCCCATCCAGGGGGAATCTCGGCACGCCCATTGTTCATGGCGTTGATGATCTTGCCGAGAGCGACCGTAGTGGTCGCCATATCGAGCAACCAGGTATCCGGTCCGGGGAGCGCCATGCAGATCGGATTGGTGCCAAACCGAGTCTCTTTGCCCTGCCATGGCGCCACCAGCGGCGATGCGTTGCACATGGTGATGCCGATCATTCCCGCGGCGGACATCCGCTGAGACCAGAATGCGGCAGCTCCAAAGTGGTTGGATTCGCGGGCAACCACGACCGACGCGCCATGCGCCTTTGCCAGCCGAACGGCGTGGCCACAGCAAATATCCGAGATCCACTGGCCAATGCCATTTCTGCCGTCGTAGGTCAGGCAAGCGCCATTTTCACTGCACACGTGGCCATCGGCGTGAATATCGATGTTGTTGACGGCGAACTGCTCCAGATAAAACGGCAGCAGTTGCACGCCATGGGAGTCGACGCCGCGCAAGTTGGCGGCAACCAGGGAATTGGCGACCAGAACGGCTTTGGGTTGCGACACACCCGCCGCCAGCATCAAATCCCGGGCAAATTTTTCCAGCAGAGGAGCGGAAATCGTCATATCTTCACTACGACAGCAATGCTACAACAGAAAGATGACGCAACTCAGCTCGAAGTTAGCCGGCCTCTGTCTCATGCTGGCCGCGGCTCCCCTGTTTGGACAAACTGCCAGTTTCAAAGATACCTTCCTCGCTCAGCTAAAGGACGTAGAGAGTAAAGTCGTGGCTCTGGCCGAAGCGACGCCGCAGGAGAAGTACTCCTGGAGGCCCGCCGAGGGCGTACGTTCGGTGAGCGAAGTGTTTGTCCACATCGCCGGCGCAAATTTTTTCTTTCCCACCATGGCCGGCGTGAAGATGCCGCCCAAGGCGGTCGCGCCGAATTCCGAAAAGACGGTTACCGATAAGGCGCAAGTGGTCGCGTTGCTCAAGCAGTCGTTTGAGCACGTCCGTAACGGCGTTTCGGCGCTGTCGGACGCCGATATGGCCACGGAGACGAAAATGTTCGGTAAGGCGGCTACTTACCAGACGGTGCTATTCGTCATGGCCAATCACATGCACGAACATCTTGGCCAATCCATCGCTTACGCCCGCACGAACGGCATTGTTCCGCCGTGGTCGAAGAAAGAGAACTAGCTGCTGCTGGCCTTTTTGTGCGAGCTCTTTTTATGGCTGGAAGAGCTATGACTCTTGCTGTGGGTCTTGGTGCTACCCGTCTTCTTGCTGGACGCAACGGCCAGCCCGCTGATCAAGGACAACGCCAGGATGGTACTCAGAAGGATTCTCATAAACCACAAGTGTGCAACCGGGGACGAAAATCGCATCTAAATGTAGCCGCCGTTTTTCTATTGCTGGCCGCGTGTGGTGGTAGCCAACATCCGCTGTTGGAGGACCTGAGCCATCGCGAGGACCTCGGTTTCTTGCGTCTGGCCAGCGCCCATGGCACCCGCGATGGCGACCGGCTTTCCGCTCAACTGCTGATCACGGATTCCTCCGCGATCCTCACCATGGACATGCATTTTCAGGTGACGCCACCCACGCATTTGGAATCCGGCGTCTGGAAATTCAATCGCGGCGGGGAAGGGAAGGTGGAGGCCCGGTCGGTGACTTTTCTGGGGGGTCAGTCGGGCCCGCCCAGCCTGGGTGGTACCTTCGATCTGCTCGATTCCCAAGGCCGGGCAGTGTACCGGGTGCATCTGCTGAACACTCTGCTCCTCAAATAGGCTAGCCGGTAGCTGTTCAAATCGGGCTAAACACGTAAGGTTATCCCGGGGGCAGTTTTCCACAGGTTCTGGCACTGTTTGGCCAGAGATTCGTTTTCTGTCAAGCACTCTTTCTCCAGCAGGAACAACATCTTGACACAATTCAGACGTTTGCTGTATGATCTCATTAGTCGATCTTGTCAAGATCCAGCCAATAGGCTTCGTACTAATTTCATCCCATTCGCGACGCAAAAGCTCGCCGAATGGATATTTCTTCGTCTCCGAATAAGCGAGCACCCCAAAAGCTCAAGTTCGACTACATCAAGGGCAACCTCTTCAGGACGGCTCGCGCTGACGGGGCATGGGCCGGGACCAATGGCTTTTCAGATCTGGTCCTGAGCTTCTACAGCGAACGAACGCCAATCCCCAAACAGACGGTCCATCTTCTGACGGATCAACACGGCCTAGGCGAAGAGATCCTTGAAGAGCGCATTACCCGGGATGCCGTAGTGCGTGAAGTCGAAATTTCAGTGTCCATGAGCCTGGATGTCGCCAAGGCTTTGGGGATACTACTGAACAAGCAAATAGAGGCTATCGAGGCCTCCCAAACAAGAGCCCTCTCTAAAGAAAATTCTGAATGAGTACGCAACCACGACCACCTCTAACTGAAAACACCTGCGCGCCGCGTCGTTCGGTAGCGAGTATGGGAACATGTCGTTCCCATGGACACTACCGAGGAATGACGACGAAAGAAACGATTCCCTCTTACGAATCCTTGACCGGTGTGGTGGAGATCCTCGCGGACGTTATGGAATCCCCCGCGTCATGGGCACGCTCTAAGCTCCGCGAAATGACGGCCCGAAACGCCGACTGGAAGGTGCTCCGATCTGCCCCTCCCAATGCTGAAGCAGAAAACCTAGCGGTGAAGGTTTTGACGATAGCCCATTCATTCCGCCCATTTGAGCCGTCCTATGTCACAGCCTCGGCCGAAGGCGGCGTCGGTATCGTCTATAGGTCGGACAAAAAATATGCCGCATTTGAGTGCCGCAACACGGGCGATCTTCGACTGCTGTGGTTCGATGTGGGTGGTAACCCGCACTCCAAAAAAGTCAACCCCCGGAGCATTAGACAGGCGATTAAGCAGATTGAAGAGATACACAACGGGCCAAATGCCGGAACCTCTCAATCCAGCTGACTTTCCAGTTGAGATTCATAGGAATGGGCGGCATCCAGAGCCTATCGATGAGGATGAGTGGCTCTACTGCCGATTCGATCCCGCGTTCGCTCAACCAAATAGTGATCATATAGACCCACTCCACGTAAAACTGATACCTTGCCCGGATTTATCATCTAACCGCAGCAGATTCAGCAAGCCTTGGCACGTGCTATGCCCGCTGGCTAAGTTCGGTAACTACCTTGTTTTTCGGTTTCGCAAACAAGATCTTCCAGCCACGGTCCAAGGCGACGGAAAAGGCGCTCCGGTCCACTACGTCAAGACGGAGCACGATCCGGAAGAATACAACTACAGCCACTGCGAGACACGCGTTTATCGTAATGGCGTGAGAATTGGCGGCCATCTGAAACCCGGGCCAAAAGACAAACTACGTTTGATCTTTGGGAGCATCTTGGTCCGAGAGCGATCCGCTGACGCAACTCCTCCCGCCCAAGTCTGAGGACGGGGGCGCTTGGTTTGCGTCAAGGGGCCTCGCATTCGTTTCAAGTTGAGCCACCATCCCCGCACACCGCCCGGAGCATCAAGACAGGGATGTTCTCTTTCATGGCGAAGAACACGAGCCAGCTTACCGCCGCCCCAGCTTGCTTCTTGATCGGCATAAATAATTTGTTTATTTTGTTATAGTTACAACGCCTGCCTGATTTATTCCTTGCCAGCAATAACAAATTGCAATATATCTATAGCAGTTAGCGATATGACCCTGGGAGAGAAAATCCGGCACCTCCGGGAAGTCGAAGGCAACCTGCGCGGCCTGGGGCGCGAGATGACGCAGCAGGAGGTGGTTCGCACCATGAAGCGCGAGATGCGGCGGTCACTCTCGCAATCGTACTTGTCCCAGATTGAGAGCGGGCGCCGGCCGCACCTGACCAACGAAACGCGCCTGCTGCTGGCGAAGTTTTTCAAAGTGCACCCCGGATACCTCGTGGATGATCCCGCAGGCTTCCAGACGGAATTGATTACGGACATCGCCAGTTGCGAAGACCGCCTGGATCTGTGGCTCATTGACGGAGCGCAGCGCTTCCGCAATGACCCGATTGTCAGTCAGGCGCTGCTGGCGATCGCGCGGCATCCCGATTCGCGCAAATGCCTTTCCCTGCTGCAGAACATTCTGGAGACCGGCCTGCTTGCTGAGCCGGAGACGAGGAGAGCCTCATGACGTGGGAAGCGGTTTATCTGGTTTGTTTCATAGTCGGATTTCTGTTGAGCCTGATCGCGATTGTCGGCCAGGGTGTCCACTTCGGCCATTTTCACGGCCACGTGCACGGACATGGCCATGCCCCTGGTCATGCCGATGCGCCCGGCGTGGTGCCGAAAGTGAATTCGATGACGCTGACGGCGTTCCTGGCCTGGTTCGGCGGCACTGGTTATCTGCTGGAGAAGTACACCAGCTTGTGGGTGTGGCTAGCGTTAAGTTGCTCGATCGTTGCCGGCCTGGTGGGCGCCTCCGCGGTGTTCTCCGTACTGCGCAAACTGACCAAACGCGACTTTGCGATGAACCCCGCCGACTACGACATGATCGGTCGATTGGGCCGCGTTTCCGCCGGCGTGAACGAAAACGGTGTTGGGGAAATGATTTTTGCCCGGGACGGTGCGCGCGGTTCCATCCCCATTCGCAGCGACGATGGCCTTCGGATCGACAAAGATGTGGAAGTAGTGATTACTCGCTTAGAGAAAGGAATCGCTTATGTTCGCCGCTGGGAAGACCTGGCCGGCGACGAGAAAGCGTAAAACCATGGCTGGTGCATTTGTGATCGCGGGACTGATGGTCCTGACGTTTCTGTTCCTCGTGATGTTTATTGCCCGGTTGTACCGCAAGGCCGGCCCCAATCAAGCGTTGATCGTGTATGGCGCGCGCGGCACGCGCATCATCAAAGGCGGCGGCACCGTAATTTATCCGTTGATCGAGACGGCGCGTGAGTTGTCGCTCGAGCTGATGTCGTTCGACGTCGCTCCCAAGCAGGATCTTTATACCAAGCAGGGCGTGGCGGTGAACGTGGAGGCAGTGGCGCAAATCAAAGTGAAGTCCGATCCGGAATCGATCGTCACGGCGGCGGAGCAACTTCTCACCAAGACACCGGATGCGCGGGAGAGCCTGATCCGGCTGGTGATGGAAGGCCACCTGCGCGGCATCATTGGGCAGCTTTCCGTGGAGCAGATCGTAAAGGAGCCCGAAATGGTTGGCGACCGCATGCGCGGCACCTGCGCCGAGGACATGGGCAAGATGGGCTTGGAGGTGATCTCCTTCACCATCAAAGAGGTGAGAGACCAAAACGAATACATTGCCAATATGGGCCGTCCGGATATCGCGCGCATCAAGCGCGATGCCGATGTCGCGGCCGCCGAAGCCGAGCGCGATACGGCCATTCGCCGCGCCATCGCCATGCGCGAGTCGGCCGTGGCCAAAGCGCAAGCGGACCAGGAGCGGGTGTTGGCCGAAACGTTGTCGCAAGCCAAGCAGGCCGAATCGCAACGCGATCTCGATATCAAGAAGGCCAGCTATCAGGAAACGGTCAAAAAGGCCGCGGCACAAGCCGACAAAGCTTACGATATTCAGTCCAACATCATGCAGCAGCAGGTGATGATGGAACAGGTCAAGATTCGCCAGGTGGAGAAAGAGCAGGAGATCAAGGTGCAGGACGCCGAAATCCTGCGGCACGAGCGCGAACTGATCGCGACGGTTCTCAAGGGGGCCGAGATCGAACGCAAGCGAATGGAGACCATCGCTGAAGGCGACAAGCAACGCGTGATTGCCCAAGCCGAGGGGCAAGCGGCGCAGAAGAAGCTGGATGCGGAAGCGCAAGCGTCCATGATTCGCCAGACCGGTCAAGCCGAGGCCGAGATCATCCTGCAGAAGGGCGAAGCCGAAGCCAAGGCGATGAACGTGAAAGCCGCGGCTTACCAGGAGTGGAACCAGGCCGCGGTGGTCGATAAACTCCTTAGCAATATGCCGGAAATCGTGCGTGCGCTGGCTGCACCGCTGGCCAACGTCGATAAGATCACCATCGTTTCCACCGGCGATGGAAGCGGAGCCGGCATGAGCAAGATCACGGGCGATATGGCACAGATGGCTGCGCAAATCCCAGCTCTGTTTGAAGCGCTTTCCGGCATGAAGATGTCGGAGCTGATGGGCAAGGTTCGGCAGATTGGCGACAAGCCGCCAACGATCGATGCGCCGAAGTCATAAGTAAGGAGGTAATAAAAATGGCTCTCTTAGAACGCGTGGCAATGCTGCTCCGGGCAAACCTGAACGACCTGCTCGATCAGGCTGAGAATCCGGAGAAACTGCTGAAGCAGATGATTCTGGACATGCAAAACCAGTTGGTGCAGGTGAAGACGCAAGTCGCTTTGGCCCTCACCGACCAGCATCTGCTCGAGAAGAAGAAACAGGAAAATGACGAACGGGCCGGGGAATGGAGGCGTAAAGCGGAATTGGCGATCGCCAAGCGCCATGACGACGTTGCCCGAGCGGCGCTGGAGCGAAGCGTAAGCGCCAAGCGAGCCGCTGAAAGCTTCAGTCAGCAACTGGAAGACCAGGCGGTGCAGGTGGAGAACCTCAAAAGCGCTCTGCGCAAACTGGAAGCCAAGCTGGCGGAGGCCCAAGCCCGGGCCGAGATTCTCCTGGCGCAGCATCGGCGGGCGCGGGCGGTGGATCGCGCCGCGGAAGCCGGTGTGCTCGCCGGTGAAGGACGTCGGCAGGTGGCGCTCGATCGATTGCAGAGTCAGGTGCAGCTTGCCGACTCCGTCAGCCAGGCCCGCGCCGCGCTAATGGGAACTTCCGTGGAAGATCGTCTGGCGGCCATGGAGCACGACGAGGAGATCGACCGCATGTTGGCGGAACTGAAGGCCGGCAAACTGTCGCAGTAAAGATGGGGACGGACGAGACGTTCCCCAGTTTCCATGGCGCTTGCCAAGCGACCATCCGCGTCGGCCGGCAGACTGGCGTAGTAGCAAGTTAGAATGGCACTGAGATCCCAATGTCTGTTATTGCCAACGCTCGCCCGGAAACCGCGTCTGACGCCTCCTTGCCGGCTGTCCCTCTGACCCTGGAGGGAGCGAGCATGCTGCACCAGATGGCGCGCATCCGCTGGCCCGCCTGGAAGCAGGTTGCCAAGGCCGAGCAAGAGCAGATCGTCGCCGAGGCAGCGGGCTTAATGCAGGAAATGGGGGAGAGGAGCGCCGTCTTTTCGCTCTTGGGACACAAGGGCGACCTGCTGTTCCTCCATTTTCGGGACTCCTTTGATGAGTTGAATGCGGCCGAACTTCGCTTGGCGCGCCTGCGGCTGTCGGATTATCTGGAGCCGACCACGTCCTATCTGTCCGTGGTGGAGTTGGGCCTCTATGAATCCAGCATCAAAACCTACGACGGACTGGCGGCGCGCGGTCTAGTGCCTCATTCGCCCGAATGGGAAGCGGAAATCGAGGCGGTGATGAATCGCCAAAGGGATGCAATGCGGCCCCGCTTGTATCCGGCGATTCCTCCCAACCGCTATCTGTGTTTTTATCCGATGGACCGGCGGCGCGGCGAAGACAAAAATTGGTACCAGCTACCCATGGCGGAGCGCCAGCGGCAGATGCACGAGCATGGACTCATCGGGCGCCGCTACGCCGGCACGGTTAAGCAGATCATATCGGGGTCTATCGGCTTCGATGATTGGGAATGGGGCGTGGATCTGTTCGCTGACGATCCGCTGGTTTTCAAGAAGCTCATTTACGAGATGCGCTTTGATGAAGTGAGCGCCATATACGCGCTGTTCGGAACTTTTTACGTTGGGCTACGCTGCCAGGCGGATCAGCTTGGCGGCTTACTGCTGACGAAATAAAACTCAGCGCGAGCGGTTCTCGTCTTCCGCCGCATTTGTGTCGCCGCCGGCTGCTTTCCTGGCTGACGGCGCGACTGTGATCGTTTTTCGCGAATCTATCAAATCCAGGTGGTTTCAACGCTTCGCCTGGAAAGAAGGGATCGCGGAGGCGGTATTGCGCGAGGCCGTTTGCGCGCGCCGAAAAGGGCCAGATCGACGCCGACCTCGGCGGTGAGGTCATCAAGCAGCGGATCGCTCGGCCAGGGCAGGGCAGATCGAAAGGCTACCGGACCATCATCTTTTTCCGGCGCGGCGCCAAGGCCTTTTTCGTGTACGGATTCTCCAAGAGCCAGCGGGCGAACATCAATGACGATGAGCAGGAACAGTTCAAGGAAGCTGCAAAGCTCGTCCTGGCGTTGACCGAGACGCAACTCGCGGTGCGGTTGAGGCGAGGCGATTTTGTGGAGGTGAAAAGCGAATGAGCAAGAAATACCGAAGTGATGCGATGGCAGCCATCCATGAAATGATGCAGGACCTACACGATGGTGGGGTCATCGGCAAACAGACGATGCGGCGTTTCGACGATGCCTGCCTTACGCCCATCCGGCCATTGAAGCCTGAAGAGATTAAGGCGATCCGGGAGAGAGAGCACGTCAGCCAAACTGTTTTCGCCAACTACCTAAACGTGACGAGCAGCTTGGTTAGCAAGTGGGAGCGCGGCGAAAAACGGCCTTCCGGGGCCTCGCTCAAACTGCTATCGCTGGTCGAGAAGAACGGGCTTGCCACCGTTGCATAGTCGCATGCCACCTTGCGATTCCGCTTCGTGGGGAGCATTCTTTGGCCAAAACAAACTCTCGTCCTGCCGCCGGATACTGCTGACGAAATAAAGCTCAGCGCGAGTGCTTCTCGTCTTCCGCCGCACCTGCCGCATCGCCGGCTGCTTTCCTGGCCGCGGCGCGATTGCGATAGGCGTTGGCGTAGGCAGGATCCAATTGTATGGCTTGATTGAGATCCGCAATCGCGGCTTTGATGTTGCGGGAACGGATGTAGGCGTACCCGCGTGCGTTGTAAGCAGTGGCCAGCGCGGGCTTCAATCGGATCGCCTCACTCAATTCGGCAATGGCTTCCTGGTATTTACCTTCCGTGGTCAACGCGCGCCCACGCGCTTCATGCTCGGCTGCGGAACCTGCGGAACCTGCAGCAACGGGGCGGGGGCGTGCCGCGGGCGGAGGCGGCACCACAGGCGCTGGCACGCGTTCTACTGTCTCGGGCGTTGGCGCGGGGCGCGCCACAGGTTCCTTCGGCGGCAAGGGCGGCGGAGGTGGAGGAGCTATCCTGGCCACTGCCTTCGGCTCCTCCAGCCGCTCCGGTTCCGGAGCAGCGACTTGCGCTGCCTCCGGTTTTGCCGGCAAATCGGCTTCTGCATGGATCGCCGTCAGTTTTTCGTTGGTTTTCGTCAGCACTTCAGCAGCCTCCGCGTAGTCGGGCCGCAGTTTGATGGCTTGCTCCAGGTCCGGTTGGGACTTGACGTAATCGCCGAGCAGGAAATAGGCGCTGCCTCGGGCGAACCAGGCCTCCGGCAGATTTGGGTTCAACTCAATCGCCCGCGCGCGATCCTTCAATCCTTCTTCATGGCGCCCCATTTGGTGATACGATCCGCCGCGAGCCACGTAGGCCTCCGCATACTCGGGCCGCAGACGCACCGCCTCCTCCCTGTCTGTGAGCGCTTCCTGGTGCTTTCCCAGCTTAACCAGGGCCGCCGCGCGAGCCAAGTACAAATAGACGTCGGTGGGATTGAGCTTCATCGCGGCGGTAAAGTCGTCGATTGCCTTGCCCGGCTCATCGTTTTTCAAATGAGCCGCTCCCCGGTAGGTCAGCGTTCTCGCGTTGCCAGGATCCATCGCCAGAGTGTGATCGAAGTCGGCGATGGCCTGGGGAAAGTTGCCCAGTTGTCCATGAGCAAAGCCTCGGTTCTGATAGGCGACGGAATCAGGTTTCAAATTGAGCACTTGATTGTAGTCGTCGATGGCGTCGCGGTATCGTTCCAGCTTCAGATAGGCATCCCCACGGTGCTTGATGGGCTCCGGGTCGTCCAGGCGGAGCTTGATGCCGCGCGTGTAGTCGCGGATCGCGTCCCGGGTGCGGCCCAGCGCCATCTCGGCCGCCGCCCGGCCATTGTACCCGGAAGCCGTATCCAGCCCCAGTTCGATCGCCTGATCGTAGTCTTTGACCGCCTCTCCCGGCTGATCGAGCTTGCTGAGTATGCGCGCACGGAGTTCGAACGGTGCGGGACTTTTGGATAGCAGGCCGGTGGCTACGTTGGCATCGGCCATCGCCTCTTGCGCCCGGCCGGTGATCAGCCGGATGTGTCCGCGATGCAGATAAGCGACCGGTTCGTTGGGATCCTGCGCGATCGCTTCGGTAAAGGATTGCTCCGCGGGAGAAAACTGGCCGGCCGCCTCGAGACGCAAGCCTTCCTTTAGAGCGCGCTCGGAGCGGCGATCGGCCGCGGACCCAACGCTGGCGGCGAGGCACAGACATACCGTAAGAGCGGATGAGCGCATGGCTTCCGCCTTCAGGATAAACTACTGAGGCAGAGCTGTGGTGGGAACCGTCAGAAGAGAGAAGTGCGAAACAATGCGCCCTACAAAGCTGTCGCGCTCGGAAACGCTCACCCATTTGAGCAGTGCCGCTTCGCCGTCTTCGGAGAAAAATCCAACGCCGCCGCGGCTCAAGCGCGCGTCCGTCCAGGAGCTCACCAGTTGTCCGTTCACGGAAGTGAGAAAGCGGCTACCGCGGACACTCACGCGGACTCGATAGTCCACGTTCGGTTCCAGCGTCAGCGGAAGTGGCAGTTCCACTCGCTCCCGTTCCCGGCCATCGAGAACGATAAAGCGCACCAATCCGGCGTTGGGTAGCGGGCCAGGGCGTCCCATGGTCAACTTGGTTGCATAGTAGTTGCGCGGGTCTGTGGCGCGAAAAGCCCAATCCAGGCTCTTATGCTCGATCTGGCCCATGAATTCGAATTCGTAGTTGGATAGCGGGGCCGACCGGTCCCAGATGCGAACGCCTCCCACCGGACGTACATACCCGTGTTCGCGCACCCAACTGCTGCTGGCATACGGACTCCCTTGCCAACCGCTCAAACCCGCACGGAAATCGTCCCGGGCCGTGGAATAGGTTCCGCTGCGCACCAGACTGCTCAACAACCCGCTAAGCCCGCCTGGACTCTGATCCGTTTGCCCTTTCCCGTGCGGACTGGTGGAGACCGCAATTGTCGGCTGCGGAGCACTCATGGGCAGGTCGGAGATCGCCAGCAACAGGAAAGTGACTCCGAGAACGGCAAATACCGTCGTCGCAAAGCCAGGTTTGGCATTTTTCGGCGGATCGACGAGCTTCCAGTGAGCGTCCGGCCCGTACAGGTCCTCAACGTCACGCAGCGCCCGTGCTGAGCGGGACACTAGCTTCTGTCGGTGGTCGTCACAACAGAAGTTGGGGTCCTTGATCCGGCGTAACAGCCCGACCGGCTTTCGGCAGTATAAGCAAACCATTGCCCTCGCCATGGGAGATGACCCAATATAACCTGGGTTTGGGTTGTTTGGATCAGTACTAAGTGTTGATTGTTATGCGGATGGGGACCACAACTGAGGCTAAACTAGGTAAAACGTCGCAAGTACCCCCCGTTTGCGGGTGTAGCGGATAGGAGAACTTTCTTACTCCGCTTTGCGTACCACCTTAAGCCAAAGGAAACCGATGTCCACCAAACTGAAATTCTCATTGCTGTTGCCGTTGCTTCTGCTGAGTGCCTGTGACGTCGACCTCGGACACCGGGCCGGACCGCCGAAAACAGAACATGTGTCGATCGACCTCGGAAAGACGGAGATGGCCCGAGTGGAGCTTCGCATGAAGGTAGGCGAATTGCGGGTAACGGGGGACGCCTCCAAACTCGTGGAAGGCGACTTACGTTATCTGGACCCGGAGAAACCTGCCGTTCGCACGGATTCGTCCAGTTTCCGGACGACTGTCTATATAGATCAGCTCACGCGCGGGCACACATCCTCGCGCGGCGACAACTATTCCTGGGATCTGCGTCTGAATCCTGATGTACCGCTGGATTTGCAACTCAATTTCGGGGTCGGAGAAGGCAAACTGAATTTGGGCGATCTGAATCTTCGGACGCTTGACGTCCACATGGGCGTGGGGCAACTGACTGTCGATCTCCGGGGCACTCCCAAGCACGACTACTCGCTGAGCATCCACGGAGGCGTGGGTGAGGCGACGGTCCTGTTTCCGCGCGGTGTGGGCATCGCGGCGGACGCGCACGGAGGGATCGGCGGTGTCAGTGCCAGAGGACTGGAGAAGGACAACGGACGTTATGTCAATAGCGCCTACGGGCACTCCAAAGTGACCATCCGCGCCGACGTTACGGGCGGTATTGGCCAAATCAATTTGATCGCGGAGTGAGCACGAAGTCCCTGACCGGCGGCGAGATCCAAAGCCACCGGCACGAAGCTGAGCCGGTAGAGTAGGAGCGAAGGCAACGCCAGTAGCGCGGCCCACTCTCCCCTCGTCGAACCGGACGTGCGGATTTCCCGCATCCGGCTCTCCTGAAAACTCTCGCCTCAGGCATGCGCAAGATTCTGCTTCAACTCATCGACCGGGACCGCGCTCTTCGGATTGATCTATTCCGAGCGTTCGGCGCGACCATGTCACGGGAACATACCCTTCCCGGCCCGCTGGCGCCACTCGCACGCGTGGTTTCCATTGAGGATCTCGCGGCACGGTATACGTCTCACGTTTACGGCCACCTGCTGGAAAATTATCCTGTGGAAGCGAAGCAGGCCCAAGCCTTCCGGCGCCTCGCCTGCTTCGATACCTTCGGGAGTATTGAGATGAACGCTGCCTGGCACGATCATCGTCAGGGCCGCAAGGAGTCGTTTTTCCAAGCCCGAGGGGCGGCGGAGCGTCTCCTCAGGCTTCGCCCCGAGTTGCTCTTCCGACAGAAGTATTCCCGCGTCCTCTTTCCCTGCGACCGATGTCTGGACTACGGTCCGTTTCGCCGCGCCGACCCCGCTCGGATCGTCGATTCTCTCGGCTATTGGTAGGCGATGACAACCATCCCCAGCCCGTTCACGGCCCTCGAAAATAAAATTCCGCCCAACGCCCTCAACGCCTTACGCCACCGCTGCCATTCCATAGGCCCCGCTTTCCTTGCCCCCGCTCGCTAAACTGGAATCAAGAGATGCGGCTCATTCGTCGGAGCTTGTGTCTCACTAAAGCGCCGATGTCCTAGGCAACCTCAAGCGCAATGTCTGTGGTGACGAATGCCGCTGCTGTAACAGAAGCAGCCCCTCGCCGTGAGGGTTACGCAACGGATTTTTGGAGGCCTCCCTCGGATTTTCTCCCCCGAACCGGCGGAGCGCGACACCCGCGCCCGCTTTTCGGGGCAAGTTGTCTTCGTGGTAGCTTGAAAACGCCCGTGGTAGTTTGAAAGCAAAAGATGCGGCGCACGCTCCCCTACGTCACGGTAGCTATGTTGCTGTCGATCTGCTACACCGCCTGGGTTTTGCTTTCGCGCCGCCAAGCCAACCAGGCGATAGAGCGCTCGGCCCAACAGCGAGAGGCCGAAGCCGACCGCAAGGCGCTCGCCCAACTCGGCGGTGGCTACTTGAAAATTCTGAACTTTTATCCCACTACGCCCGCCGTTCATCGCGGAAACAAAGCGCTGGTCTGCTTCAGCGTCGCCGGCGCCAAAGACGTGGAGATTGAGCCGGAGATCGGCTCCCTTCCTCCCTCGCTCAGCCGTTGCGTGGAAGTCCGCCCCGCCAAAACAACCGAATACAAGTTGGTCGCCCGCGATGCCCAGGGTCACAGTGCCAGCCAAAGCTTCCAGTTGACGGTGGTGAAATAGAGCATGGGCCCCGGCCGCAGTTATCCCCTCGGCGCAACCGTGCTTCCCAACGGCATCAATTTTGCCGTCTATTCGCGCTACGCCCGGCACATGGAGATTCTTCTTTTTGATGACGCCGCGGACAAGCGCCCTTCGCAGGTCGTTCCGCTCGATATCGCCACGAACCTTACCTACGACTACTGGCATGCCTTCGTGCCAGGCTTGTCTGCCGGACAGATCTACGCCTTTCGAGCCGACGGCCCGTTTGAGCCCGAGCGCGGGTTTCGTTTCGATCGGCACAAAGTGTTGCTGGATCCCTATGGCAAATGTGTCGCACGCCCGCTGGAATACAGCCGCGAAGCTGCGCGGCGCCCCGGAGACAACTGTGCCCACGCATTAAAGAGCGTGGCGGTGGATCAGCGGAGCTATGACTGGGAGGACGATGCTCCGCCGCGGACGTCATTCTCCAAATCCGTGATCTATGAAATGCACGTTGCCGGCCTAACCCGCCATCCGAGTTCCGGCGTGGACCCCGCCCGCCGTGGTACCTTCGCCGGCGTCATCGACAAAATTCCCTACTTGCAGGACCTCGGCATCACCGCCGTGGAGTTGCTCCCGGTGTTTGCCTTCGACGAGCAGGACGCGCCGCCGCAACTCACCAACTACTGGGGCTATAGTCCGGTCTCTTTCTTCGCGCCGCACCCGCTCTACAGTTCGCAAAAACATCCGCTCGGTGCGCTCGACGAGTTTCGCGACATGGTGAAAGCCCTGCATCGGGCCGGTATCGAAGTGATTCTGGACGTGGTCTACAACCACACTGCCGAAGGCGGCCATGATGGCCCAACTCTGTGTTTTCGCGGCCTCGCCAACGGCCTCTACTACCATCTAATGGACAACAAGGCGCTCTACGCGGACTTCACCGGCTGCGGCAACACCGTCAACGCCAATCAGTCCGTGGTCCGCCGTCTCATCCTCGATAGCCTGGCCTATTGGGTGCGCGATATGCACGTAGACGGCTTCCGGTTCGACCTGGCGTCGGTCCTCTCGCGCGATCAGAAAGGCACGCCCATGCAATCGTCCCCCATCGTGCAGGACATCCAATCCGATCCGGTGCTGTCCAACATCAAGCTGATCGCCGAAGCCTGGGATGCGGCCGGCCTATACCAAGTGGGCAGCTTCGCCGGTTTTCAGTGGAAGGAATGGAACGGCAAGTTCCGCGACGATATTCGCTCCTTCGCCCGCGGCGATACCGGCTTGGCCCGGACCGTGGCGTTTCGTCTCATGGGCAGTCCGGACGTGTACAAAAGCGGGGAGCGAGCACCCGAACGCAGCGTCAACTTTGTTACCTGTCACGACGGCTTCACCGTCAACGACCTGGTTTCCTACAAAGACAAGCACAACGAGATGAATCACGAGCACAATCTCGACGGCAGCGACGACAACCGGAGTTGGAACTGCGGCATCGAAGGCCCAAGCAGCGATCCCGCCATTGAGCGGCTGCGCAACCGGCAGGTGAAGAACCTTCTGGCCGCCACGCTGCTTTCGGTAGGAACCCCCATGTTTCCCATGGGCGATGAGGCCCGGCGCACGCAAATGGGCAACAACAATGCGTTCTGCCAGAACAACGAGATCAGTTGGTTCAATTGGACGCTGCTCAGTCGTCATGCCGACATCTTTCGTTTCGTAAAAAAGCTCATCGCCTACCGATTGAACCGGGAGATCCCCATAGACGACGCCGGACTCTCCCTGATCGAGTTAATGCATCGCCAACAGGTTCATCATCATGGAGTCCAATTGCATCACCCGGACTGGGGCTACAATTCCCGGTCCATGGCCGTCACCGGCTATACGCCCGGTGGGCGCGTGGCGCTCTATTTGGCAATCAATGCATATTCCGGAGCTTTGGAGTTCGAGATTCCCAAACCGGACGGATCGCAAGGAGACTGGCACCGCTGGATCGACACTTCGCTGGACTCTCCACACGATATTTGCTCCTGGAATGAAACCACAATCATCCACGAGCGATCCTATCTCGTGCAGCCACGCTCAGTGGTAGCTCTACTGTCAACAACCAGCGAGGAAAGCTAAGAGACTAACTAAGAGACCATGACCTCCTTTCGTTTCGCAAAATACCTGCGGCGAACTGGTAACCCTCCTCGAGGACGTGGACGGGGACACTGCGGGCTCGAATCCGAACTCCTTCGCTCCAACCTGTCGCAGCAGTGTCCCCATGGCGCTTGGCAGGGACGTGGACGGGGACGCTGCGGGCTCGAGTCCGAACTCCTTCGCTCCAACCTGTCGCAGCAGTGTCCCCATGGCGCTTGGCAGGGACGTGGACGGGGACACTGCGGGCTCGAATCCGAACTCCTTCGCTCCAACCTGTCGCTGCAGTGTCCCCATGGCGCTGGGCAGGGACGTGGACGGGGACACTGCGGGCTCGAGTCCGAACTCCTTCGCTCCAACCTGTCGCAGCAGTGTCCCCATGGCGCTGGGCAGGGACGTGGACGGGGACACTGCGGGCTCGAGTCCGAACTCCTTCGCTTGAGACCTATCGCAGCAGTGTCCCCTTGGCGCTTAGCGGGGACGTGGACGGGGACACTGCGGGCTCGAGTCCGAACTCCTTCGCTTGAGTTCTATCGCAGCAGTGTCCCCTTGGCGCTGGCAGGGACGTGGACGGGGACACTGCGGGCTCGAGTCCGA